>Ga0114999_10008978_pt1 | contig 11043 bp, 9 predicted proteins | sample ArcticOcean_MG_C_3_FD_89820 | JGI IMG/M metagenome (GOLD analysis project Ga0114999, IMG submission 89820) | Marine microbial communities from western Arctic Ocean - ArcticOcean_MG_CB8_126 | ecosystem: Environmental > Aquatic > Marine > Oceanic | place: Arctic Ocean: Canada Basin | collected... | reverse complement strand
TATTATTATGTTAAAATTAAAAATGAAAAAAAAATCCCCCTATAATATTTATAATGAAAGGGTTAAAAATTATTTTAGATTAAAAACAGAGTATAAAAATAAAAAAAAAAAAAAAAAAAGAGCTATTAAAAATAGAGATATTTCATTAAAAGAAAAAAGAGTTCTTTTACGTAAAATAAAGATCCCGTGTATTCATTGCAAAAAAAGAGTAGGCACACAATTTACCAATACAAATGGTATTTTAAGAGCTGTTTGTGGAGGGACACCGCCCTGCGAACTTAATATAGAAATTAAAAAGGCGGATACAAGATATCTGCCTGCAGTTATTTCTAATATTCAAAATATTGTACGTAAAATTAAAAAGGAAATCATTGAAACAAAATTAGATTTTCTATTTGGTTTGGAAAAAGAAAAGGAGACAATTTCATTATTTGAAAGCTTTAAGGAAAAATTCAATAAAGCAAATGCCTTTTTAGTAAATTTAGAAGAAATTATACAAAGTACATATGCAGAAAAAGAAAGGGAAGCTGAGATTGAAACTGCAACCTTGCAGCTGTATTTAGAAAATGAACAGTTTACAAATGCTATCGCCAGTTACAAAGAAACAAAAAATAACACTTTTTTGTCTGATGCTATTGAAATTTATATAGATAAAATTTTAATCCTACAAGAACGTATACAATATAATAAATATGCAGAAATATATGTAGATGGGGAAGATAAGGGGGGTATGATTATATTAGATGGGGAACCCCCTGTTGCTTATGCCTTAAAGGCGCACCCGATCACAATTAGACAACAGGAACATGAGTGGGAAAAGGGTGATGTTAAACATAATTTAAAATAAATATATATTTTATATGAATATAATTGGTATGATAGATTTTCGTGTATTTATTTTTAGTTTATGTATAGGATTATTCTTTGCCTATATAACTTCTCCGCCATTAGACACAATTATTGTATATCCTAATCCGGACAATGAAGACAAACTATTATATAAAGGTAAAAGTGGAATGTGTCATAGCTTTCGATCAAAAGAGATTGGATGTCCAAAAAATTCTTCACTAATCAGAAAATATCCTGTTCAATTAAAAAAAAATACACCCTAACTATATATGAATATACGAAGACTTATATATAGTGATTTTGGAAAATATATTGTATCATTTATTTTGGGAATGGGTTTAGCGTCATTATTTAAGCGCGCTTGCAGAGAAAGAAACTGTTTGAAATTTATAGCACCCCCCTTTGAAAAAATCGATAAACAAATATTTCAATACAATGATAAATGTTACGTATATGAACAAAATGCTGAGAGTTGTTCCCCTTCCAAAAAAATTGTCCCATTTGCGTAATTTCCTTATTCAATCATTCTTTTAGCATATTAAATGGGAGATACAACTAATATTAGTGATTTGCCACCAGCGCAGACAAATAATATTACATTAGAAATGAAGGAATCGTCAGGTAAACCTACTATGATACCCAGCCAGTCACAAGCCCCCCCACCTCAGGGACCAGGTGTTCCTCGCCAAATCCCACACAATACTGGTTCGCCTCAACAGTTTCCCGCGCCTCAACAGATGCCCGCCGGAGATATAGGTAAGATTGTGAGTGGAATAAAAAGCGCCTCCGCTGCGAATATGACAGCCCTTCCTTCCCGAGATATTCCAATGATGACCCATCCTCATACACAAGATACCCAAAGTCGCCCTAATTATGTGCCGCCGCCGCCGCCCAATCACACCGATTATATAAAACAACACGATAATATTCAACAAATTATTCAAAGGGAACACAAAGAACGCGTGAAAGAAGATAGAATGGATCAAATATACGAAGAACTACAAACCCCCGTTTTTGTAATGGTACTTTATCTACTTTTTCAACTACCCTTCTTCCAAAAAATGCTCTACAGACAATTACCTTCTCTGTTTTCACGGGATGGACACACACATTTAGGAGGATATCTATTTAAAACCATACTTTTCGGCGGATCCTTTTATTTTATTCAAAAAGGCATTAAATATTTAAGTCGTCGATAATTTACTTATTTTTGTATTACATTGATTACAAAAATTCGCCACTAATTCATCATTTTTATAATCCTCCAAATACTTTACCTCTTTAATACCTGCTGCAAGCAGTAGGCGCGTACAAATAATACACGGATAGTGAGTGACATATGCTGTGCTGTTATCGCAGCTTACGCCACGCTTTGCACAATCCATTAATGCGTTCTGTTCTGCGTGCACAGTCGCCTGTTCATGATTATCGCGTACAATGGAGTTGTGGTCGCATCCAGGCAAAAATCCATTGTATCCTTGACTTACTATGCGATTATCTTTCACCAGTAAACACCCGACCTGAAGCCGATGACACGGAGAACGTTCTCTCGTTGCTTGCACAATTTTCGTAAAATATTCATCCCATGAAGGTCTTTCCATTACTTATTAATAAATATTCGTTTTTAAGATCTTTGTCCCGGGATACTATAACGACGTGAGCGGCGGCGTTTCCGTTTTTTAGTTCGGCGGGGGCTACGTCGGCTGCGTTTTTTGCGCGTCTTTTTCCGCTTTGTCTTTCTTTTTCGCTGCGATTTTTTTCGTTTGTATTTTTCTCTTTCCGCTGGAATATAACGCAAAAAGTACCATTCATATTCTTTTGACCCCTTTTCATTTTTTAATTCTTCATATTTTTCAGATTTCTCTCGCCGCATCTTTTCCAAAGTGGTTTGCTCGCCATAGCAGTTGATACTGAATCGTTTTAATATACCTCTTTGTTCTAATCGGTTATCTCTCTGTACCTGAAAAAGATATTCGCTCATACATCTATAACGCTCAGGATCGAATTCTTGGCTGGAAGCAAACATAAAGGCGAGATAAAAACTCAACATCGTATCAATAGTAGCTATTTTAACAGCATGATCACGCAAATGCTTTATATTATAACTGTGACATCCAAGAGGTCTAAAAATAGTCGCCAATCTTTCTTTCCCCCAACGCACCTGATACGCCTCGGGAACAATCTCACCCACCCCCTTTATTTTTACAACACTCATATTAGTATATTCATTCTCTTGTAGAGTTTTTTTCACTATTTCGGCAACCTCTTTTGGATGTAAGGCTAATACCTCAAAATCTGGCGTTTTTAAACTACTATATTTTCCAAAAGCTTTATGGCGCCGCAGATACAAACGGTTTGCATAACCACCAAAGAAGACAACACCCTCATCTATAAGAGTATCTCTTACAAGATAGAATAATTCTTTTTCTTCAAAACCACCGGGGTTATCAAACATTCTTTGCACTTCATGATCACGACACTGACGACTTTGTAAAGGATATTGTTTGTTTAATAACATTAATCGTTTCAATACCTTTTCCCAACGTGAAGTATCACCCTGTGGACGCGATAATTCTAAATACATAGCCATTCTTAAATAATCCGCGGACGCATAATAAACACCATCTATTTTTTTTGATTCTTTGAAAAGACTTCTAAAAAGCGGTGCCGGCATGAAAGTAATATCAGCAATAGGAATAAAATTTACAAATACTTTGAAGGTTCCAGCGTGTACACCTGATTTCGCCTCAACCTCTGTAAAATTAGCAGCAAAATATATGTCCGCTAATTCTTTAGCATCTTTCAAAGGAGTAGGGGAAAAAAAATCATAATCAGGTAATTCTATGCTCTTGTTATAGAATTGTTTATCTTCGGGCAGAATATTATTGATGGCGGTCCCACCGTAACAAATTCTCTTTTTTTTTTTCAAAAAATCTTCTATGATATCGATGATTTGTTGAACATCTGCCTTATGCAACATTTTCTTTCCTTTCTTATCTTGTATTTTATCTACAGCACTTCGTAGAATGGATAACTCGCAATCAGCAAATGTCATATTTGTATTACCTCTTCTGCATTCTGGTGGAAATTTATGAACCATTACAATATATTTAGATTAAATATTTGCTGTAAATTGTGGCATTATAATACTTCTCGGCGCAAAGGACACTGCGACATCTTGTTTAGCCGGCGGCGGTATAGCGACCGGTACATAGCGGAGAGCTTTAGGTTTCAACACAAACGCAGTACTGGCGAAAAATTTCAAATAATATACTAAATTTGTATCCAAATTCTGGTAATTCATCAAGGTCATCTGACATCCGTATTTTTGTTGCAAAGCAGCATTTTGATTTTTATTTAATGAACTTAAGTCAGGCATTACCAACGACATATTTTTCTTATTATAGGTAATCAATTGCCCCATATCAGGAGTATATTGAACATTATAGTTTCTCAATCCACGTAAAAACTGCGAACTACTCGTAATATTAATCAACTCTTCCAAAGGAGTATTGCGGAAATTATTATTCCGATTATCGCAAATAATTATTGTTTTCTTTATAAAATCAATAAGGGGTTTAGCGGTTAAATTTTCTCCATTAGATTCATTAGAATATTCAGGATTACCCTGTGAAAGAAGATTGGTGAAATTGCCTGTCAAACTTTTACTAAGTTGTTTATAAACGTCTAAATTATTAGATTTTACCCGCAAATGAATAAAAAGAGGGTCATTTGGATTAGGAACTTCTCCACCAAATGCGTATCCATTGATTGTAGAGAATACTTCGTTCAAGGGAAGACAATTATAAGTTCCTTTGAAATCATAACTTGGACTTGGACTGGCAGCAACAACTGCCCGCCCCCCATACGAATAAATTTCCAAATCAACCAGTCTAACACCCTTTTTTAATACATTAGCAATAGCTTCCAGCGAAACATAATCATCCAAAAATTGCCCGGGGCAACACGAATTATAACTACTCGCTATATAATAGTCTCTCAACCGATACTGGTACATTTGGTCAACCCCATTAATACCATGCATCTGCATAGGAATCTTATCTAAAGTATTTGTCATATCTGTAATCTCTTTCTTTTTTTTCGTTATTTGACGATTATAATACAAATATACCCCAATAATAACAATAACAGCCGTCAGATATAAAAAATATTCTAATTTTCTATATTTTGCTATAGCAAATAAATTTAATTTTTTAAGCATTTGAACCTTTGTATCCATTATATATATATATTTTGAGATATTTAAAATGAAAGCTAAATAAATAAATTTGTATTTAAAATAATTTTATAATGATATTTTAAATGCCTGGTGGATTAATGAGTCTTGTTTCTCTGGGGACAGAAAATGTGATTTTAAATGGTAATCCTAAAAAAACTTTTTTCAAAGCATCATATAATAAATACACCAATTTTGGTATGCAGCGTTTTCGCATAGACTACAATGGTCAAAGACATCTACATTATGACCACGATACAGAAATGATTTTTAAAATTCCGCGTTATGCTGATTTATTAGGAGACACATTTGTTGTTGTTAACTTACCAAATATATGGAGCCCTATGCATTGGAATCCTGATGCATCCGGTGTGAATAACGGGCAAGGACTTTATCCCGGTACACAATGGTCACCATATGATTTTAGATGGATAGATAATTTAGGTGCTGAAATGATACGATCCATAAAAATTTATAGTGGGGGGACTACATTAGCAGAATATCCAGGAGAATGGCTTCACGCAATGCAGGAAAGAGATTTCAATAAATCAAAAAAAAACTTATGGAATAAAATGGTAGGGAACGTCGATGAATTAAAGAATCCAGCAAAATACGTGGAAAATAGCGTGCATAGTTTTAATGCGCCGCATTATCCTTCTACATTAAATGATTTAAGCTGTAATCGTATTGAACCGTCGATTAGGGGGAAACAACTATACATTCCTATAGATGCATGGTTTTGTGGGGAATCTAAAACAGCATTACCTCTTATAAGTGTTCAATATCAGGAAATTTTCATAAAAGTGACTTTTCGTCCTATTTGCGATCTATTCCGGATACGCAATGTTGGAGACCCGAGTGGAAATTATCCTTATATATCACCTAAGTTGGATATACAGCTAAATAATATTTGGCGCTTTCTCTCGCCGCCCACCGTTCGTGGACTCAACGTTTCAACAGACATTAGTCAAAATTTCTATCCTGATAGACGACAAGTATGGGATGCCGATATACACTTGCTATGCAATTATTATTTCCTGGGGGAAAATGAGCGCCTAATGTTTGCACGAGACGACCAAACGTATTTAATTAAAGAAACGCGCTCTTATGATTTCTTGAATATAACTGGATCATCTACGATAGAGATGGATAGTATGAATATGGTGGCGAGTTATATGTGGCGTTTTAGACGAAGCGATGTAAATTTGCGCAATGAATGGACAAATTACTCGAATTGGGCTTACGAGGGGGAATTGCCAATTCCGCCCGATAGCAGTGGCACGATACTTCAGGGGACAACGGGCGGCGGATTGAATACACAAGGTGATCATCCACAATACGGCATCTATTTCTATAATTGTTTGCAACCAGAAAATGCAAAAGAAATTCTCACTGATCTTGCTATTGTTATGGATGGGGAATATAGAGAGGATTTATTATCATCTGGTGTATGGAACCTTGTGGAAAAATATACAAGAACCACAGGGAACGCAAAAAATGGGTTGTATTGTTATAATTTCTGTTTAAATAGCAATCAACGCGAATATCAACCTTCGGGGGCTATGAATATGAACAAATATAAAAAAGTGCAATTTGAATTGAATACCATCCAACCTCCTGTAAATAAAAATTCTCCCTTTGATGTTATTTGTGATGCATCTGGCGCTATTATTGGAGTAAGAAAGGATATTTGGCGGCAAAATAGTTATAACTACGATTTACGTGTCTTTGAGGAAAGATACAATGTTATTATTATTACGGGAGGGCAAATTGGGCTCATGCTTGCACGGTAATTTAACTAAATCTCGAACCATATGATGTCTTCTGATGAGGATAGGTAATCTGGGCAAGTGTTGGAGCCGTCGCAGATTGAGATTGTGAATGCCCCATCGGCGCAACGAAAGCATCTGAATACGGGATGGGTGTTAATAAATCAAAACGAATATCTTCACCAGGCAAACGTCTGGCTTTGGGGCTATATATTTCTTTAAATTCAGAATAATATCGCCGTCTTCGCCAGGGCGGACCTTGATAAGGACATTTCTTACAAATTGGTGTATTTAAAATAGTGATATTGGGGGGTGACGGCTCCCCAAGCGTGAGGGTAGCCGGTAAAGACGCGGGGGTAGGAACAGTGCCAGTCTTTGGAGACTGAGGTACCGCGAGTTTGACGCCTGCACGTTGCGTTAATGCCTCCCTTTTCTCTTTATTAAATATTAAATAAATAATTAATAATCCTAAAACTATGGATAAACAGAAACCGAACATTATATATATAAGACATTTTTTTATCATTGAATAAATGTTGGGTCCATGATAGTGGGTCCAAAATGTGTATTCGTGCAAGGGGGGGAAGTACTTAAAAAGGGGTTATTATTATATACCTCCCCACCCAATGGCAAAAAAGCCGTGGGGGGAGTCGAAAACATATTTGTGGTTTGGGATACTGCTGGCGGGTGTCGCGGGGTAGCCCAATAATCATAGGGGTTATGTAGATATTGTTGCTCTTTTTGCCTTTTTTGTTTTTTGTCATTATTAAATTCCATCACAGTCATACTTTCTTTTACTGTATGTGTTGCACCTATATACAATAAAATAATAACAACAAAAATAAATGTACACCATAATAATACTTTCAAATTATAATTGATATTCATAAATATATATACTATAAATAATATATTTATGATTGATTGTAGGATCGGTTGTTAAAAGAGGCAATGCCTGCCGGAGGAGGTAAGGGAGTTTCAGAAAACATATTATTGGTTCTTGCAAGTGATGTCTGTTGTGGGCTGCTCCAGCCATTATATTTGGAATAATTATCTGCATTTTGATCCAATGGTGAAGATTGATCATTGGATTCTCCATTGCTAAAAGTAATAAAGTTAGCGTTGGGAAAATAAATATTTGTTGGATCGTCTGTTGTATCTGTAATATTGGTAACATCTGTTATGTGGGTTCGGTTAGAAGGCGGTGGTGGCGCCGCGGGCTGAGGCGACACAATGAAGGACGGAGGCGGCGCGGGCGGAGGCGACACAATGAAGGACGGAGGCGGCGCGGGCGGCGACACAATGAAGGACGGCGGCGGAGGCGGGGGCGGCGACACAATGAAGGACGGAGGCGGAGGCGGGGGAGGAATGGCGTCACAACATTCCGGCGTCACACATGTGGCTCCTATACACGTAATACTTGATGCGTTAGTTTTTTGTCTCATACCAGTAGGACACGGATAAGTCAAACAGACAGCATTGGGGTTGCAACATTCTGTAAATTCACAAGTTGCACCCTGACAAATTGTCGTTATAGGTTTTGGGTTGAATTTCTTGCCGCATTTTGCAGTCGTGCATGTAGCATTAGCTGAACAACATTCGTCAGTATTGCATGTGTAATTGGCACATTTAATTTTTTGCCCATTACTCTTCAAAAAAAAGTTTGTAGGGCATTTCATATTATCTCCATAACACGTAGGTTTTGGATTTGGTGTGCAACATTCATTATCTGTGCACGATGGACCGGCACACTTAATAGTGCCCGCATTACTATTCAAAGTAGAGTTTGTTGGGCAGATAAAAGGTGAACATGTGGCTTGAGGGATGGGATTGCAGCATTCACCATCTTGGCATTTCGCACCTTGGCAAACAATTTTCTCATAATCCGATTTATGTTGCCGCCCGGTTGGACAATCGAAAGAACCACATTGTTGATTTGCTGCACAGATATTGTCACTGCCCATATTATACCCGGATGCACATTTTGAACATTTTGTAAGTCCATTTTTTGTGCAATTTGCACCTGTAGCGGCTGTCCCTGTCCCTGCAGAACAGGTGCATTCATTTGGAAGACAATTGTCCGCGGAGAGGTAATAACCGGGTTTGCAACTTGAACATTGTGTAGCGTTGTTTTTTGTGCAATTTTTGCCTTTAGCGGGCGTCCCTGTATTACACGTGCATTGATTTGGGGCACACGTTTGTGAGCCAGTGAGAGTCCAGCCAGTATGGCAGCTTGCACATTGTGTAGTGTTGTTTATTGTGCAATTTGCACCTTTAGTGGATGTTCCATTAAGACATGTACAATTATTTTGGACACATGTTTGTGATCCGGGGTCGCCAGTGAGCGTCCAGCCAGTATGGCATTTTGTACAATTTTCTGTGGAGGTGGTGCAAGCAGAACCAGTGGCGGCTGTGCCGTTGCTGCACGTACAATTATCTTGGACACATGTTTGTGATCCGGGGGTGCCAGTGATAGCCCAGCCAGTATTGCAGCTTGCACAATTTTCTGTGGAGGTGGTGCAAGCAGAACCAGTGGCGGCTGTGCCGTTGCTGCACGTGCAGATAGGTATTGGTCTTGATAATAAAATAGCGGTGCCGAGGGGTGAGACCGCGGCTGCTCGTGTTACGGCGTCGACGCCGGGGACGGTCGCGGGGCCGAACCAGCCCGTCCCGCCCGGCGTGTCGTCCCAGCGAAAAAGCGCCGACGGGCGGGCGGCAGCGGACTTTGGGTCGCTGCGACCAAACGGGTATTGCATGTCAGCGCCGCCGGAGCCCCCCCCGAACAGGACGTTGCCGCCCCAGTTGAAAGCGCCCGACGACCATATCGCCTGCGCCGGCGCCGCTCCTATGGGTTGGCGATCGCGACCGGCGGAGGACCCGGGGGCGACCAGATCGCCTGCCCAGTAGCGCCCGATGAAGGCGCCGTCGTCTTGCCACGGGGCGGCGTCCCAGCCGTGTGAGGGCAGAGGGAGCATGAGATCCGAAGGAGCTGCGACGTAGCCGCATCTCCCGCCGCCGCACTGCGAGTTTGCCCCGCCCTGAAACCACCCCAGTCCCACCTCCGCCTTCTTCGCCCCCCACATCTCGTTGTCGTCCCACCAGAAGTCGAGGCTGCCGGAGACCGCGGCGAGTTTGGCGTTGTAGGAGGCTCTACTGTAAACAGATGCGTCCGGGTTGAGGTAGCCCGCGCCGGCGTTTGCGGCCACGCTCGCGTTAGTAGCATTTTCTGCCGTCACCAAGTTGGTGCCTAAAGTGGAGTAGAATGATTCCACGACTCCCCCGAAGGCAGAGGCAAAGGTCGAGGCGGTGGTGAAGGGCAACGCCGCCGCGAAGGACGCGCTACCCCCGCGGCGCGCGGCGGCTTGGACGGCAGACGCGGAGAGCGCAACTGCATTTGGATCGGCAGCGCGCGCTACCGCCAGCGCCATTGTGGGGGCATACAATTCTAAGCCACCCGCCTTCCACCACTTACTCCAGTAACTCATTCCACTATTTGTATACACCATCCAGCTTTGCCATGGAAAAGACTTAATAACAGCCACACTGTCGGGATTATCATCGGCAACTTGCCAACCATCCGGGACAGCGCCGGTGGGCGCTCCCCCCGCCGCCCACGCCGTCGCCGCCTTCGCCGCCGCCGTCTTGCCGTCGGCGGGCACGTCCTCCCAGGCGGCGAACTCGGCGAGGTAGGACCAGTCGCCGGTGGCTTCCGCGTCCATCGCGGAAGTAGCCGTCTCAATAAAGTTTAGGTCGGCGGTGGCGGCGGCGATGCGGGCTTTGGATGATCCAAGACCTCCGCCAATTTTTACTTGCAAAGCTTGGGCGTCGGCGGCGGTTTGCGAGCTGGCGAGGAGCGCCTCAGGCGCGCCGTGCCCCCCCGACCACTCCTTCTGCTTCGCGCGCCAGCCTTTCCCGCCGTTGTTGTAGATATTATCGAATATAGTAATACCAGCGGTTTTGGCTTCAGCCATGTAGGTGGTCGGTGAGACGAGCGGCAGAATGTCGGGCTTATTATCCCAGATCGTCCTATATTCTCTTCCATTAAATACTACTATATTAGTACCGGGCTTCACGTATGGCGCGGCAATCGGATTGGGTGCGGAACTTAATCCTTCCTTAATACTCGTGGATGAACATCCATAAATGACTAAACATCCAATCAATAAAAGTATTATAATAATTCCTATA
>Ga0114999_10008976_pt1 | contig 11045 bp, 10 predicted proteins | sample ArcticOcean_MG_C_3_FD_89820 | JGI IMG/M metagenome (GOLD analysis project Ga0114999, IMG submission 89820) | Marine microbial communities from western Arctic Ocean - ArcticOcean_MG_CB8_126 | ecosystem: Environmental > Aquatic > Marine > Oceanic | place: Arctic Ocean: Canada Basin | collected... | reverse complement strand
GAAACGAACCATCCATTCGCGGAGACCCATCGGGATTAATTTCCCCGCGGTCAAGCTGCGCACGTTTTTCCTCGTTTGACAGCATATCGTACGCGGCAGTTACTTCTTTGAATCGTTGCTCAACAATAGTGTCGCCAGGATTCACATCCGGGTGCAGCTCTTTCGCAAGGTTTCGATAGGCCGACTTTATCTCCGCCTGCGTTGCGGATTGCACAAGGCCCAAAACTTCATACGGGTTTTTCATTGCTCAGAGGTCCAATTTCCCTGGATCATCCGCTCACGGATCGCGCCAAGGACATCTATTTTAACGATCATCCAGCTGCCGTCCGGCTGACGGCACGCCTTACCATAGGTCACTCGGTCTTACCACCAACATTGATTGTCTGCTGATATCCCCCACACCGATGAATGACATCAATTTTTTCATGACAATACCTCGCATACCAAAGCGTGGCTTCGAGACCGACGGTGCGCTATCCAGACTTCGGGCTTTCTATTCAGCCGCGACACTCATAAACTGCACCGCGATTCGATCCTTTTAATTCTGGATCACACCACTAACAATATCCTCCGCGACCTATATATTTATTAACGATGTCAAATACAAACCTCGACGAACCTTTCGTGCTATTTCAGAAATGGTATAGCGACGCAGAAGCGAACGAAATCGATGTTTCATCCGCAATGTCCGTCTCAACGGTGGACAGCAGGGGCCAGCCGTCGTCGCGTATGGTCTTATTAAAACACGCGGATTCGGATGGTTTTGTGTTTTACACGAACCTCGAAAGCCAAAAAGCGATCGAGATTGCGGAAAATCCACAGGTTTCCCTTCTATTCCACTGGAAATCACTAAAAAAGCAGGTCCGGATCGAAGGTATTGCCGAACCGATTGATGACGCGCAAGCCGATGCTTATTTCGCCTCCCGTGACAGAGGTAGCCAGATTGGCGCATGGGCTAGCAAACAATCCCGCCCCATGGAAGGCCGCCTCGATTTGGAGAAGAAAATTGCCATCCACACGGCAAAATTCGGGATCAGCACGGTGCCGCGTCCGCCTTTTTGGTCCGGTTACCGTGTAAAGCCAGCACGTCTTGAGTTTTGGAACGACGGCACATTCAGGCTACACGAACGCACGATTTACAATCGAACTTCGGATGGTTGGTCGACCGAGCGGCTTTTCCCATGACGGCTACCAGAGATCTCGATCTAGCGGCGGATAAAACAGAGCAATCGGCGCGGCTAATGCGTCTTGCCACCTATGCTTCGGTAACAGTGGCAGCGATCCTCATCGTCGCCAAACTCTCTGCTTGGTCCCTGTCAGGTTCTGTCGCGCTTCTAGCCACCCTGGTCGATTCGTTGCTGGATGGCCTCGCCTCCATTGTGACACTCGTCGCGGTTCGCCATGCCCTAACACCAGCGGACCAGGAACACCGCTTTGGTCACGGCAAGGCGGAGGCGCTGGCCGCGTTGGCGCAGTCCGCCTTCGTCGCCGGTTCGGCCGTCATCGTGATCTTCGAAGCGGTATCTCGGCTGTTCAAGCCGCAGCCTCTCGTCGAGACAGATATCGGCATTGTCGTCATGGTCGGATCGATCGGGCTCACGCTGATCCTCGTGATGTTTCAGCTTTACGTCGTCAAACGATCGAATTCTCTCGCCATTGCCGCGGATAGTTTGCACTACAAAAGCGACCTGCTCATTAATCTTGCCGTGATGGCGGCGTTGATTTTGACACCACTTTTGGATTCCCCCATCATCGATCCACTCACGGGTGCCGCTGTTGCGCTCTATTTGATGTACGGCGCGTGGCGAATTCTTCAAAGCGCGCTTGATATGCTGATGGACCGGGAGTTACCCGATGAAGATCGCCAACGGATTCGGGATATAGCCAACCAGCACAAAGATGTTTGCAGCCTGCACGATTTGCGGACACGCCGATCCGGCTCCGACGTTTTCATTCAAATACATCTCGAACTCGACCCGAACATATCATTGATGGAAGCCCATCTGATCGCCGATCAGGTTGAGTTAGACATCAGTCAGGCCTTTGAAGGTGCGGAAGTTCTGATCCACCAGGATCCCGCTGGATATGAAGAAGACCACACGATCATACGATAAGCGTGGCTTATCGGACGGGCGGCAGCATCTTCGTTATTTAGGAACATCGAATGGCAGAAAAACGCAAAACGGTGGTACTGACCGGTGCAAGTCGCGGTATCGGACATGCAACGGTGCAACGTTTTTCCGATGAAGGCTGGCGGATCATCAGTTGCAGCCGCGACGATATTCCGGAGCACTGCAAGCGAGATCCGAACTGGGCCTTTCATTTCCCAACCGATCTCGCGGAAGCGGGCGCCATCGATGCTTTCATCGCCCAGGCAAACGATTTTCTCAGCGGCGACCCTATTCATGCCCTGGTCAACAACGCCGCAATATCACCGAAGACGCCCTACAAAGAGCGGTTGGGGTGTTTGAACGGCGATATCGAGGGATGGCGCGAAGTGTTTGAGCTTAACTTATTTGCGCCCCTGACCCTCTCTCGTGGATTCGCCGCCGCTTTGCGCCGTGGCGGCAAAGAGGATGGCGCGTCGATCATCAACATCACATCGATCGCAGGCCACGCGATCCATCCCTTCGCGGGTTCCGCCTACTCCACATCCAAAGCAGCGCTGTCGGCGTTAACGCGGGAAATGGCGGTTGAGTTCGCTCAATTGGGCGTGCGGGTGAACGCTGTGGCGCCGGGCGAGATCGAAACCGAAATGGTCGGCGCCGAGTACGAGCCTCTGATCAACCGAATTCCCATGCATCGCATGGGCAAACCAGAGGAAGTAGCGGGATGCGTCTACCGCCTTTGCACGACTGATTTTGGATACGTCACCGGCACGGAGATTTTCGTCACCGGCGGACAGCACGTCTATTGAGAATGAAGCGGGATTAGCACTCGGCATCTAGTTTACCGAACCAATCGAGCCGTTCACCAAGTTGGGCGATCTCCAGATCGAGCCATTGCGCAAGTGGTTCCTGTCCGTAGCCACTGCGCAGTTCTTTAAGACGCGCCAGTTCGACTTCGCACATTTCCGACAGCATCTCCGCCTGTTCGCTACGGTCTTCCACTGGCAGAAGGTGCATAAACCGCATCTTCAAAGCAATTACGAGCTTGCTGACATCATTCACGGGTGCCCGCACATTGGAGATCATCAATGTATGAAAGGCCTCACGGCCGCTTCCCGTAATCTGCAGCAATGCACCATCTTGAACACCACCACCATCGGCCGAAACAGCCAGGTCTTCATATGATAGAAGCTCCAGCGAGGTCCCCAGCAGATCAAGAGATGGCCCCGCCACACGAGCGACGAAATAGCGGATCTCACTGGCAAGCTCAGCGTACGGCTTGTCGCCTTCGACCAAGCTGCCAAGCGCAGCCAATCGAATAGCTTCTGTCGGAATTAACGTGTTATCGCGGTACATTCCCAAGACCCTTAGCGGTGCAGGCCTCTAATATATAGCGATTCCAAACCTCAGGTTCATCACCCAATTGCATGACTTTCGCAAAAGCCCGGGAAACGGGGCCTAAGCAGCCCATTTTAAGGATAATTCGCTCCAGACATCGACCAATGCGGTGACCAGATCATCCATCATTGCATCGGAATGAAGTGGTGTCGGCGTGATCCGCAGTCGTTCCGTAGCATGGGCAACCGTCGGATAGTTAATCGGCTGCACATAGATGCTGAACCGGTCCATCAAGGCGTCGCTTGCCTGCTTGCAAAGTACTGGAGCACCCACGAGAACCGGCACGATATGGCTCACCGATGGCATGACAGGAATGCCCGCCTTCGTAAGCTTCTCCATTAGCGTCCGCGCCCGTTCCTGATGCCGGTCCCGGAGATGCTGCGCATTGCGCACATAACGAACGCTCGCCAGTGCACCCGCAGCAACAGCCGGCGGCATCGAAGTCGTGAAGATAAATCCATTACCAAAACTACGGACAAAATCGACCAAGGCACTGGTCGCGGCGATATAGCCGCCGACAACACCGAAACCTTTTGCCAACGTGCCCTGCATAACCGTAACGCGGTCCATGACCCCGTCGCGTTCGGCCACGCCAGCGCCAGTGGGGCCATACATGCCGACGGCATGGACTTCATCCAGATAACTCAGCGCATTGTGTTTTTCACAGACATCAAGGATCTCGCCAATTGGCGCGATATCGCCGTCCATCGAATACACCGATTCGAACACAACCATCTTCGGCGCATCCGGATCGTCCGCGCTCATCAAACGGTCAAGGTCTTCGGGATCGTTGTGTTTAAACACCCGCTTGTCGGCACGGCTATGCTTGATACCCTCAATCATCGAATTGTGATTCCACGCATCCGAATAAATCAGACAGCCAGGCAAACGCATACCAAGTGTCGAAAGGGCCGTCATATTGGCAACGTAGCCCGATGTGAATATCAACGCCGCTTCGCGCTGATGCAGATCGGCCAACTCTTTTTCAAGCAGAACATGATAGTGGTTCGTACCCGAGATATTACGCGTGCCCCCGGCACCGGCTCCACAATTGTCGAGCGCCTCGTGCATGGCTGCAATTACCGCCGGATTCTGGCCTTGTCCCAGATAGTCGTTTGAGCACCAAACGGTCACTGGTGCTTCTTGCGCACCTTCCCGGTACACGGCTTTAGGATACGCGCCTGCTTCGCGTTCTAAGTCTGCGAATACACGATAGTCACCCGAATTCCGAAGCTCGGAAAGCTTGTCGGCGAAAAAATCTTGATAGTCCACGGCCCCACCCTCACGGCAAAGAATTCACCAGTGCTGTCTAATCTTGCTTAACCGACGTTAAGACTAGATTAATTATAGCTTTGAACCATTGCTAAATTGACGCAGTAGGCAGTCTCCTAGTCGAGTCCCGCGACCATTGTCGTAGTCGTCTCCACAGCTTTCTCAAAGCGGTCGAACATATCGTCGATTTCCGCCTCCGTGATGATCAACGGCGGCGAGAATGCAATGGAGTCACCCATGGCACGCAGGATCAAACCATTTTCCTGCGCCTGCGACGTTACATAGGCACCAACCATGTGCGACGGATCGAACGGTTCTCTGGTTTCCTTGTCCCGGACCAACTCGACCGCCCCCACCAGCCCAACGCCCCGCACTTCCCCAACCAGCGGATGCGATGCAAATGCCTGCAGGCGATTTTGGAAACGGCCCATGACACCACGCACATGGCCGACGATATCCCGTTCCTCGTAAATCTTCAGTGTCTCGACCGCGACAGCTGCCGGCACCGGATGTCCCGAGTAGGTAAAACCGTGCCCAAAGGTTCCAATCTTGTCGCTGTTCTCGCTGAGAACATTGAATACCTTTTCATTGATAAGCACCGCTGAAATCGGCATGTAAGCTGAAGAGAGCGCCTTCGCCATAGTCATCATATCGGGCTGTAGATTGTAGGTTTCGCTGCCGAACATGTTGCCGGTCCGCCCAAAACCACAAATGACCTCATCCGCGATAAATAGAACGTCGTACTTTTTCAGTACGGCCTGGACCTTCGCAAAGTAGGTTTTCGGCGGCACGATGACGCCACCCGCGCCCATGACAGGCTCTGCAATAAAGGCCGCCACCGTTTCTGGACCTTCATCCTGAATCTGCCGGTCCAGGCTCTCTGCCAAACGGGTCGCGAAATCCTCTTCCGATTCTCCCGGCGCGCCATACCGATAATAATGCGGGCAATCCGCATGAATGATATTCGCGATCGGCAGATCAAAATCCATGTGATTGGCTGGCAGTCCCGTCATACTCGCCGCCGCGACGGTGACGCCGTGATAGCCCTTCAAACGGCTGATGATCTTCTTCTTTTCGGGCCGTCCCACTGCGTTGTTGTAGTACCAGACCATCTTCACGACGGTATCGTTCGCTTCAGATCCAGAATTGGCAAAAAACGCCTTGGACATCGGCACGGGCGCTATGGCCAATAGCCGCTCCGCCAGCTCAATTGCCGGGTGGTGCGTTCTCGAAGCGAAGACGTGATAGAACGGCAATTCACGCATTTGTTTGGTGGCAGCTTCAACAAGCCGTTCCTCACCAAACCCAAGAGAGGTGCACCAGAGGCCAGCAAGGCCCTCGATATAAGCCTTGCCGCTGTCGTCATAAATCCAGATCCCTTTGCCCTTCTTAATAACCATAGGGCCGGTCTCTTGGTGCTTTTTCAGGTTGGTATAGGCATGCAGAACCGACGCGATGTCCCGGCTTTCCGGCGAATTGGGCAGGTCGCTCATGGCGCTTCCTCGGCTGAAGTTGAATGGGTGTTACAATTTGCGCCCATCCTACACCCGCATGATACGCAAGTGAACCAACGGTTACGCGCAGTTTATGAGTTCATGACCTAAAGCGCTTCACGAATAGGTGACAGCCAAAATCCCTTTACAAACCGATAAACCACACTATCTTTCGCTTTAAGAACAATTAACACACTTTATTTGCGTAGTTAAAAATATACCACATCAAGGATCGGTTATGAGTAAGGTCCATATCATTCACGAGAATGCCGCATGGCTGCCGCCATTACGCGAAGCTTTAGCGGATGGAAGCACCTCCTATACCGAATGGCATCTCGATAGCGGCTATTTCGACTTCTCGGCGCCGCCGCCAGACGGCATTTTCTACAATCGGATGAGCGCCTCTTCCCATACAAGAGGACACGTTCGCGCCCCGGAATATACAGCCAGCGTACTGGCGTGGCTCGGTGCACATGGCCGACGGGTCATCAACGACAGCCGCGCGCTGGAACTTGAAGTCAGCAAGGTCAAACAATACGCAGCCCTCAGCGCGTTCGGCATCCGCGTGCCCAAAACAATGGTCGCCGTCGGGTTGGATTCGATACGCCGCGCTGCACATGAATTCGGCGCACCGCTGATCCTGAAACCAAACCGCGGCGGCAAGGGCGCCGGCGTTCAGCTTTTCCAAACCTTGGAAGCACTGGACCAGTATCTCAAAAGCGATGAATTTGACGCCGGTCCTGACGGCACCGTGCTTATTCAGCAATATGTGCAATCCAGAGAGGGCGCCATCGTGCGCTGCGAATTCGTTGGCGGTAAGTTTCTCTATGCGGTGCGTGTCGATACCTCACAAGGTTTCGAACTTTGCCCCGCCGATGTCTGTCAAATCGAGGATCAGGCTTGCCCTGTCGGTGAAACTCCTGGCCCCCGCTTCGAAATCCTAGAAAAATTCGACCATCCTAATATTGCACGCTTTGAAGCCTTCCTGGCCGCAAACGGTATCGAGGTTTCCGGGATCGAAGTGATCTTCGACGAAGACGGCGTCGCTTGGACCTATGACGTCAACACCAACACGAACTACAACGGCGACGCGGAAACAGCAGCGGGCATTGCCGGCACGGCGAAAGCCGGAATGCGGGCCCTCGCAAAGTTCCTTGGCAAGGAACTGGCCAAGCAGTCACCGTCGTTTGCCGCCGCAGCGGAATAAACGCATCCCTATAGGAGTCCACACGCGTTTGCGCGGCGTGGCTCTCCGACGAAGCCCCAGCACAAATCCCCCGTGCTGGGGTTTCGTTTTTCTGTACCCGTGATATCGTAAAAATTGCAAAGTTCCCGCTTACTGGATTACGCGGACGGCAAGCCGTTTGATAAAAAATAACAATTGGGAGGAACACTTCATGAAATCGCGACGGATTCTATCCGCAGCGTTGGGGCTCATGCTGCTCGGAGCTGTGCCGGCACTCGCACAGGGTATCAACGACCAGCCTTTGAAAGAGAAATGGGCGCCTAGCGAATGGGGTGCCGATGATAAAGTCGGTGCATCAAACCGCACAACACCAGCCATGGTGCTTAAGGCCACCAAACTTGTGAAGCAGGGCAAAGTAGCGACTCTTGGCAAGGTCTATCAGCAGGACGCGCCCGCATTCGGCAGTCGGGGCTGGCGGATGACGATCCCGGGCCTGCCAACCGGTGGACCGTTCGGCGACCAGCAACTGGTTTATAATGATGAGTACTTGTCGACGGAGATTGGCCAGATCGGCACCCAGTTCGATGGCCCGGCGCATATCGGCGTCATCACCTCCAAGGGCATGTATTTCTACAATGGCCGCTATCTCTCCGATAAAGGCATAAACGCCTATGGTATGGGCGATCTCGGCGTGGAGCATGTTGCCAAGAAAGGTTATGTGTGCCGAGGCGTTTTGCTCGACGCAGTGGCCCTGCGCGGTGGCCAACTTCCGATTCCGAAGGAAAACAACACGACTGACCCCGGCATTGTCACCGCGAAAGACGTGCAGGAAATGGTCAAACGGCAGGGTATCGACCCGATCAGTGAGGGTGATTGCGTATTCTTGCATACCGGCCATGGCAACATCTGGCACCCAACCGAATGGGACACCTACAGCGCGGCGGAAAAAACGAAACGTGTCGCCGAATTCAACTCCGGCGCACCCGGATTTGGCATCTCCGCTTGCGAATATCTGGCGTCCCGCAAGATCATACTCTGGGGTGCGGATACATGGCCTTCAGAGGCTGTCGGTAAAGGCTTTGGCGGCGAGAATCCTCAGCCGTTCGAATGCCACATCAAAATGATGACCCGCAGTGGTATCTGGAACCTTGAGAACATGGACCTGACGCAACTTGCGGCGGACAAGGCCTATGAGTTCATGTTCGTCTGGTCGCCCCTCAAGATCAAAGGCGGCACAGGCTCACCTGGCAATCCGGTCGCGCTCTACTAGAGCGGATCAGGATTGATGCAAGGCATCAATCCTGCGATTCCGATCGTTACTATTGAGATAGATCAAATTCACAGAACTGTCGGATCGCCAGAGGCGATTCCGATCAATTCTGATTTGATCTAAAGAGCAGCGGCGACCGGAAATAGCCTCTCCGGTCGCCGGGCCTTTAATGCAGTGAGCCTAAATCAAGACCTCTAAGCGGCCTCAATTTGCCGACAGTAGCAAGAAGCGTGAATTTTCACTTCTGCGCGGGCAAGGGCTTGGTCAAGTTGCTGTTTGATGAGCAATGCCTCAACCGTCTCACCACGGCGAGTCAGGCACTCATGCAAACCGTGCAGACTCCATAAATTGTTCGGATGTTGACAGGCCCGGCTGAGCGATTGATCCAGGCCGAGATCTGTGCGGTAGACGGCCTCCGCTTCTTCTGCATGACCTTGTTCCAGCAACAGCGCGCCCAACGCATGACGCGCCGGCTGCATCCAGCCCCACGGTTCATCGTAGGGAAGCGCGTCGTCCAGTTCGACGGACTTACGGAGATGGGCGAATGCCACATCGAAATTTCCCCGACGATATTGCAATTCACCGTCCAACATTTCCTGGGCAATATCCAACAAGTCGATAACGATGTTGTTGTGTACGCGCCGCGTATCGGGCACCAGCGCCTTCGCGGCGACAAATTCTTCGCGCGCCTTCTCCGCTTCAGGAACTTTGCCTGATGCCGAATAGGCAACCGACTTCGCGTACCACATCATCGCCGTTGTCGAGCAGTAAAGCTCCTGATCTTCGGGCAGCTCCTGCGCAATGATCTCATCCCACTTCCCGAAGCGGATCAGCACGTGCTGTTTCATTGGGATATAGCCTTCGATGAAATCGGCCATCGGCGGTGACGGGATGCGCAACAATTCCTCAGGCGTGGTGTCGATCAGTTCCTGCGCCGCCGCAATTGCCGGCGTGAACTGGCCCAGGAACATTGCGCCATAAATAGCGAAATGATGATTGTGGGTTCGATACATCGAATAGACATTCAGCGCGCCTTCGCGTTCGAGGTACTTCCGGTCGGCGGCAATTGCCTTTTGATTATAGACTACCACGTCGCGGTACTGGCCGCACAGCACATCAATGTGCGTTGGCATATGGATAAGATGGCCTGCTTCTGGAACCAGATCGCGGAGCCTATCCCCTGCGCGCAAGGCACGTTGTGGAAAGGGCGACATTTCCATTAGATGCACATAGAGATGCAGCAGGCCTGGATGATCCCAGGAGACAGGCACATTGTCGAACGCGTCTTCCAACACTTCGATGGCTTCAGCCGTCCCTGCCCCTTCCGGAATGCTCCCCGTTTTGAGGTCCCACATTTTCCAGGGTGTTTGATTCATGATCGATTCAGCGAATACCGCACGGACATCCAGATCACCTTGATACTTCCGATAAACGTCGCGCATTGCGTCTGTATACGCGTCGTTCCAACCGCGCTGATCATCGATGGGATCACGTTGCGGATAGCGCATGGGTAGAGCCCTAATTAGGTCTTGCTCGACAGAAGTTACGCCATCGACATGCTTAAGAGCTTCTTCCATGGCATCGTAGGCCATGGCGAGCGCGTTCGCTTTGCCCTTGGGATCGTAGCGATGCCAAGGCAGGATGTAGTTCGGGCCCGCGGCATAGGAGACGCCCCAATGCGCCATTGCGCAGTTTGGGTCATGCTCGATCGCTTTGTTGAAGCAGCTAACCGCTTCCTGATGATTATAGCCCCAAAGCCAATTGATCCCCCGATTGAACCAAAGTTGGGCCTCGGAAGAACTGGTTGTGACGCCGCGCTTATAATCACCGAGATCGTAGTAGCTCATGTTGTCCCCCATTTACCTAAAACCGCACCGCCGGGTCGCACAGAAGAAACCTTATGGTAGCGGGAAAGAATCAGGTAGAAAAATTTCTCATGAATCCGGCACTTGCGACTGGATCATAGCAATACCGACTGCCGCAATTATGAAGGTGCCTATCGCGATCAAACCGGCTCCGGCGAGCGCCCAGCCTTCCCCAACGCTGAGCACAATCGTCCAATAGAGCTCGTAGACGCCAAAATAGGCGACGAAGAAAACCACACCGGCAAGAATAAGATAGGTACGAAATTTGCGCATCACGGATAGAATACGCTACCCCATCCGTTGGTCACAATTGTTTGAATCGTGGACGGCCGCAAGCGCGTGCCTGTCGCCGGCAAAGTTCCAAACCCAATCAACCCGCAAACGGGCTGTGCCTTTCATCCGCGCTGCCCGTTTGCGGAAAATCGATGCCGGCAGGAAGCGCCTGTGCTAAAG
>Ga0114999_10008974_pt1 | contig 11047 bp, 11 predicted proteins | sample ArcticOcean_MG_C_3_FD_89820 | JGI IMG/M metagenome (GOLD analysis project Ga0114999, IMG submission 89820) | Marine microbial communities from western Arctic Ocean - ArcticOcean_MG_CB8_126 | ecosystem: Environmental > Aquatic > Marine > Oceanic | place: Arctic Ocean: Canada Basin | collected... | reverse complement strand
ATAAACTCATGGATGAGCGTGCAAATTACATCGGGACTGGACGGGCAAATTAAGCATTATTAAATAATGCCCAGGGTATTGTGCCTGGCTGCTGCACTGCTACAGGCACTTAATGGATTATGCCAAAGAAACAGTTGAATATTATTGCTGCCTGTTCGGAGAATCGAGTTATCGGGCGAGCCGGAAAGTTGCCTTGGAAGATAAATGAGGACTGGAATTACTTTCTAGATCAAACTAAGGGGGGCAATATCATCTTTGGTCGCAAAGCCTATGAGGAATTTGGTCACCCCTTCCCGGAGCGTCAAACCATCGTGCTGACCCGAAATCAAGAATGGAAGAGTAAAGATGTTATCGTTGCAACTTCTCTACAAGAAGCCTTGGACCGAGCGCAGGAGCTCGAAGGAGAGATATGGATTAGTGGAGGTCAGCATGTATATGAGCAGGCAATGCCCCTGGCAGACACACTCTACCTTACAATTATTCATACTGAGGTTGAAGGGGATGCTTATTTCCCCGCATGGGATACCTTTTTTCCTAAAACAATTTCTCAAAATGAAAGTCGAAATGACGATTTTCGTTATACCTTTTTTGTATTTGAAAAATAATTTAACAAGAAGAGGGAAATTTTGATCATTACAGGTGGTGCAGCGCGTGGTATTCGACTCAAGATTAGAAATTCCGATTCCATTCGGCCAGCGATGGGTCGCATGCGGGAAGCGGTATTTTCCAGTCTTGGCCCTGGGATCGCTGAGAGCGTGTTTCTGGATCTCTTTGCCGGCAGTGGCGCCTATGGATTAGAAGCGCTTAGCAGAGGGGCTTCAGGTGGAGTATTCATTGAAAAAGATCATCGAACAATTGGATATTTAGAGGAGAATCTCTCTGCCGTGTGCAAATCTCTCGGACTGAAAAAGTCACCTTGCGATGTTCTCGAGCTGGATGTTATTAAATGGATACCGACAATAAAACACAGATTTGATTTTATTTTTGTCGATCCGCCCTATGACACCATTAATCGGCGAATGGAGTTAATTTTTACCCTCGCACAATCCTGTCTTAGTCTCCATGCGTCCTCCCGCTTAATATTTGAAGCACCGGGGGAGTTAGAGTTAATGGGACACGGTTGGGAGCAAGTAAAAAAGCTGGGAAAGGGCCGCCATGAATCCACGGTGTCTTTTTTCCGGCGAATTTAAATATTAAACAAGACTGAGCCTATTACTATTGAGGGATTTGAGTCTCAATTTTAGAAACAAGGATTGATATTGCGGCGACAGCCGCAGTTTCTGTCCGAAGGACGCGCTGACCAAGATTAAAGAATTTGAAATCAGCATCGCGCAGCTGATCCCTCTCTTCTACTGACCACCCCCGTTCTGAACCGATGGCGATGACACTGGCAGGATGGTGCATATTATAAGCACCCAATTGAATCTTGGCCTCGTAATTATCGAGTGCGATACGGTCATTCCGCGTACTCAAATTCAAAATACATTCAGCGAGTGAATCAAAATTGCGCACTTCAGGTAGATGCGTAGTAAACGCCTGTTCCGCACCGAGATGTAGATGACGTCGCCATTCCCCTGAACTCCAGAGTCGGCTGCGGCGATAAGAGGGCTCGCCTTTTTCAGCCTGAAAAAACCAAATGGCAACAACACCTAAACTGGTGGTTTCCTGCAGGATTTTTCGCGCAGTTTGGGGCCGTGGCAACCCGGCGATTAAAGTAATGGGGTAGGGTGCCGGCGGTTTATCACCCCATTTCATAGTCAAATTCATGCCATCAGAGTCATCCGAAATAATGCGCGCTTTTCCCCGCGGGCCATTGATTACACCGACATCAAATGTTTGACCAACGCCCATTTTAAGTACCTGCCTGACATGTTCAGCGCGAGTATCATCGGATGGAATATTTAAATGGGATAATTTCTCGCAGAAGAGAATGAGATTCATGGGTAAAGAAATTTTTTCTCATAATACATTATTTTGTTATTCGGAGATAGGTTTTTTTATCAAGAATTCAGCAAAAAATCAGCGGGATCAATGCTGTATACCTCACTTTGAAATACCAGGCATAATAAAAAGTATATTATTCTACAAGATACTATATATGAGAAGGTTAAATATATTGTATCCGCTTGACTCAAGGTGATTTATAGATTTATTTAAATGATAGTTACAGCGTGTTTTTACATCGTTGACTTTAACCTGTTTTAGGTAGTTATCTTATCGTTCGGTCCAGGACCGATAACCCATCCATATGAAAGGAATTTTTATAATGTGCTCAAAGAAAATCGTCTCCACCTTGTTGATATCTTTGGTTTTCACCGTATTGTCATTCGCTCAGCCGCAATCGCTTGAAACCTTTTTCGATTTCGATGATCACCCAGAACAACTTCAAGTCAGACAACACACCACAGCCGACTCAGAGTATAGTGGCGACCTTCGCCAATGAAGACGGCGATGCCATTGCTGTGGCGGTCGAAGAGCTCACGATTGAGTGAGGAGTGATCTATCGATCAGTTTTAGCCGTCTTCGCTCCGCTATTATGTGCCATGGGTGTTAAGTTTTAAGGAAAAGCTGGCTGACCATCATCATCAAGGAATGCGACGATGATTAACTATCAGGTGCTTCAGGGCACTGAGGCCATATGCTTTCTACCTGCTCTATCATAATCCTCTAAGTGAGGGGATGATTAAGAATCTCAATCACGCTCAGCAATCTGTTGTTGACACGTATTAATTGGCGGGAAGATTACATAATAAGATCAACAATTAAATTGAGGAGGGCTTATCTATGCGATACACATTTATGTTAGTATTATTTTTTGTTTTTGGAATATCGTCGCTCCGTGCCTATGATGTTTATACGGTCCAAGTATTTTCTGGAGCACGTGAGTCGACGTGGACAAAGATGCTTGCCAGAGAGATCGGGGAGGGAGACATGACGCTTAAGATTCCCTATTTAGCACCTGATTTTGTTACTAATAACCGTGCTTATGAAGTTAATTTTATTGAAACATGGCATGAGGGTTTTGGACAAGTATTACATGCCAGGGATGTATTAAAAAAACGAGGGGTACTAGTACTAATCGTTCCAGATCTGGAAGAGAGCAGACAACTGCTCGCTTATATTGAGAAAGAACGCTGTGAGCCTTACGATATTGAGTTAATCGTCATTAGGAAAAAACTTGGACGATAGACTGACCGACCACAGTTTTTCTTTCCCAGACCCAAGTGTCCCTTGTGCCTGAGGTACCTGCTATAGCGCGCAATGCAACGGTGCATGAGGATACACTTGTGCTCATTGTTTTCTCATTCATTCCGTCCGAGAGTGAAATGGCGAAATGGTATTGGACTCCTGTTGCAGGTGTTCCCCACCTTTTAAGAAACATCATCAATGTCCAGCGTGGTGGGGGTAAACAAATATATTTGTATCATTGTAAGCAAATAGCGCCAGTAAAAGAATTGTGCCGCCTTATTAATGATGATCCCAGAGTGCTAAGCAAAACAGAGTCTATATCAGCGCCTGAGGATTTAGAACGCGTGCTTAGAAGCATGAAAAAAATCCTTATCCTGAATGGCTCAGCCCTTCATCACAAATTAGAAATCCGGAATGCTATTTTATTATTAACTCAATTTTCCGTCACAGATAGAGAAGAAAAAAAAGAATGTGTTAGCATCGAGAGTTTAGTCTCTCAATTCAAAATGTATGACGATTTCAATGATCATTGGCTCGAAAAGATGACCGCGATAAACGAAGGTGAAAAATCGGTTTCCCCTTCAAACGAAAGCATTCGGATTCAATATTTGTCTGGCACTAAAAACACGAAAATCACAAGAGAAATTGATTTTCATAAAGAGCATGTGCGTATCATGAAGTCCGGTGGTCTGGAAACTGACAGTATGATAAACAGGTTATTTTCCCGTAGTGTATCACGATTCTTAACACGACTGGCGATTCATACGCCGGTAAGCCCCAATCAGGTCACTTTGTTAAGTTTCATCCTCGGATTAATATCAACCTGGTTTTTTTCCCAGGGTGCCTATGGTATGAGCCTGGTAGGAGCCATCATCCTGGTGCTTTCTACATGGATAGATGGTGTCGATGGTGAGCTAGCTAGATTGACTTTCAGGGAATCCAAGATGGGGGCTAAATTGGATATAACCCTGGATTGTCTTGTTAATTTTATCGTTTTCTTTTCGATTGGGGTAGGGTTAACACGTACAACAGGGGACAACCTTTATGCGATTCTTGGTATAGTCGCTGTTCTTGGCAGTATTATTTCTTTTGTCTTTATGAATTCTTTAATCTCGGAGAGCAAATCTCCCGATCGACCTGACAGTATTTCAATGGATACGCGTCGTAAGATTCAGGATAAAATAGCCAATCGGGATTTTATTTTCATCCTGTTTTTACTGGCGCTTATTGATAAAACAGAAATATTTCTCTGGCTTGCGGCTATCGGAGCCAATGTCTTTGCCCTTTATTCACTTTACGCCAGGCGCTTTGCCAAGTAGTGGATTTTGAATTTCAAGAGCGGGGCCTGGTCCAAATAATAACGGCGATGCGTGTTTATTAAACCGATGAAATTAGCGGGAATATTTTTCTGGATAACCGGCTTGGCATTATTGATTGGGCTGATAGCCTGGCAAGGTTTTGCTAAAGTGGGGGCAGCCTTCGCTGAAGTGGGGTGGGGGCTTCCAGTAATTTGTGTTTATTTTCTGCTGCCTATGACGGCAAATACTTTTTGTTGGCAGCTGCTTCTTCCAACTAGCACGCGCCCGCCATTGCGCACCTTATTAGTCCTTCGCTGGGTTTGTGGTTCGGTCAACACGCTGTTACCTGTCGCCCAGGTTGGCGGAGAACTAGTCCGTGCAAGACTGCTTACATTTCGTGGTGTTCGGGGCTCTGACGCGGGGGCTAGTGCAGTCGTAGATGTGACCATTGCAGCCGCTACGCAATCTGTTTTCTCCATCATTGGGATATTAATTCTGCTGCAATATGATGTTTTAACGGATACCGCATACGCAGCAGCTTTTGGCTTGTTCATTTTTTGTATACTTCTCATCAGCTTTTTCGTGGCACAACGGTATGGGCTTTTTTATAAAATCACTCGTCTTTTCGAGAAATCGTTAAAAGTAGGTGATTGGAAAAATATCACTGGAGGGGCAAAAGAATTGGATGAGGCGATTCTTTCAACCTACAGCCGACGCCGAGCATTGGCATTTGCTACTGCCTGGCGTACATTCGGGCTTATCATTGGCTCGGGTCAGGTGATGTTAGTATTTTATTTTTTGGGCTACCCTATAAGCTTTGTTGAAGCCATTATGTTGGAAAGCTTGGGTCACGCGATGCGCAATGTGGCATTTATGATTCCCGGCGCCTTGGGAGTCCAGGAGGGGGGCTATATGCTGCTTGGTCATGTCGTAGGCGCAGGTCCGGAAATTGGCCTTGTCTTCTCTCTCATAATGAGAGCCCGCAGCCTTGTTCTAGGATTGCCTGGTCTGGCTGTCTGGCAGCTCATTGAAGGCAGAAAACTGTTAATGAATCCCAAAGAAGTCACTCCGTCTTGAGGGAGAACTTTAAATCAATCATCCCCATTCTTTTCTCTCTGGGCGCTATCATTCGCATTTTCAATCCAACGCTTTAATTGGTCCATTCCCTCTTCGACAGAAAATTCAGGTTCAAAGTTAAGTTCGCGGCGAATCTTATCCATACACAGAGTACTTTGTGTTGTTAGCATATTTATGGCCGTGTGAGTCAAGAAAGGGCGGGCACCTAACTTTAAGCGCTTATGTGTACTTTCAAATAAGGAAGCCATGATGCGTGCCAGGGGAAGGGGGATGGACTTTTTAATCGGTTTAGATCCGACTATTTTAGCTAAAAGGTTGAAGAACTTTTCAAATGAAATTGGCTTGTTATCCCCTACAATATACCCTTGCCCAATCGCATTTGGGTGTTCCGAGGCAAGTAGTATGGCGTCGATCAAGTTATCGATGTAACAGGGATGGCAGGTGCCTTTACCACCGGCGATGAGGAACATTTTGTTTTTGCGTATTAAACGGAGAGGTTCTTCAATCCAACCGCTGCCGGGGCCATAAACTACTGAGGGTCGTAATACCACGACTGGTAATCCGTGATCGCGATGATATTGAAAGGCCAGGGTTTCACCTTCTATTTTCGATCGAGAGTAAAAGTCTTTACCGGGATTGTAAGGTGTTTTGTCGTCAAAGTAGTGAGGGGAGGGAACACCAAAGACAGCGATGGAGCTGAGATGGATAAATCGTTTAACCTTTTGTTCGACTGCCGCTTCAAGCAACCATTGAGTGCCTTGCACATTCGTAGCATGAAAAGTCTCTTCCGGGCCCCAATCCAAAACATGACCCGCACAATGATAGACCCGTTCAACGCCCTGCATGGCTTTATCTATTGAATCGTGGTCGCGTAAATCTCCGATCACAATTTCTGCCGACTCACTGGATAAGGGTGACAGTTTATGTTCACTCCGTGGTCTGCAGAAAAGTTTTATCTTACGCCCTTCTCTCAACAGGCGTTCGCTGAGATGGCGCCCAATGAATCCCGTAGCGCCGGTTATAAGTTCAGCATGCATCGCTAAAAATACCCGTTGTTTTTAAACCATTGGATAGATCTTTCCATTGCTCCGTCGCAGGGCATTGGATTATATCCCAGTTCATCTTTGGCTTTTGAGCTTTCATAGTACAAATATTTTCCAATCAGCTCCTGCATGCCCACGGTTAATTTCGGGGCTCTGTGAGTGAGATGATCAGCTAAGCCCTCTTGCCAATGAGCGACAAGGCTGAGAAGCGTTTTTGGAATTCGCACTTTCGGTTGTCCTTTTCCTGCAAGTTTTGCGATCTTCGACATAAACTCTTTGTTCGTAAGATTGTCCCCCGCCAGGAGATATTGTTCACCCGTTCGCCCTTTTTCCAGAGTGAGCCATAATCCTTGCACCAGATCATGGACATCGACAAAACAGGCGCCGCCCTCTACCCAAACGGGCCACATACCCTTACAGATATCAATAATCGGTTCACCGATCGGAGTTGGTCCATAATCCATTTCGCCAATCGCCGAAGCGGGGTTTACGATAACTACAGGTAAACCTTTTTCTCTTGCCCAGTGTTTCATTTCATCTTCCCCGGCTTTCTTTGTCTCGGCGTACAAAAATCGTTTACCTGACAAATTGAATTCGGATTCTTCATTACGCGACACCGGCTGTTCCGATGCTCCAAGCGTAATGCAACTGCTTACGTGGACCATTTTTTCAATTCCCGTGGACAGACAGGCAGTGGCTATATTAGTGGGACCGACGACATTTAGCTTGTGAAAAATTTCAGGATCTCTCGACCAGTAACGGTTAAAACCGGCGAGATGAAAAAGAACATCGCAGCTTTTGAGAAAGGGATGTAAGCTCTCTGTATCAAGTACGTCACCCCAGTAAACCTGCTGGGGTAAGTTTTCTAGAAGGGTATCCGACGTGCCTCGAAGAAGAAAGGCGATGACTTCGTGACCTAAAGAGGTGACGTGACGGGTCAAATGATTTCCAATAAAACCATTTGCACCTGTTATCCCTACTCTCATTTAGTTAATTATAGAATTGCGATTACCGGGATGGGCACTTTCCGCGATCACTGAACTAGCTGGTGCGGGTGGGGAGAATCGAACTCCCGTAGCCAGCTTGGAAGGCTGGAGTTTTACCACTAAACTACACCCGCTTGGACCGAGTGTTCATATTTCGCAATTATTCCCGGGGGTGGTCAAGATTGAATGTTATCTCCCCTTTCATAATCAAGTGAAAGAATGTGAAATAAAAAACCCACATCGAAAAGGCAATAGTGGATGCTCATCTAAAATAATTGAGGGTGAGGCGGAATTATAATTTCTTGCGCACGCGAGTTCTTCTCGTGGGGACTTGTGGCCTTTTCTTATTCTTGATCGCTTCTAAATCATTTTTTGAAATTTGTGATAGCTGCTGGAACAGATTTTTTCTTCTGCTTCTCTCAGTATCAGGAAGTTGGTTGATATTGGTCATATTCGTCGGATGGATGGTTTTAGCTAATGAAATCTTTTGCTGATTCCCTTCTTTCATGACGACAACAGTATAATTGAGAGGATCGTAATCGACTATTTTCATGTCCTCATAACTTTCGTTCATGCCCACCCAAAACGCATCGTTGCTGTTCTTATCTTGAAGACAAAAAATATATTCTCCATCCAACTTTACGATCCCACGAAGTTCCAGGTTACTGAGGGGTATACCAGATTGACCGTTATCGATTTTAGTCGAACCTACTTTACTTTGATCAAAACCAGTTGGAATAAATGGCGAATTCGTGGTTAAATTTTGGATTTCATCGGACTTGACGTATTCCAACGCACTAGCCTGCCCACACAGAAAGGTTACTGAAACCAGGGTCAGCGACAGATATTTTTTAATGAATACTGGTTTAATGCTTCGCATAACCGATTATAATATTCTCACATCTTGGCAATCTCGTCAACCCAAAGGGGAATTATGAAACGATGAATGAAGACGCAGTTTTATTTCGCTTCCTCGCTTTTGCGCAGAAGGGCGGCTCCGGTAATATAATTGTGATGTGCCGCAGAGAGACGATGCCAGGTGAGAAAACTTTCAATGTCTTCGCGATTCCATTGAGGAGGTTCTTGTTTATCGAAAGCAGGATGGAACCAGATCAGCTTTTCGAATGAGGCGAGTGTCAGTGGTGCTCCGCCCCATTCAGGATAAGACATGCCATGTCCTGGTTCACATACATCAAAGCTGATACCGAGATAACCTCCGGGCTTAAGGACCCGCACAATTTCATCAACGGCCGTAATTTTATCTTCTTGATGTTCGATGACTGATAAGCTGGTTACTACATCGATGGCCGCGGTTTCAACGGGAAGTTGACAGGAATCCGTAATTACCCAATCAACCTCCACATCTAGTTTCTCACGTACAGCCTCCCACTGATTTACCCAATTAGTTTGGGTCTCAACGATAGTGACATGAGCTCCTTTCAAAGCTAGCATCCAGGGCCACGGTGATTGTTCACTGCCTATGTCGAGTAGATGTAAGTTTTTCCAGTTTAATTGATTTAATCCTTGAAACCAAAGCTGTGGATATTCCCAGTTTTTTGCCCAGTTACAAAAGGTGCGTAAACCGAGCGGTTCAGCTAATTCATTGAGGGTGTCTATCAACGCGCAGTAGTCAGGGCTAAAGGTCTCATCTAAATTAGCTAAATAGCGCGGGCTGTTGACTGTGCGTTCTCGCTTCCTGGCAATCGTAATTTCATGAGAAGTTTGCCAGTAATCATAATTTTCCAGGACTTCAAAATCACAGGTATTAAGAATAGTTGCAATTGATGAGCGGGTAAAAATAAACGCGTGTTCTTCAGGATCGAATACGTTGCTGTTTAGTGATTCGACATCTGTGTTTTCATTAATCAAAGGCAGTTGCAGGTAGAGAATACCATTGGGATTCAGTTGGCGGTGAGCGGCCTTAATAAACGCAACCGGATCACGCGCGTGTTCGAGGACATCGCAAGCCACAATCAGCTCAGCTTTTGGAAGATTCTCGACGTCGGGGAAAACCCCGGGTCTTACATCGAGATCAGCATTTTTATTTACCTCAGATGCTGTATGAGGATCAGGTTCAATGCCGGTTGTTTCCCATCCCAACTCTTTTAAAGCAATTAAAAGGGATCCCTCAGCGCAGCCAATTTCAATTACACGTCCCGGGGTAGGGATGTATTTGTTAATGCTCGTTAGCCATTTATTCACTCTTCCATCTTTGATAAATATTGCCTGGCGCTCTTCTAAGACGGGGTGATCCTTATGCATTTGCCGTTTCTGCCAATAGCCACGATAGGAGTAAAATGATGATACTGCTTCGGACTTAATTCGTCGACGGGCATAATGAGTAGCACAGCGTTCGCATTCAAGATAGTCGGGAGAAAATCTGCTTACGGTTTTGCTTCTCCAGCCGCACCAACACCTCTCGGATACTTCAAAACGGGCATCGGTATCAAAATCAACACGCTGGAAATCAGTCTTTGTGTCGTTATTCATTATTCGAGTAACCAAATTTTGAAAATTCACCGACCTCAGCCTTTTCCAAGGCTTCCCTCCAGGCTTTGTCTTCTTTCCAAAAATCGTTATTTCCAGACCGATAAAAAGTGCGTTCACCGTCTTTGGTTATTCGATCGAAACGTGTCCACCAATAAACATATTCAGAATTAAGTTTTGGTGTAACATCAATAAAGTCTACGATCTTCTGTAATTCTTCGTGCGTCGCTTTGAGTAATTCAAAGCGAACGATTAATACCTTCTCAGGATTATCCTCGTATAACTGAAATGCCTTATCATAGAACTTTCGATAAAGATTAAAATTTTCTTTTATCCAAACAACTGTGTCATCGATTTTTAAACCCCAACGCTCACAAGCAGTGAGATATAAACTATAGATGCTGGCATAGGGATCTCGGATGAGAATTATCGTGGGATGAGGCCCATCTTGTGGTTGTCCGTGCAAGCCATTCGGAGCTGCATTAATATATACGGGTTGATAGGGTACCGTATCTGATCTGAGTTTCAGTGCATAAAGTGCCATCGGTTCCAGCTCTTCCTGGCGCTGCATTGCTTCCTCATCGTTAACAAATTCATTTTCAAAAAAGACCAGATCGAAGAGCCCGGTGAAACTGTTCCACAGAAAATGGCTACCCGAGCGTAAGAACGCGTAGTAGTCCAGCCGGTGTGCCAACCGCGTGCCAAAAAAATATTTATCTTTGTCCATTGAATTTTACGAAACTAAAGATAGTAGCTGCTGTCTCCAACGAAGCAAACTTAGAATTTTTACGCTCTGTCCATAAAACAAGCAAATTTTAGCTTTTGAAAATAAATGTAGATTGTTATTGGAGTCTATATCGTTAGATTAAAGATGGCTTGCCACATTTTCTCACTTTGATATAAGTAATAATTTCGAATTAATCAGTTTATGAAATATTTTAATAATAAAATAATCCGCTCTTTCATT
>Ga0114999_10008969_pt1 | contig 11051 bp, 8 predicted proteins | sample ArcticOcean_MG_C_3_FD_89820 | JGI IMG/M metagenome (GOLD analysis project Ga0114999, IMG submission 89820) | Marine microbial communities from western Arctic Ocean - ArcticOcean_MG_CB8_126 | ecosystem: Environmental > Aquatic > Marine > Oceanic | place: Arctic Ocean: Canada Basin | collected... | reverse complement strand
TCACCCGGTTTTCTTAACGACCGCGCGGTGCCGCCGGAGCCAGAGCGATTCCTGACAAACATGAGCATCATCAGGGATTACGTGGCGGCGAACTACTGCGGAGAGTTTCAGGTTCCACAGGATAGCAGACTCGAACCGCTTCCCCGGGCGAGCGTAACTTATGATGGAAGTCGAACAATCCCTACGAAGCTTCCACCGGGTAGCGAAATAAATAAACAATTACCGCGTCCGCGACAGATTCTTAACATGGCGGAGCGAGGTGTAGATGAGGGAGAGACAGTCCTGATCGCGCTGGGAGATATGGCCTTCGACAGTCCCTTTATTTTGGGCCATCCTGCGCGATCGCTGCTGATATCCTGCAATACCTGTCACAACAAAAGTATTACGAACCCGAAGTTTTCCATTCCGGGCTTATCGACGCGAGCGGGTGGTCTCGATGTCTCCAACAGCTTTTTTGCTTCCCATGCCAATAACGGACATTTTGATCCATTAGACATCCCGGATTTACGGGGCATCCGTTTCACTGCGCCCTACGGGAGAAACGGCCGTTTCGATTCCCTGCGTGAATTTGTACGCAACGTCATTGTAAACGAGTTCAATGGTTCGGAACCGGATCCTGTCCTCATGGACGGAATCATCGCCTATATGCTGGAGTTTGATTTTCTGGCGAACCCTAATCTGAATCTTGATGGTTCACTCACCGACTTAGCGTCGGAGGAGGCAAGGCGCGGTGAAGAACTTTTTCACCGACCATACCGCGGGATGAACGGGCGCAGCTGCGCAACCTGCCACGTCCCCTCAGCGAATTTTGTCGACCACAAACGGCATGACCTGGGAACGATGATGAGGAGTTCGACCTTTTCCCGCGACGGCTCCCTGGATACGCCGACACTGCTCGGTATTAAATATTCGGCTCCCTACTTTCACGACGGTCGACTCCCAACCATTCAAGCCGTCAGCGTCTGGTTCAACGAAAACTTCGATCTGGGATTGACAGAGCGAGAACTCGGTGACCTCACCACTTATGTCGAAACCGTAGGCAGTGGGGTCGCAGCATATGAAGACACCTTGCAAACCCTGGAATCAGAACTGGAGGAATTCAGTTTTTTCCTTTCCGCCTATGAATTCCTGAAACAGAACGGAAAATGGGAGCTTATCGATATCACCCTGCAGACGATTACCCATGAGATTCATGCTCACAAATGGGATCTTCAGGACCCTCAATACATGTCCATCCTCAATCTGATGGCAGAGACCACGGAGGACGCGAGCGAAGCCATAGCCATTGACAACTTTGAAACCGTCGATGTTTTGGTGGCCGAGTACCGGGCGCTCTACGCAGAATATGCAGACCGACTATATTAGTATTTGAGGACAATATGATTATGAAAAATAGAAAATTATTGCTCGGAATCTGGCTCTTGCCGCTGGCGCTCATTATGACTGAGAAGCACAACCTCGCGGCGGCCGAATCTAATGCAGAACTTCGGATTGCATTCATTGCCTATCAGAATCCCGACCAACTCCTGGAGAATGTGAAACCAGTCGTCGGTTACCTGAAGCATCGTCTCGGGATGGAAATCAAGGAGTACGTCGCAACCGACTATTCCAGCATTGTTGAAGCTCTTCGAAACAAGACAGCCGATGTCGGCTTTATGGGTCCTCTGCAATACGTGATGGCACATCGCCAGGCAGGTGCGATTCCGATCCTGGGAGAGATCTATAACGGAAAAGCTACCTACGTTTCGCAGATTTTCGTTAGAAAAGACAGTGGCTTGAAAAAGCTGGAGGATCTCCGGAATAAAAACATCGCCTTTGTCGATCCGATTTCTTCCTCCGGGTACATGTACCCCCTTGATATTTTCAGGTCGAAAGGATTGACCGATAAATCAGCGGAGAAGTTTTTCAATCGGGTTTACTTTGCGGGTGGAGATGAACAGGCAATCCGAGCCGTTTACAACGGATTCGTCGACGCAGCCGGTATTGGTCAATACTCGTTTAACCTGCTTCGATCGGAAGAGCGCGATGAGGTTGTCGCAATCGGTACCTCTCGCCCGATCCCCTCACACTGCCTGGTCGCAAGAAAAGGTCTTTCAAAGAAAACGGTTGAGAAACTTCAAGAGGCTTTTCTCAACTTAAGCAATGATGATGAGAACAGCTATCTGCTCAAGTATCTTTACAGCGTGGACGGCTATGTTAAAGTCACGCACGAGAATTACCTGGAAGTCGAGGAGCTGGGAAAGCGGTATGACTTTATTAGGTGATAATCTGCTTCCCGTTGTTGAACTCGAAGCTGTTCACGTACTTTTCGATAACACCTGCGCATTGGATATCGAGCGGCTGAGCATCGCGCAGGCTGAGAGGGTATTTGTGCTCGGGCGCAGTGGATCAGGTAAGACAACCCTTTCCCGCATCATCAAAGGGCGGCTCGCTCCATCGACGGGTAAAGCGACTGTGCTTCAATCGTTACTCCATAAGCAATCAACTGACAGGAGTGGCGCTCACACGCGAAGAATCGCGATGATCGATCAGGAATTCTACCTCATTCCCCGTCTCAGCGTAATCGACAATATTTTAAGTGGATGCCTCGGACGTGTCTCGACATGGAAGAGCATCTTTGACTGGTATCCCGAATGTGAATTGGAAAAGGCCGAGGGGATTCTGCGCGAGGTCGACCTCGACGGTCTTGGTGATCGGCGTGTTGAAACATTGAGCGGGGGCAGAGGCAGAGAACAGCGATTGCACGGGCTCTCATGCAAGAGGCCGATATCATCCTTGCGGATGAGCCGATATCCAATCTGGATCCCGAGTTGGCCGAAGATGCCCTCGAACTATTGATCGACTGTGTGCTTCGACGCAGCGTGACGCTCATCGTTAATCTGCACCAGCCAGCTCTCGCCCGTCGTTTTGCCAGCCGGATCATCGGTCTTTCTAAGGGTGAGGTCGTCTATGACGGAATCCCTGAGGATTTTACGGAGGAAGCCGCCAAGTTCCTCTACCAAGCGAATGGGAATGGCGATACAGTGATAAAGATGTCAGTGAATACCGGCGCCGTTTCTCCAGGAAGCTGACAAGAATCCTTTGAGCTGATGACACGACTCCGCAATCGTTGGTATAAAAGAACTGCAGTCCGATTCGCGCTCTGCTTGTTGGCCCTCGCGCTTTTTATCTGGTCATTGCGTTGGTCAGAATTCGATCTGGTGCTTTTGTTCGGCGCTGCACCGCGATTGGCTGAATTCTTTTCACGCCTTGTTCCCCCGGATTGGAGCGTAACGACTCTGGTCTTGAAATCCACCATTGAAACGATGATGATTACGGTGGCCGGTACCTTTCTAGCCGTAGTCGTTTCGATTCCTCTCGGCTTCCTCGCAGCCTCGAATGTCAGTCCTGCTTGGATCTCACATCCGGTGCGCTGGATTCTTGGCGTCATTCGTTCAGTACCACTTATCGTTGTGGCCCTAATTTTTGTCGCTGCGGTCGGTCTTGGTCCTTTCCCTGGGCTGCTGGCCATTACCTTCCATTCCATTGGAATGCTGTCAAAATTCTATGCGGAAGAGTTTGAGACAGCCGAAGAGGGCATCATCAACGCCGTGCGCGGCACCGGGGCGAGCTGGCTTCAGACCCTGCGCTTCGGACTCATCCCTCAATGTGTTCCCCAGATGGTATTCTTTACCATCTATCGATTTGAAATGAATTTCCGAGATGCCGCAGTCCTTGGGCTCGTCGGAGCTGGAGGCATCGGGTACTACATTCAGCTTTACGTCCGCGGCTTTCAGTATGAAAAGGTCGCCGTCCTCCTTTTGGTCATCATTATTGTCGTCACTTTACTGGATCAGCTTACCTACTGGGTGCGCCGTTTGGTGCGTTAACATTCCCTTTGCCATAATTAACAACTTCAAGCGATAATGGCGCCCCCTTTTTTTGAACGCGCCAAATCCAATTCCTTCACTAGCGACCATCCACGACGGCGAGGTATTTGCCTGAATGAATTCCTCATTAACCTCTAGTCCCAATCCTGGATTCATCGACACCGGATTTGAGAACTTGACCACGCAGAGCAACTTCAAATCTGACAATACACCTCAACCGCCTCAGAGTATTGATGCAACCTTTGTCAACGAGGACGGAGAGGTAATCACTATATCAATTGATGAGGTAACACTTGAATGAGCCGAATGCGAAATGCTGAATCAACTTTACTAATTATTAATATAAAGTGTTGATCTAAAAGTGGTGCCAGGGGGGAGAGTGTCAGGACTACTCATTTACGTTCGTGAAGAATTCCCGGCCAAAAGCTTATGGGGTTTAAATATTTATTTATGGTATAAGTTTACACTTTTAGTCGGAATCACTGAACCATTTGTAAATAGCTGGAATGACCAGCAGTGTTAGAATAGTGGAACTGATCAAACCTCCAATCACAACTACAGCAAGCGGACGCTGGACTTCACTGCCCGTTCCGGATGAAGCCAATAATGGGAGGAGGCCGAGAGCAGTAGTCACCGCAGTCATGAGAACAGGACGTAGACGCATGCAAGCCGCTTGAATTGAAGCTTCATTAATCGGCAATCCCTCGCGCTGTAATTTATTTAAATAACTGACAAGCACCAATCCATTTTCGAGGGCGATCCCGAAAAGGGCTATGAAACCAACAGAGGCAGGTACGGAGAGATTTTCACCGGACAGCCAGAGTGCGACTATGCCTCCCACCAGTGCCAGCGGGATGTTAAGGATGATCAATCCAGCATTCTTCAGTGAATTAAAGCTGCTATAAAGAAGAAGAAATACAAGCGTAAGGGTTATGGGAACAACAAGGGCCAATCGTTTATTAGCCTCTTGTTGCAATTCAAATTGTCCTCCCCATTTGAGGAGGTAACCAGGAGGGAAGTCTACTTCCTTATTTATTTTTTCCTCGGCTTCCGCGACAAAAGAGCCGATGTCGCGTTCACGGACATTACACTGAATGGTGACAAAACGTTGATTGTTCTCGCGGGTAATTTGCCGAGCACTAATTATTTCACGAATGGTGACGAGTTCGTCCAGTGGTATCTTTGCACCTGTGGGAGTCACGACAATGATATGCCTGATGGCTTCAGCAGAATTTCTTGCTTCGAGAACAAAACGCAGAAAAATGTCAAACCTGCGAACCCCTTCAAAAATTTGACCGGCTTGAGTTCCTCCGACTGCGGAGCTGATTACATCTTGTACATCGGATACATTGATGCCATACCTGGCAATAGCCTCGCGATTTATCGTGATAAGTAACTGAGGCGTGCCTCCAATCTGATCTTTTTGTACGTCCGTAGCACCGGAAATATTACGCAGCACACTTTCGATCTCAGCAGCCTTCGATTGAAGGATTTCTAAGTCATCTCCAAAAAGCTTGGCTGCCAGCTCTGCTTTGGTTCCAGTTAGTAATTCATCGACGGAAGCGGCGATAGGTTGAGTGTAATTGAATTGCACACCGGGAAAGTCATCAAAGGCGTCGCTCATCTTAGCATAAAGCTCGTCTAGCGTTTCAGCGTTAGTCCACTCCTCCTTTGGTTTAAGAGCGACAAAGATTTCCGCATTGTTAACGGGATCAGCATGGGCACCAATTTCTCCACGACCAACGCGGGATACTACTTGTATTACTTCATGAAATTGCTCCATTAGCTTGCGTTCAAATACAAGGACAGTATCACGAGCCATCTCCATAGATATAGAGGGCGCCATGGTCGCACGGATGAGCAAATCACCTTCATTTAATCTTGGGACGAATTCAGATCCCAATCTTGGAAATATAATTACTCCAACGAGGAGCATAATTAGAGCCAGGATGACGCCGAGAAAACGGAAGCGGATAAACAGTTGTATTATGGGTCTGTAGGGAATCAATAATAAGTGAACAATCGCGTTTTCTTTGACCTTTCCTGACGCCTCGAGTTGCTTGGGTCTACGCATGATGAAATAGGAGAGAACCGGTGCAATTGTCAGGGCAAAGATAAGAGAGCCCAGCATAGCCAGCGCCACAGCATAAGCCAAGGGACGAAAGGTGATGCCTTCGACGCCTTGCAAAGTGAAGAGAGGTAAAAACACGATGATTATTATGGAGATAGCGAAAAGGATGGGGCGTCCAACCTCAGTACAAGCGCGCGCTATTACACGGATGCGAGGTTCGTTCTGAACACTCTCTCTCAGCATGCGATCCACGTTTTCTACCATAACGATAGTCCCGTCGACCATCATACCTATGGCAATGGCAAGACCGCCGAGCGACATCAGATTCGCTGAGATGCCAAACTGCTTCATAAGGATAAAGGCAAAAAGCACTGAGAAAGGAATGGAAAGCGCTACGACGCTACTGGCCCTGATCCCTCCCATAAAGATTAGCAAGACGACCAAAACGAGAGCGATTCCCTGTATCAAAGCAGATGTTACTGTATTGACCACGGCTTTTACTAATTCACCTTGATCGTAGTAAGGACTCACCACTACGCCCTCTGGAAGCACTTTATTGATGGCTGCCAATTCTTCTTTAACGGCGTCTATAACTTCATTTGTATTGGTGCCGATTAGTTTTAATACCAGCCCCACAACAACCTCGCCCTCTCCATCTTTAGTGGCAAGACCGCGTCGTATTTCTCCGCCGATTATTACATCGGCGATTTGCTCAACATAAACGGGGGAGCCGTCTTCGGTCTTAATTACAATCCGGTTGAGATCGTTGATTTTAGTGGCAAGACCCACTGAACGAATCACATATTCTTCATCGTTTTTGACGATAAATTGTGCTCCGGTGTTGGCATTGTTAGCTTCGATGATTCCTTTGACTTCATGCAGAGTGAGATCATAACGAAGGAGTTCTTCTGGACGTATCCGCACCTGAAATTGTTTAACTTCACCGCCAATGGACAAAACTTCTGTCACTCCGGAGACGGTTTGCAGGTTGAACTTAACGATCCAATCCTGAATTTCGCGCATCTCTTCAGACGTTCGTGTGCCTGTGGTGTCTTCAAGAACGTAAAAAAGAATCTGTCCAAGCCCGGTGGTAATTGGCCCCATCACCGGTTCCCCGAAACTTTGAGGTATGTCATCACGCGCTATTTGTAAGCGTTCGTTGACTAACTGCCGGGCAAAGTAAATGTCAGTTTTCTCTTCGAAATAGACATTGACTACACTCAGTCCGAAATTCGAGGTTGAGCGGATGTGGTCGAGATTTGGCAGACCATTCATGGCCGCTTCGATAGGGTAGGTGACAAACTTTTCAACTTCTTCAGGAGCGAGTCCTTGTGTTTCCACAAAGACTTGAACGAGTGCGGGTGAGACATCGGGAAAAGCATCCACGGGAAGCTTGCGGTAGTTGTAATAACCGGCACCCATGATGAGCACAGCCAGCGCAAGAAAGAGCAACCTACTATTAAGGACAAATTCGAAAAATTTTGTCATAGTGTTTCTATTTTAGATTCAATGCGCGTGCCCCGCCTCTGGATCCATGGTGTCTTTAAGTTTTTGTGCTTTGAGAACAAAAGATCGTTCACTTACATAAGTTTCACCTCGCTCCAGACCGGATAGAATTTCTACGAAAATTAAATCACTTCGACCTGTAGTAACTTTGCGTATCACGAATCCATTTGAATTCTCTACGAATATCACTTGCCTATTGTCCAGTTGTTGAAGGGCCGATTTCTTCACGGCCAAGGGTACAGTTATGGTTTTAGTTTTCACAAGAGCAGTGATAAACATTCCTGGTTTCCAACGGCCATCGAAATTAGGAAGAAAGACCCTGGCCAAACCATTTCGCGTTTCCTCGCTTACAATCGGTCCCAAGTAATGGATCTCCGCTGTGGCCGCTTCTATGCCATGACCTGCAGTGATGATTACCTTTTGGCCTGTATAAATATGAGGAAGGTCTTTCTGATAGACGCTGATGTCTGCCCATACTTCAGAGAGATCGGCAACGAGAAAAGCCGTGTCTCCAGTTTCCAGTGATTCTCCAAGTGTGATATGTTTTTCAATTATGGTACCAGCCACGAGCGACTTGAGCTCAAACTCGACTAATGTTTCAATGCTTTCCAGAATAGCGAGAACCTCACCTTCCTCAATTTTATCGCCCAAGCGTTTATTGACTGCTTTCACAATACCCGGATAGCGTGGCGCTATATGAGCCATTGTTTCCTCGTTAAGACGGATTTCTCCGGGAAGCACGACTTCAACAGCCAAATCAGCGCTTTCCGCTATTTCTGATTTAACCCCGAAGTCTATTATTTGCTCATCTGTGAGTTCGATTTGATCACTTTCATTATCTTGTACATCTACAGTATGCATTTCATCTTCATCGACATGCTTTTGATTTTGCCCGGCGAAGGTGGTGTTCGATATGAAAATAATTACAGTATAAATTACTGCTATAGTAATGGTATATTGAAAGATATATTTATTATATTTCATGGTAATTTATTTGATTCTTAATTTAATATTCGTGATCAACCGTAGCGGGTAGAGTAAGTCTCTCGATAGTAGCTTGTGCTTGTTGATAGCGTTTCAATGCTTCGAGATACTGATTGCGGATTTGGAACAAGTTTCCACGACTTTCAAGGACTGCAACCAGGGTGAAGAGGCCTCGCTGATAGCCTATTTCTGTTTCAATTTGTGTCGTTTCAGCATGAGGAAGCAGTTGAGACTTCAAGATGCGAGCTTCCTCATAAGCTTGAATGAGGTTCTGGTAACCGCTAACCATAGCGGCCATTAAATCACGGCGTAGTATTTCTTTTTCAGCATTGGCTTGTCGAACCTGGGCCAGGGCGGCGCGGATGTTACCTTGATTGCGATCATGAATGGGAAGTGGGATTTCAAATCCTGCTAAAAAGGCGGCATCATCACTTTCATTAAAGCCACGGATGCCCGCAAAAACACTGACATCTTGAATGGATTGGGATCGCTCAATTTCAAGAGCTGATTCATATGTTCGGATTTTAGCTTCAAAGCGAGCGAGATCTGGGGTCTGTTCAAGCAATGGGATCAGTCTCTCTAATGGAGGTGGGCTCGTTTTTAAAGTAAGCTCACCGGTCGCCTGAAAGTCTGGTGGTGCGCTAAGTCCCCATAAGACTGCAAGTTCGGATTTCGCTTTGTAGAGGGACGACTCAGCTCGCTGCAACTCAAATTCCCGCTGCTTGAGCGCAAGATCGGCACGGGAAGCTTCCACCTTAGTTACGCTGGCTGATTTTACCAATCTGTTGACAGCATCGAGTGAGTCTTGTGCGAGTTGCAACAGTTCCCGATTCAATTCAACGAATTGCTGACTGATAAGAACATTAACAAATACGCGACGCACGGTATAACGCAGTTCAGTCAAGTATACGGCCTTATCCCACTTAATGAGATCCATTTGGCTCTGAGCAAACTGCGTCCGTAGACTACGTTTACCACCACGTTCAATCAGCTGATTTAAACCTACAGTTATCTCAAGCGAATCGGCACCATTAAAGGGACCAGAACCTAGAAAATCTTCAATCTCAGTTGTAAAATTGGGATTAGGTTTAAGACCGGCTTGCTCCTTCAAGCCCTCTGCCACCTGAGATCTGGAATCAAAACTCTCAAGATTCGGATTATTGAGAAGTGCCCGTTGAAGGGCCTGATCAATGTTCAATAATGTGGATGTCTCGGCAAAGCCAAACTCAATAAATCCTGTAACAGATATTAATAAAACTCCTAAAAATAGTAATTTCCGAAAATACATAATAAATCTCCAAAGTTGAAAGGATGAACGCTTTGATGGACAGGTATGATGTCCATAAAGCCCGAGCTGAATATAAGCCTACCTGCAAAAATGCAGGTCCAATCAGCTATGGAGATTCAGATTATGAGGATGACCGAAGTCAGTTGAGCCAGGATTGCACGCGGCCCATGTAATGGGATCGATTTAAGTCGAATTAAAGATAATTCAGCATTATCGGAATCGATAACTTCGTGAGTTATTCCTGGACTATAGACAACTGAAAGTCCGGTAGACGAAACATATGATTCCAATTGAGTTCTGCCATCTGCAATCAAAACATCGTGACAGGATTGTTTATCATGACATATATCGTGAGCGATTTTTTCTTGTGACGGGAACTCGTGAATATCACAGGCTGATTCTGCAAGTGTACTCGTTTCTTCATGTTCAGTCTCAATCGCTATATGTCCATTATCACCATAACAAAGAACCCACGCGTTACCCGTATTCAATGAGAATACAAAATTCGGAATAAGGCAGAATAGAACGATAAGTTCTTTGATTAAAGACTTGGACATAATCACGCTCTATTACACGGGTTATTTAAAAAGGTTCAATAAAGAATTCTTTAAAATTAAAAGGCATCTTTTATAATAACAGTCTCAATGGTAAATTTGTATTTTAATCAAACTTCATAAATCCAAGCCAAAACTAGTCCATTAGAAAAAACTATGAGACCCAGGAAAAAGTATCTTTATCAGATGCCTCACTTAATGAAGGACAAGCTATTCATACCTGCCCTTGCCGTGTGCGAAGAGAGGCTGAGTCCAGGCACGTTCGCCATTGCTGGATTCCACGCGCGCCCGAACGTAAAGGTCGCCTGATTGGAGAGTGTAAGACGGTTCCAGGGATTCGTCTATCTTGAGCACTTGGCCTGACTTCCCAATGAAGTAAGTGCGGTAGCGGGTGGCATTGTCGTCATCTTCGGGATCCTTGGAATCCCCCTTTTGGTCGATTTCAAGCCGTAGTGTTCGATCCAGGGCGGTGACGTCGATCAGTTCGACTCCTGTTGAGGCATAGAAGTTGCCGTTTTTGAGGGAATCGATGATAGCCTTTGGAGTAAGTTCTGAAGCTCTGACCATGACCCAGCCCCGACCTGGATTAGAAACATCTGGGCCCCATTTCTGAAAGTTATGAGCGTCGTCTGTAGCCACACCATAGTAGATGCGTCCGCGTTCCAGGACGGCATCCCAGATTTCTTCCGTGCTCGGCCACCCGCCTCCTCCTGAGCTATGCACGCGCGGATGGCCATTGAATATTTCAAAGTGCCTCAGGTTCTTGACGGAATAAAAGT
>Ga0114999_10008967_pt1 | contig 11051 bp, 9 predicted proteins | sample ArcticOcean_MG_C_3_FD_89820 | JGI IMG/M metagenome (GOLD analysis project Ga0114999, IMG submission 89820) | Marine microbial communities from western Arctic Ocean - ArcticOcean_MG_CB8_126 | ecosystem: Environmental > Aquatic > Marine > Oceanic | place: Arctic Ocean: Canada Basin | collected... | reverse complement strand
GAATCAGTGTTGCATATTCCCGTTTCAGTTGGAAATGATCGCCCCTCAAATTTCCCGAGCGGAGTCTGCGGAGTCGCGCTACGACGGTGACTGGAATGATCGTGAAATCCGCCGAGACCCCTCTACTACACTTCGTTTCGATCGGGGAATCTGGTGTTGGCTGCTTTCGATTTGGTCGAAAGCGATCGTCTGTTCGATTTCCCGAGCGGAGTCTGCGGAGTCGAGGGATCTGGTGTGGGGTCGCGCTACGACGGTGACTGGAATGATCGTTAAATCCGCCGAGGCCCCTCTACTACACTTCGTTTCGATCGGGGAATCTGGTGTTGGCTGCTTTCGATTTGGTCGAAAGCGATCGTCTGTTCGATTTCCCGAGCGGAGTCCTCGGAGTCGAGGGATCTGGTGCGGGGTCGCGGATGTTCGTTGGCGATCGCACACCTATCCACCTGTCCACCGAAGGCCCCTCCACTACACTTTGCTTCGGTCGGGGAATCTGATTCGTGAGGTTGAGCGTGGCTTCCTGAATCGCTATTCGAATTGGCTGTGGTCGCTGATTGCCACCCATTCGACGTTGCTCAGGGCAGGCACCGTTCCTCCTCGCAATGACAGAGGCGAGAGTAGTCATGGTTTCAGGACGATTCTCTGACGCCTGCACTGGTAGCTGGATAGCAGTTGTGGAAGAATGCGTTCATGACTAGCACTTACGACTCAGGCGAATCAGAAGTTGAGCAATCCGGACAGCAGACGGCATACACCGTTAGCGCCGTTTCCGACTACCTGAAAGCCAGCCTTGAGTCGGACCCACGACTTTCCGACCTAACTGTGGTCGGCGAAGTTTCCGGCTACCGGAACCCATCTTCCAAGCATCACTATTTCGCACTTCGAGACGAGCAGTCGGTGCTGAGCTGCGTGATGTTCAGGTCGGGTCGGGGCGGTCAATTTCTCACCGACGGCGTACAGGTCGTTTGCCACGGTCGCATCTCGATTTACACCGCCCGTGGCGATCTGCAGTTTTACGTTGATCAGGTAGAGCCAGACGGCGTCGGGGCACTTCAGCAGGCCTACGAAGAGATGAAGAAACGGCTCGAGTCCGAGGGGCTGTTTGAGCTTGATCGTAAGCGTGCGCTCCCCGAGATGCCGTCCCGCATTGCCGTTATTACTTCGCCTACTGGAGCGGTTATCCAGGACATTCTGAACGTGCTCACCCGCCGGTATCCGTTAGCTGAAATCGTTCTGATACCGACGTCGGTGCAGGGAGAGAAAGCGGCGCCCGAATTAGTTCAAGCCTTTCAGGCGCTAAACACAATGGACGATATCGACGTGGCGATTGTGGCAAGGGGCGGCGGATCGCTCGAAGACTTGTGGTCGTTCAACGAGGAGATCGTGGCGAGAGCGATATTTGCGAGCAATGTCCCGGTCATAAGTGCCATTGGGCACGAGACCGATACGACGATTGCGGACTATGTTGCGGATCGGCGTGCGCCTACGCCGTCGGCGGCTGCCGAGATCGTGGCTCCCGACATTCGAGATTTGGGCGGGTACGTATCCGGATACACAGCGCGGATCGATGAGCTGATTGGACGGACTGTTCGTGATAGTCGTTCGCAATTCGAACTGGCAGTCGACCGGATGAATTTACGTATTCCCGATACCGCTGCTCCCAGACAGCGAATAGATGACCTGCTTGCGCGGGCTCGGCTGGCGGGTCAGCACCTTGTCGAGTCGTCGAAGCAACGGCTTGCGACAGTCGAGGCGTCGCTAAACGCACTTGGACCCGCCAAGATTCTGAACCGTGGGTATACGATCACTCGCCTTGCCGATGGCAGCGCTGCTACCAGCGCAGGGCAGTTTACTGCTGGCGATAAGTTGGGCGTTACGTTTGCCGACGGATCAGTTGAGACGACTGTGAACGAAGTAGACCAAGACGCGAACATCGTTGATCCGTAGAAGTCTGGCGATCAACATCGCCACCCAGCGAAATTTTTCGTCGACCAACAGCTACAATCAAAGTCCACGCTAACCCAACGGAACAGACATGGCAGAACCGTCAAAAGACTCAACGCCAAAACCGGCAGCAAAGACCTTCGAAAACTCATTCGCTGAGCTCGAGGATGTCGTGCGAAAACTCGAGACCGGCGGGCTATCGCTCGACGAGGCGACGAAGCTGTTCGAGTCGGGGATGAAGCTTGCTACGAAGTGCAACGAGATTCTTTCTTCTTCGGAGCTGAAGATCACCCGGCTACAGGCGAATTTTGCTGAGCAGATGAATCTTGTTCCCGGCGACGATGATATGGACGACGAGGACGCCTAGCCTGTGACATCGGGAAGCAAGTCTCCGCTGAAAATCGGCTGGTTTTCTACTGGCCGCGGCGAAGGTTCATATGGCTTGCTGGAGTCGGCTTTGAAAGCCATCGATTCGGGCGATCTACCAGCAGAGCTCGCTTTTGTTTTCGTAAACCGCGTCAAAGGACAGACTAAACGCACCGATAGATTTCTTGAGCTTGTCGAATCGCGTGGAATTCCGCTCGTAACGCTTTCGTCCCGAGATTTCCGACGTTCTCACGACAATAAGCCGTGGGCCGAGTTGCGAGAGGCGTTTGATCGTGCGGCAATCGAGCTGTTACACGCGCACAGCGCAGATATAGCGGTTCACGCGGGTTACATGCTGATCGCTCCCCTGCTCTGCTCTGAGTACCTGACGCTGAATCTTCACCCTGCCCTGCCCGGCGGCACGATCGGGATGTGGCAGCAGGCGGTGTGGGACGTGATTACCCAGGGGCTCAACGAGACCGGGGCAATGATTCACGTTTCGACCGAGGACGTGGACGAGGGTCCGGTGCTGGCGACGGCGAAGTTTTCGGTGCGAGGGATTGAGTTTGAGTCGGGGTGGCAGGGCGTTAGTGGCGCTGATTTCGACGCTTTGAAAAGCGACCCCGGCGAGGAGCTGCCGTTGTTCAAGGCGATACGCCAGGCAGGGCTGCTGCGCGAACGACCTTTGCTGATCGAGACGCTGAAGGCGGTTGCTGCCGGGCGAATTGATCCGACGGGTTCGGGCGATGTGGTTGATCTAACACCTGAGGTGGAATCGGCCGTCGAACGTTCACACTAGTTGTGACCGAACGTAGGAACGACGCCCGTCCCGTCACCCCACCGAAGGTCCCTCCGCTTCGCTTTGCTACGATCGGGATGACAATCGATGTGATTGGCCGGTGCGTTCTTATTTGAGAGATGGTTCGGCTTGGACGCTGATTGCCACCCATTCGACGTTGCTCAGGGCAGGCGTCGTTCCTCCTCGCAATGACATGGGACGTTGCTGCCCACGTACCCCACACCACCGAAGCTCCCTCCGCTTCGCTTTGCTACGGTCGGGATGACAAATAAAAAGCCCCTCGACGCTGACGTCGGGGGGCTTTTTGATTTCGTTATGTAGGCGGGCTACCTAGGCTGCTGCCCTGTGCTTGCCTTCGGGGAGGTCCTTGTCGAGGCGGTTCCCGTTTTCATCGAACAGCTGCGGCCATGCGTTCTCGGTGACCGTGGTTTCGCTGATGACGCACTTTGCAACGCCTTCCATTGAAGGGAGTTCGTACATCACATCAACAAGCAACTCTTCAACGATAGAACGCAGTCCACGTGCACCGGCTTTGCGGTCTTTCGACAGCCTTGCCGTTGCGTCGAGGGCTTCCTTTTCGAACTCGAGCTCAACACCGTCCATCTTGAACAGCGCTTCGTACTGGCGAACCAGTGCGTTCTTGGGTTCGGTAAGAACCTGAATCAGCTCTTCGTGGTTGAGATCGGCAAGACCGACAACCAGCGGTACACGACCGATGAATTCAGGGATGAATCCGAAGTGGAGCAGGTCGCCCGGCACTACTGCCGTGAAGTCGGCCGCTTCGTCTTCAGGATTTGACTTGCCAAGTGACTTGAAACCGATTGAGGTTGCGTCCTTGGTCTGTCGATTCTTGATGATCTCGCCGAGGCCATCGAAGGCTCCACCGAGAATGAACATGATGTTCGACGTGTCGATCTGAAGGAATTCCTGGTGCGGGTGCTTTCGTCCGCCCTGCGGTGGGACGTTCACAACTGCGCCTTCAAGAATCTTCAGGAGTGCTTGCTGCACGCCTTCACCAGACACATCACGGGTGATGGACGGGTTGGCGGACTTGCGAGCAATCTTGTCGATTTCGTCGATGTAGATGATGCCTTGCTCGGCTCGTGCGATATCGAACTCTGCGTCCTGAATCAGGCGCAGCAGGATGTTCTCGACGTCTTCACCAACGTAACCGGCTTCTGTAAGCGAGGTGGCGTCGGTGATGGCGAACGGAACGTCCAAGATTCGAGCAAGCGTTTGGGCGAGGTGAGTTTTACCACAACCTGTGGGTCCAACCAGCATTACGTTGGTCTTCTGGAGCTCCACGTCGGGGTCTTCAGTACCGAACCAGATGCGCTTGTAGTGGTTGTACACACCGACCGAAATAACCCGCTTGGCGCGTTCCTGCCCGATGACGTACTCATTGAGTAGTTCAAACATGTCGCGTGGGGTTGTCGGCTTCTGGTGTGGCTTAACAATAGGCTGATCATCGGCGATGATCTGCTGACACCTGCCAACGCATTCGTTGCAGATGAAAATCTTCGAGGGTCCTGCGATTAGCCTTCGGACGCTTTCCTGTGGCTTTCCGCAGAATGAACACGAGTAGGCTTCGCCGGTTGTAGTACCGTCGCCGCCACCGCCGTTTGTCTGATCAGTCGTCATGTGTTGAATGCCTGCCTGTTACGAGTGTACCGCTAATTTGGACCGCTGAATTTGCCTTTTACAGCTTTTCCTCATTCTTCAATGAGTCGGGGCTCAACACTTCGTCGATCAGCCCATACTCAGCCGCCTGCTCTGCATTCAACCAGAAATCTCGATCTTGGTCACGAGCGATGCGCTCATAAGATTGACCCGTATGGTCAGCAATAATCTGGCGCAGTCGGTCCTGAATACGAAGTGTCTCTCGGGCGTGAATCTCGATATCGGACGCTTGACCCTGTGTACCGCTCAATGGCTGGTGCATGTGGATCGTCGAGTTCGGCATCGAGTAACGCTTGCCTTTCGTACCGGCTGTGAGCAGTACAGTTCCCATGCTGGCGCAAAGTCCAACGGAGAACGTAGCGACGTCACATGGCACGTATTGCATGGTGTCGTAGATGGCCATTCCCGAGTACACCTCACCACCGGGTGAGTTGATGTACAGGTTGATGTCTTTTTCAGAATCTTCCCGTGCGAGGAATAGGAGCTGAGCGACGATCACGTTCGCTACTTGAGCGTTGATCGGGGTGCCCAAGAAGATGATCCGCTCTTTCAAAAGCAGAGAGTAGATGTCGTAGGCTCGTTCGCCTCGGGCACCGGTCTCGATAACCATCGGGACGATGCTTTCGGGAAGCTGCAGCAGCGGGCTGTCTTTTCCCTGCGGGGCTGGTCCCTGCGGAGTGTTAGATCCGCCGAGTCCGAAGTTGTTTGGTGTTGTTAGGTCTGATGTCATAATTTTGTCGCCCCCAGAAGTGAAGAATTCCGTTATTTTTTGGCACTCTTTGCAGCTGGTTTAGCTTTCGCCTTGGCTGCTGGCTTTTTCTTAGTAGCGGTCGATTTCTTCGCCGAGGCTTTAGCAGCCTTGGGTTGGTGAGTTATCTCGATTACCTGATCGATTGCTGTGCGTCGACTCAGGATTCTTTGTACCGCATCCCGTGCTTCGTCCGTGTCTAGATTTTCATTTTCGTACTGAGGCGTTGCCTGCATCAGTTCGATTTCAGCAGCGACTTCTTCGTCACTTACCGTCGCACCGCCGTTTTCGGCGAGTGTGTCGATAACAAGCATCCGTTTGAGCCTGAGCTCGGCGGAATCCTGCGCTTCGGCAACTATTTCTTCGGTTGTTTTACCGATGCCCTGCATGTACTGCTGGAAATCGATGTTGTACTGGGACAGCTGTCGTTGCTGGTCTTCCAGCACGTGTTCAGCTTCATGTTCGATGATCATCGGGGAGACTTCAAACTCAGCCCCCTCGACCAGTGCATCGACAATTTTCTCTTCTAATGATCTTCGCAAACCATCTTTGGCCTGCGCTTCGAGATTTTCGCTAATTCGAGCCCGTAATTCCGCGACGGTCTTGAAATCTTCACCTAGCGAAGCTGCCAATGCGTCTGTCAGTTTTGGCAGTTCTTTCTTCTTCACATCGGCTACATCGACGGAGAAGTTAGCGGTTTTTCCGGCGAACTCTTCGTTCGGGTAGTCGGCAGGAATCTCGATATCGAATTCTTTCGAATCGCCTTCCTTCATGCCTTTCAACTGCTCAGCAAATCCGGGAACCGGGTTCATGCTGCCGGCTTCTGCGAGGAATTCGCCTGCGTCGACGTTTGCAAACTCAGCGCCTTCAACGAGTCCCTTAGAGGTAATCGTAAGCATGTCGCCAAGCTTTGCAGCCCGCTGTACCGGCTCCCATACCGCCTGCGATTCCTGAATCTGGGTGATCTGTTCTTCGATCTGCTCTTCTGTCACCACTTCAAGTTCGTCGTCGAACTTAAGCTTCTTGTAGTCGCCAAGTGTGGCTATGGGTGGGAGTGCGACCGTGGCATCGATTTTCACGATGGGGTCACGCTCGGTGACGTTGACTCGGGGCGGTGTATGAGTCGACTCGATGTCCGACTCTTCGACCGCTGCGCCAACGGCTTCCGGGACGAGGGTTTCCATCGCTTCGTCGAGAAGATAATCTCGGCCGACGAACTGCTCGACTATGCGCCGAGGGGCTTTGCCCTTGCGGAACCCTGGGATGTTTATACGCGCCGAAACTTTCTGGTGCGCTCGTTGGAGATGCTTCTCCACACGATCTTCTTCTACTTCTATGTGAAGAATAGCCTGGCGGTCTTCACCGTCATCGCGAGTAACTTTCAACGCGTTCTCCGAAACATTAATAGCTTTACACGGCGGTTCCGTGCATAAAAGAAGCGCCCGAAGACGCCCCTTGATTGCCATCAATTGTAACTCAGGGTCACAAAATCTGGCCGCTATTTTTTGAGAGTGTCTACACGTTCGCGTGGTAGCACGCCTTTTGGGGCGTGAAAGCAGGCTTTTTTTGGCGTGCTACTACGTCATTTACGCGCGACGTTAGACTTTTGGCATCACCACGCGGATGTGCAGATCTTCAAGCTGCTGGTCTTCAATTGGCGAGGGTGCCTCGAACAGCGGGTCGTACGCCGACTGAGTTTTCGGAAATGCGATGACCTCTCGAATAGCGTTCTCGCCAGCCAGAATCGCCACCAAGCGGTCGAGTCCGAGCCCCATGCCTCCGTGCGGTGGTGCACCGTACGTAAACGCCGTGAGCAGCTGGCCAAAGCGGTCGTTGATCTGGTCTTCGGTGTAACCAATTATGTTGAACAGCCGGGTTTGAAGATCCTTGTCGTGAATTCGGATGCTGCCGGATCCCATTTCCGAACCGTTGCACACAAGGTCCCACAAAGTACCGATTACTTTGCCGGGGTCCGTGTCGAGGTAGTCCATGTGCTCGGCCTTCGGGGCAGAGAAAACGTGGTGGGCCGGTTCGTACTTCTTGAGGTCTTCATCCCATTCGAACAGCGGGAAGTCGTAGACCCATGAAAATGCGAGTTCGTTGGGATCGGTGAGCTCAAGACGACGCGCCATCTCGCCACGGAGGTTCGAAAGAACGGTGTTCGTGAGTTTCTCGGTTCCAGCGACGATCAGCATGAGGTCGCCCGGTTCAGCGCCCATCTCGGTTGCGAACTGCTTGACCGAATCGATCGACAGGAACTTCTTGAGTGGCGATTTGATGTGGTCGTCTTCGAGGGCATCGATCGACGGGGCGCTTTCATCTATCGCGATGAAGACGAGTCCCTGTGCGCCGCTGGACTTTGCGAACTCGGTGAGATCGTCGGTCTGACGGCGGCCATAGTCAGCGCAGCCCGGTGCTACGAATCCACGTATCGATCCGCCGGAGCCGGCGACAGCCTGGAATACCCGGGCGTCGGACTTGGCAGCAGTTTCAGTGATGGTCGTCAGTTCCATGCCGTAGCGGAGGTCGGGCTTGTCGGTGCCGAATCGCTCCATGGACTCCGCATATGTGAGCCGTGGGAACGGTAGGGCCATTTTGGCATCGGGTTTTGTTTCGGTGACGATTAGCGCGTAGAGCTCTTCCACCAGAGCCATCACATCGTCCTGGTGTACGAACGACATTTCTAAGTCGAGTTGTGTGTGCTCGGGCTGGCGATCGGCTCGTAAGTCTTCGTCACGGAAGCAGCGAGCGATCTGGAAATAGCGTTCTACCCCGGAGACCATCAGCAGCTGTTTGAGTTGCTGCGGCGACTGCGGGAGTGCGTAAAAGTCGCCCGGGTGAACCCGACTTGGTACGACGTAGTCACGAGCGCCTTCGGGCGTGCTCTTAATAAGGATTGGCGTCTCGACCTGCGTGAACTCTTTGTCGGTCAGATGGTTCCACATGATGTGGGTTACTCTGTGCCGCAGCTTCAACATTTCCTGCATGCGGGGACGACGCAGATCCATGAATCGATATTTGAGGCGCGTGTTGGCGTCGACTTCTGCGTCGTCGGCGATCTCGAACGGCGGGGTGAGCGATCGGTTGAGAATGACGAGATCGGTGGCAGAAAGTTCGACGGCACCGGTTGGAAGATCGGGGTTTTCGGCGCCCGGCAATCGAGCTACGACCTTACCGGTGATCTGAACTACCCATTCGGAGCGCAGGCTCTGAGCAAGATCGTGGGCTTTCTCGCTGTGTTCAGGGTTGAAGACGACCTGCAGGAGGCCGCTTCGGTCGCGCAGGTCGATGAATATCAGGTTGCCGTGGTTGCGGCGGCGATGAACCCAGCCCGCAACCGTAATCTGTTCATCAACGCTCGCCTCGCGAGGTTCTCCGCAGTTTGTGTCTTTGTACACCGTAAGTTTCCTGTTCGTTTGACCAAATTTTTTACAATTTAATAGAGTGATGCTGTAATGGTCGGTGATCGGCCCCGGACCAACGGCACAAGGGGGTATGCGGGGCTACCGCTTGCTATCGGCAAAGCGCCAGAGACCGCCGGTTACCGCTGTCGCGGCCATCAATTTCAGAATATCTCCGGGGATAAATGGGTAGAGTGCGCTTGAAAGAAGCTTGCCTTCAGCTGGCCACGAGAATTCGAACACGCTGAGCCAGATGAGCGCGGGGCCATATATAAGGAAAGATCCGAGCAGCATCGGCCACAAGATTCTGCCACGGTTCCAGCCACGCTGCGAAAGATAGCCAACTACGACGGCAGCGAGTATGAATCCGAGCAGGTATCCGCCCGTAACTCCGTGGATAACGTAGCCCCAGCCTTCTCCGCCATTAGCAAATACCGGTAACCCGGCCGTGCCTACAAGGTAGTAGCCAGCAGCGGATATCAGGCCCAATCGCCACCCGAGAACGCCGCCGAGCATCAGTATTCCGAATCCTTGGAGCGTGATTGGCACGGGGTTGTCGGGAATGAAAAATCGTGCCTGTGCGAGCAGCGATACCATGACGATCCCGACTATTACAGCAGCCGATTTGTGCCATACGTTTGCGCCGGGAATCAGCCGCTCAATAAGTGGCGCTTCCATCGGACCCAAAAGGGTGAATGGCTCGACTCGACTCGACTCAACAGCAGATTGCTGCATCGTTATCTCCATGAGGTTTTTTATAGCCTCGCTAAATGAAACCGTTCGCTCCACGGCAGGTGGAACACTATTCGCCGGTCAGCCGGTTCATTGATTGGATCGCTGATCATGGCGTCTGATTATATTTCGTGTAATCGACAAAGGCATTAACTAAAACGAGGCACCTTTCAAAAAAAGCGCCTCGCTTCTGCTTCATATATTCGTTATTTGCCGGTACTCGTTTTAGTAATTAGCGAGTGAACTAGGCAGGTATTCCGAATTCGCGCTTCATAACCTGAAGGTTTACGAAGGTCTCAGTTCGTCGTACTCCGTCAATGGCTCCAACTTCGTCACGTAGGAAGCGCCCAAGCGATTCTGCGTTGGCCAATGTTGCCCATGCGAATACGTCGTAGGTACCAGTGGTGATCGTCACCCAGCGGGTGTGCTCGAGCTTCGCCATTTTGGTTGCGACTTCATCGACCTTGTCAGGATCTACCTGCACGCCGATGAGAGCTTCTGAGTTGTATCCCAGCTTCCGGGGGTCGGGAAGCGCAATAACGTTAATGATTTGTTCGCTGATCAGCCGTTTGAGGCGTCGGCGGACCGTGCCTTCACTAACCCCAACGTCACGAGCGATTCGAGCGTTTGAAGCTCGTCCGTTGCGTTCTAAGAGACTGATTATCTGTCGATCGAGATCATCCATTCGAGCTTTGTCCAATTTTCCTAACAAGGTTCTTGGGTCTACACTGAACACGTATACGTTCGAGTAGAGCGATTCGGAAAAAATCAAAATCGTTTCCAAATTCGTGATGAATAAGCAGTATTGCTACTAGCGGATTACACCCACAGAAGTAAATTATACTGCCGGAAATCGTATTTTGGTGTTTGCAGACTGCCCGTTTCACGTGATATATCAGTCATAAAGTCCTCATATTCGCAACCTGTACTTTTAACCAAAAATGCGCGTAAAGTAGATAGCACAGTTCATTTCTACGTTTATAGAAGGTTTTCTGGAGAAAATAATGGTCAGTTCAACGACCGTTGTGGAGTTCACCGAGGCAGCGACCGACAAGCTGCTTGAAGTTCTGAAGGAACAGGATGCCGAGGGTCAGTACCTTCGAATCGCTGTTGCAACCGCAGATCACGGTGGCGTCGAATATATATTTGGGCTGGAAGAAACTCCTGCCGAAACAGACACCGTAGTTGAGGGCGTCGTCAAGGCGCTTGTTGACGACGAAAGTGCCCCCATGCTCGAAGGTTCGAGCATCGACTACGTTGAAGGTTTCGAACGCTCAGGCTTCGTAATCTCGAACCCCAACTTCGCATCGGGCTGTGGCTGCGGTGGCGGCGGCTGTGGCGGCGGCGGCGGCGGTGGGTGCGGTGGCGGTGGCGGCGGCGGGGG
>Ga0114999_10008964_pt1 | contig 11053 bp, 9 predicted proteins | sample ArcticOcean_MG_C_3_FD_89820 | JGI IMG/M metagenome (GOLD analysis project Ga0114999, IMG submission 89820) | Marine microbial communities from western Arctic Ocean - ArcticOcean_MG_CB8_126 | ecosystem: Environmental > Aquatic > Marine > Oceanic | place: Arctic Ocean: Canada Basin | collected... | reverse complement strand
TGCAGTGTGTATCTCAAGAAAACGGTGGATTTTTTAAGGGGCGTGTGAGCGATTATTTGCGAGAAAATCCGCAGGGAAATGACAAACACTACTATTTATGCGGTAACAGGAACATGTTAAATGAAGTTTATGACATATTGAGAGAACAAGAAGTTTCTGGTTCTAACATCATGTCTGAAGTGTTTTTCTAAGGAACGAATGAAAGTTGCAATTTCTTATCCCCCCATCTTGAATAATAATGGACAGAAGGCAATGGTCTCCCAAAACCGGAATGTTCAGTATTTCCAGAAACCGACTTATTTGTTACCTGTCGTGCAGGCACAAGCAGCTACATGGTTGCAGCTATTAGGGCATCAAGTGTTTTGGGATGACGGTAATGCACAGTTGAAATCTTACCAACAGTGGCAGGACGATTTAGTGCTGGAATCACCAGGTGTGGTTGTCTTTGAAAGCACAACTCCTGTGATGAAGTTTTATTGGAAAGCAACGACTGAACTCAAGAAGTTGCTTCCGGAAACTATATTTATAATGACTGGTTATCATTCAATGCGCCGTCCGGAAGAAACTTTGCAGGAGTCACCTATGGACTTGGTTTTGAGCAGTAGTCACGTAGATTTTGTGTTGGCAAAGCTGATTCCACTCATCGAAAATAATTATTCAAACTGGAGGGAAATATGTAATATTGAAGGTTTGATGATCCGAATGCAAGATGGCAATTTCCGCGACACTGGACGATTTCGGCAAGTGGAACCGCTGGAAAATTCTCCATTGGTCGACAGGGATTTGGTACATTGGAAAAATTATGCTGAAGAAAACGGAAATTATCTGCAAACTCCTGGGACTTATGCTTCCAGCGTGGTCCGTGATTGTATGTTTGGTAAATGTACCTTTTGTAGATACAACGGTGAAGACCTAACGTTTTCCGTACTTCCAGTTTCACAAAGTTTGGATGAATACGAAAATCTAGTAAACAATTATGGAGTTAAAGAAATTTTTGATGATTCCGGAGTTTGGTATCGAGGGAAAGAGGCACGTGAATTTGCTCAAGGCATCATTGACCGGGGTTTGCACAAAAAAGGTTGTTATTTCGGATTCAACACCCGTTTCGAATATTTAGATGAAAAAACAATTGCTTTGCTTGCCAAGGCTAACTTTCGTTTTGTTTTGATTGGTCTCGAATCTGCCGATGATGAAACCTTGGCGCGTCTGAACAAGGGCTACCAAATACAACATGTGGAGCGGTGTTTGAGCTGGATGACAAAATACGGTTTGCATCCGCACCTGACAATCATGGTGGGATATTATTGGCAAACTCAGGATCAACTCGATCACACCGTTTCTTTCGTCAAAGATTTGATGTTCCGCGGACTGGCCCGCACCCTTCAAGTTACTCTTTGCACGCCATTGGATTTCACGGCATATCATGAAGAATGTCTCAGAGAAAATGTTTTGCTGACCCGGAACTACGACGATCACGATATGAGCAAACTCATCGTGAAAACACCGATTCCGCATGATGTGTATTATCAAGCGGTGCGTGAAATGTATTCGATTGCGTTTCATCCGCTATTTATTTTGCGACAAATCCGCTTTTTATTGAGCTTCCGAAAACGGGATTGGCAATTCCTTTTTATTTATGGAGTAAGGGCGATTCGCAGGGTGCGTCAACATATATTTAATTTGACCCGTGAGCAGGGAAAGTCCGACGGACGGCTCAAGCCAGCACCTGCGGACTGAACAAACTTTTTCTATGAACCCCGCTTCATTCTTGGGAATTAATATTTTTTTTTGGTAATGAGACTCGGTTTTTTTACACAGAATTGGATTTTAGCATTCACTACTGGAGTTGCCCACACCTCCCATTTGCTTCAATATATGAGAGCCTATCAGGTACAATTTTTAGAATACAGTTTAATTTTCCGAGCTTTACGTGCTTTTGAGAAAAGAGTGTTTTGCGCACCTAGAATGTCTGGAGAACCTTTGTGAGTTCTGGAGTTGTCCCGACCGTTTCAGTCATTGTCACTACAAAAAACGAAGAACGTAACATCGGCGCGTGTTTGGAAAGTGTGGCTCAACAGTCCATACCACCTTTAGAAATGATAGTGGTTGATAACAACTCTACAGACCAAACATCTGAAATTGCCAAACAGTATGGGGCACAAGTATATCAATTTGGTCCGGAGCGAAGCGCACAGCGAAATTACGGAGTAGAACATGCTAAAGGCCAGTACATCCTTTATTTGGATGCGGATATGCGTCTTTCCCGAGGCGTACTCAAAGATTGCGTCAATCGCTGTGAAGCAGATTCTGAAATTTCCGGAATTTACATTCCTGAAATAATAGTGGGAGAAGGTTTTTGGATCAAGGTTCGGAGATTTGAACGTGGTTTTTACGACGGCACAGTTATTGATGCGGTACGCTTTGTCCCAAAATTGGCCTTCCAAAAAGTGGATGGATTTGATTTGCGTTTCACCGGGCCGGAAGACTGGGATTTTGATAAAAAAGTCAGGGGGCTGGGAAAAACAATTGTTTCAAATACTTATCTTGAACATTTTGAAGGAGACTTTGACCTCAAACATTATCTGAGCAAAAAAAAATATTACTCCAAAGGCTTTGATACGTACACAGAAAAATGGGGAAAGGACGACCCTGATATTCGTAAGCAACTAAGCCCTTGGTACCGTTTTATTATTGTTTTTGTGGAAAAAGGAAAGTTTCTCAAATTATTAGGACATCCGATTTTAACCTTGGGGATGTTTTATTTGCGGTTTCGGGTAGGATTGGTTTATATTTACTCGGCAAGATTATTGAGTAAAAATCATATTTCAAGTAAAACCAGTTGAAACATTTTAAAGAGGAACAAACATGAAATCAAATGACACATTATGAAAAACCAGTAACAAAGGATGATCGGACCGTCAGCCCTTAGTAAGAATACCATAGTCAAAAACACCTTCAAAAGCATCAACTACGTCCTCTTGAAAGAATCCTTGCCTAATCATTGGTTATTTCAAGTGTATTTGGACAACAACTAGGAAAGTGTATGAACCTACTAATGGAAAAGATTATCACGAAGACCCCTCTCTACGATTCCTTGCGTAACTTAGTAATAAGGAGAAGAGAATTGAAACAGCTTGCTGATTGGGAGAGAAACGGTAGGCCTATACCACCCCCGCATATAGTTAAACAGCAAACACTCAAAACTATTTCTAAGAGATACGGCCTGAAGATTTTGGTTGAGACGGGAACATACTACGGAGACATGGTTGAGGCGATGAAGGATGTTTTCAACCAACTATACTCTATAGAATTAAGTGCGGAACTATACAAGAAAGCCAAAAAGAGATTTAAAGGAGAAAAACATATAGAATTGATCTGTGGTGATAGTGGTCTCGAACTTATGAACTTAATGAGTAAAATAGATCAACCTACTCTATTTTGGTTGGACGGACATTACTCAGCCGGAGTGACGGCCAAAGGAGAAAAGGACACCCCAATATATGAAGAGTTGAACCATATCCTAAATTCCACAGATAAAGGTCATGTAATAATTATAGACGACGCACGTTGTTTCGGAGCCGACCCCAATTACCCATCCATAAAAGAACTTTGTGATTTCATAAAATCAAAGAGAGCCAATTTGGATATTGTTATTCAGGATGACTGTATTAGGGTAATACCAAATCAAGATACTACAAATAATTAGTAAAAACCTACCCTCTTTTTAAAACTTCTAGTATAACTGCTTTTGTGGCACTCCATACCCATTAATATCATAAAGGAGAAAACAATCTAACCAGGCTAAACAAAAACTATCACATCAAAAACTATATCGGCAGACAAAGTGGGAGATTAGCCAAAGGTGCGATGTTATGCTGAGAGTTATTCTGTCACAATGGATTGATATCTAAGAGATCTTTGAGTAGACTAACACTGTATGCTAATGGCAACTGTCAAGTGTCAACATATGTATCAAATAACAACAAATCTCTATGATAATCATTGAAATGCTTCCGCCACTGTTGTGCCAATAGCTGGCCAATAAGAAGGCTTGGCAAGTAAATAATAGAGATGCATAATCTATTTATCTTGCTAATATTATTGACCTATATTATCCTACGTTATTATGAGTCCCCCCGTCCGTAGCATTATAAGCCTTGAAGAAGATGGTAAAATGTTTTTTAACCATCCTAATGTCTCCACCTTTTCCAAGTTCACAGAGCCAGAGTTTTAGTTTGATGGACATCGGCATTACTCTATTTAAAAACTTGTACAGTTTAATTCCGATGTTGGCTTGTTTTACAAATTCATTACAAATTAGTGGGAGGGTATATGAAATGGTTAATTATCTTAATTTATATATCTAGACATGGATTTTTCCTAGTAATTTGTTTTTTGAAAATATTGTTTATATATAATTAAACAAGGAATATAAGGAAAAGGTTACATGAAAATCTTTTTTGACTATCAAAAAGTGTCCAAATGAAAACAATTTCATTTGTAATTCCAGTCTATCAAGAACAAGATAACTTGGTGCTAATGTATGAAGCCCTTCAAAACATGATGACGGGACAATCAGACCAGTACGATTGGGATGTCATTTTTGTTAATGATGGAAGTCCTGATGGGTCTGGAGAAATATTGGAAGAGCTATCACAAAAAGAATCTCGGTGTCGCGTAATCGAATTATCACGAAATTTTGGTAAAGAAATCGCCCTGTCGGCTGGCGTTGATTATGCGAGCGGAGATGCTGTTATTTTCTTAGATGCAGACCTTCAACATCCGCCGGATCGAATTACGGACATGCTTCGTTGCTGGGAAGATGGTTATGAAGTAGTTGAAATGGTTCGCGCCTATACGGTAGGTGAGCCTTGGTTAAGGCGTCTAGGATCTACATTGTTTTATAAAATTCTCAAACTCATTTCATCGACAGATATTCTTGCTAAAACAACAGATTTTCGTTTACTTGACCGTAAAGTGGTTCAGGCATTACGCCGTGTTGAGGAACGACAACGAATGTTTCGAGGAATCGTCGACTGGTTAGGGTTTCGTAAAGTCCGTTTGGATTTTGAGGCTCCTGCTCGGCAATATGGAACTCCTGTGTATTCCTATGGGAAATTACTGAATCTTGCCCTCAATAGTTTTATATCCTATTCCTCTTTACCACTCAAACTCATTGGTGTGTTGGGAATCGGAATTACGGTGATTTCCGGGCTTGTATTATTTTGGATGACGGCGGTTACTTTGATTGCTGATGAGTATTGGAATATTACCCCAGTGGCATTCATAGTGGTTAGCAATCTTGTTTTAACCGGGGTGACATTGAGTGCCTTAGGCTTAATGTCGTTGTACCTAAGCAAAATATATTCTGAAGTCCAAAACCGTCCTCTTTACACCATTAGACGCACAATTAACATTGATGAATCTCATAGTTTTAGCGGCCTAAAGTGATTCACTTTAACTTCCTTAAAAGCTCAATAGTCGTCCTTTTCCTGGCTAATGCAGGAAATTTCTTCAACTACCTAATTCAAATTGTAATTGGTCGATATCTTAGTCCGGAGGAATACGGAATTCATAATGCGGTGTTAAGTTTGGGGGTCATCCTTAATTCAGGAACCATGATGCTGATGTCCTTGGGAGCTAAGTATGCTGCCCCTATGCGTTATAATCAACTTGCAGCAAAGAGCTTGATGCTACGTTGGAGCAAAATTATTGTTATCTGTAGTGGACTTGGAATGATAGTTTTACTGCTCTTAAATGATGTAATTACCCAATTATTACAATTGGAGTCAAATAGTGTAGTATTTGCTTTTCTTTTCGGAATGGTTTTTGTTCACCTCCTGACCTTCTATCAAGGTTTTCTCAATGGACTAGGCCAACATACGATGTCAAACTTACTGGGATTAAGTTTGAGTATTTTAAGAGTCTTATCAACATGGGGACTACTCATTAGTGGTATGGGATATGCCCTGTATACCGTAGGTGCATTGAGTTTTTCACACGCTTTGACAGCCTTGGGTGGGGGTTGGTTACTTTATTTGTTAATTCTAAAACTTCCCAATAAGGAAACTTCGGATCCGAAACCATTCCATCAAAAACAAGAATTGAATTTTCTAATCCCATCTTTTCTTACATGGACTGGTATAGCTATTTTGAGTAATATTGATATTGTCATTATCAAACATCACTTTGACGCTACGAGCACAGGGCATTTCACGCAAGCAGCAGTTATTGCACGAATTGGGTTTTTTGCCACCAGTGCATTGACTATGGTTTTACTGCCGGGAATCTTAAATACTGAGTCACAACAACCTAAACATTTAGTTAGAACAGCTCTTTTAATTTCCGGAGGAATAGCCGGATTATTTAGTTTATTCTGCTGGATAGCTCCAGATTTTTTAGTTCAATTATTTTTTAGTTCACAAGCATCGGATGGAAGTTATTTACCTATGCTTTCTGTAAATTATGTACTTGTCGCTATGTTAAGTTTGATCTTTACTATTAATCTTGGAAAGGGAAATTACTTAGCACAAACAGTATATTTTATTACTATCATAATTTTTACTATAGTTTTGTTTGTAATCAATATTAATAATATACAGTCATTTATTTATATGATGACGTTATTTCTCATAACTCTAATTTTAATGGATCTTATTAAATCCTTTCTGCAATTTTCATTTAATATAAAATTACGAAAAGAAAAATAATAGTGTCAGAACGAAGAGTATGACCATCGTTAATATAACGTCTTACTACAAATGATATTATAAGAACTGGACAATAGTTGTTATTGGTTAACCGTTAGGAAAAATGGGTTATGAAACTAATATTAAGTAATATTTACAATCTGTTGGTAATGTTTGGGATTGATCCTCTAAAAACATTCCTTTCAATAAGGGGGCTGCCCCACTATTTTCTAAACCTCCATTCACTTCTAAATCAGAAAAAATTCACCAAAAAAATATTTGCTTTTGGAAACCCATATCCCTGCCTTAATGATAGATTTTCTGATAGTGGATTAGCTGAGGGACATTACTTTCATCAGGATTTGCTGGCAGCAAGAAGAATCTATTTTAATAATCCAAATATACATTGCGATGTTGGTTCAAGAATAGATGGGTTTGTTGCCCATGTTGCCTCATTTCGTGTAATAGATGTAATTGATATTCGCCCCTTATCGAGTGAGATACCTAATGTAAAATTTATTCAAGCAGATCTTATGGAACCCATAAAGCTTGATCTGGTTGAATACTGTGATTCATTGTCATGTCTTCACGCCTTAGAGCATTTTGGTTTGGGAAGATACGGAGACAATGTGAATTACGATGGTTATCTTATTGGGTTAAATAACTTGTATCTCATATTGAAAAATGGTGGAAAATTCTATTTTTCTGTCCCGATTGGACCACAACGAATTGAATTCGATGCACACAGGGTTTTTTCTATTAGTTATCTACTGGAATTATTTGTTGGCAAATATGAAATTGATTATTTTTCTTTCGTTGACGACCATGGAGAATTACACGAAGATGAAGCAATAACTGAAAATAACACAAAGAATAACTTTGGTTGCGAATATGGTTGTGGCATTTTCGAAATGACAAAATTAGGATCAAAAAATAGTTAACATTTCACTATAGCTGACAGATTTTTAGCTATACACAATTTTCATAAATGAACTTTGCTTCTGTGGCAAAAATAATATATATGATATATTAATAATATATTTTTAACTAAAATATTATGAATAATGATTTAGGAATTTTAATTTTATCATGTGATAAATTTTGTGATTTGTGGAAGCCATATTTTTCTTTATTTTGGAAATATTACGATGGACCATCACAGGTATACCTTGGGAGCAATAGTGTTATTTTCCAGGGCGATAATATTAATACAATCTATTCCGGCGAAGACATAGATTGGTCCACAAGTTGTAGGAATATATTAAAACAAATTCCTAATAAGTATATATTGCTTTTGTTGGAAGACATTTTTATTACTTCAAAAATTGATACAGACAGAATAACTCAACATTTGCAATATATGAAAGAAAATAAAGTAAAACACATTCACTTAGTTCCAACTCCAAAACCAGACAAGTGGATTATGAACCGGGAAATTGGTGTATATGAGAAAGGTGCTCCCTATCGAGTTAATGTGGTTGGCTATTGGGATAAAGAGTATTTACTCAGACTCTTACTGGATGGTGAGAGTCCGTGGGATTTTGAAATAAAAGGCTCCTATAGAACTGTTTACGATGATGGGTTTTACTGTCTACAAAAACCATTATTTTCAACTCTACATGTTTTAGAAAAAGGACGTTGGTTACCTGAAGCAGTTAATTATAGCAAAGAACATAATATCTCCTTAGAAATAGAAAAACGACTAATATTATCAAGTCTTACAAATTTAAAAAGTAATTTACAAGAGTATTATTTTAATATAATAGTAAAGATACCTTGGAGATTCAGAGTTAGAATTATGAACATTTTAAGGAAACTATTGATTTCCTACTGAATTTGTTATCCTTAGTGGAATTTGGTGTCCAGTGAGCAGCGTCATTAAAACATATTTATATATCAATAAATGAATATAAAACAACATTGATAACTATATTTTTATAAAATGAATATTATTTTAAGTAATAGAAAAGAACAATTACTCATTTATGTTTTGTTGATAATTGTCTTTATAATTTCTATTAAGGGAATATACGGGATACATTATACTACAGCTGATGATGTCATGTCTGAAGTATATCAAGATATTTTTACTTTTGCAGAGGCTACAGAAAAAGGAGCTAGAATTACATATTTTTTGAATTCGTATTTGTTTACATACATTTTTAACTTTTATTTATTTTTACTGAATTCAACTGAATTTGAAATTTTTCTTGTAAAAGCAACTGTTATTCTAAGTCATGTATTGCTAATAACATCAATATTATCAAAATCATTAAATTATAATTCTGCAAATCCTTTACTTTTTTTATTATGTTTATTGTCAGTGCAAAACTATTGGGAGCATCATTTAGTTGCAGCTTTTCCTGTGATGGGAATTACTTTTACAATATTACTTATTTCCCTGTTGTTATTCTTGAGTGAGAATATATATTTATATTTAATTTCCGGCATACTATTTCTAATCAGTTGTTTAATTTATGAAATATTTGTTTCATTTTATCCTGTATTCATACTTCTAGCTTTTAATAAAAGAAATAATATAAAATTTGATTATATTTATATAACTTCAATCACATTGTTATTTCTTGTAAGTTATATCAGTTTTTCTTCAATATCTAAAATAACATACTCTGGTGCAGTTGTAACCAATTTCAACTTTGAAGAAATACTTGAGGCAATATATATATACGCGTCATCAAATATACCAGGAATGATGATTTTTAAAACTGAACCATTGATTGCACTCCTAGTTTTTAGCGACGCTAATCATTTGCTCTCATTAAATGAATTTATAGATTTAATTCGCATAGAGTGGATCATAAAAATACTTGCCATATATATTGTCATAAATTTGTCCTATAAAAAATTGTATTTAGCCCCACCTAAGACAAAAAAGATGTTGATAATGTTTGGTATTTCTATAAGTTTTATTATTGGTCCTAACGTTCTTATTGCCTTATCTGTTCTTCATAGAGGATGGGCAATACATGGAAGTACAACTGTCTATACTGGAAGCTATTTTTCTGGTTTTGGTTATGCAATATTATTATTATTTTGTATATTTATACTTATGCCGACTAAACTGAGTTTTTTAAAAAACAGGAATGTTATTATATTTATTTTAATATCTTTATTGTCCCTAATTTCACTAAATGTTGATATTTCAAATCACTATGTGAGGTTGGCGCAAGCTGGTGATATGAGATTATGGAACTCTGTTGACAGATTATTGGAGGAAAATTATAATCTAGTTCGTCAGAAAAATATATGTGCCCCGACCCTTTGGCAAAGAGGTCTTCGACAAGGACTATTTCATCCACAATCAATGGATTCATATTGGAATGATTATGCATCTGTTAAATATAATAAGACAATTGATTTCAAAAAAAATACAACTGATTGTGAATTTATTTTAGAATTTACTGATAATTATGTTACAGGAGAATATGCCTTATTGATTAATGAAATGCGTGATAATAATATTACGAGAATGACCCTGTTAGATTATAAATTAGAGAATAAACAATTGATATATGAAATATATTCTGATGATTCAAATGAATTTGCTGGTTATCAATTTGTTAAATTGAGGAAAAATCATACTTCATTTAGCCCAATAAATCGAAATGGTTTTTATTCTAAAAAAAATAGATATCATTTTATTGCTCAGGATATAAAAAATGTTGAAAATATAAAGTATTTCGATTCTTCAAATAAAAGCAATGACAAATATTTTATTCAAGGATGGCATGGGAGAGAAAACTGGGGGAGATGGACTAGTTCAAAAAAATCAGTATTATATCTGCCAATAGATGTCAACAATAAAATATCACTAAACATGAAATTTAGAAGACATCCATTGTTTGAGGATAGCGACAAATATACTGTATGTGTTAATGAGATTTGTAAGATTTACGACTATTCGGATGAGGAAATACAATTTGATTATTTTCCAAATGATATTCAAGAACAATTGATTGTATCATTTGAGACGCATAAAATTATTAGACCTATTTCATCTGATATGAGGAAACTTGGTATTGGTATATACAACATTAGTATTAATTATTATGAATAAGCATGATCCATTTAGAGAGCATCAATAAATCTTTCGATTTACGTTACCAGCGAGATGATTTTTCACTGAAAGAAGCGTTTGTGACATTCTTACGTCGCTCCATTCACTGGTTAAAATATATAGACCATCTAAATCCACCTCTGTATCAAACCTATGATACGAAAATTGGAGATGATCGAACTGGTGTGGCTCATGTCCTCAAAAACATTTCGTTAACCATTGAGAAAGGCGAAACCGTCGCCCTAATTGGACGCAATGGATGCGGAAAAAGTACTTTGCTTAAGCT
>Ga0114999_10008963_pt1 | contig 11054 bp, 9 predicted proteins | sample ArcticOcean_MG_C_3_FD_89820 | JGI IMG/M metagenome (GOLD analysis project Ga0114999, IMG submission 89820) | Marine microbial communities from western Arctic Ocean - ArcticOcean_MG_CB8_126 | ecosystem: Environmental > Aquatic > Marine > Oceanic | place: Arctic Ocean: Canada Basin | collected... | reverse complement strand
TCGCGGGGCGGACGTTCATCGCGGGGCGGACGTTCATCGCGGGGCGGACGTTCATCGCGGGGCGGACGTTCATCGCGGGGCGGACGTTCATCGCGGGGCGGACGTTCATCGCGGCGTGGACGTTCGTCACGCGGCGGCCGATCATCGCGGGAGCGGCGCTCGTATGACGGGCGGTCGTTGTCTGCCTCGTCGGCACGTTTCTTACGCTCGCCCTTGTATCCGTCAACGTCGAGGCTGACGCGCGGGAAGTCCTGATCGTAGCGCCGGAGCATGCCGTTGAGCAGCATCTGGAGCGAGGACAGCGTACTGCCGCGCCGGCCGATGATGCGGCCAGGGTCCTCGGTCCTGATGTTAACGAGAATGCGTTCGTCATCGGCTTGTACGTCTACTTCCGCCTCAAGTCCGAGCAAACGGGCCATGGCAGTAAACTTGTCGCGGGATACATCCAGTTGTTGTTGAGAGACAGACATCGGTTCCTCCATTTCATGCTTTGGCAGTTTCAGCCAGTTGCGGTGCATCGTCTTTGATGATTTTGTTAGTGACCCAGTATTGGAACATAGACACGACTTGGTTGACGGTCCAGTAGAGCGTCAGTCCGGACGGCATTGTGTAGAGTAGGAAGACGAAAAACAAGCTCATGAACATCATCATCTTCTGCTGCGCCGGATCGACGCTTGTGGGCATCAGTTTCTGCTGCAGCATCATCGACAGGCCCATAAGGATGGCGAGCGGATTAAGCGGGAACCCGAGATCGATGGTATCGGGTTTCGAAAGGTCGGCGGCCCACAGGAACCCTTCCTGCCGCAGTTCAATGGCACTGCGAAGAACGTTGAACAGGGCGAAAAAGGCAGGGATCTGCAGGAACACGGGCAAACAACCGGAGAGTGGATTGATCTTGTACTTGCGATAGAGATCGAAGGTCATCTTCTGCATGCGCTGCGGGTCTTCTTTATATTTCTCGCGAATCTCCTTGGCTTCCGGCTGAATCTTCTGGAGCTTCTTCGAAAACACGGTGCTCTTGTAGGTGATGGGCCAGAAGAGCGTGCGTATGACGATCGTCAGGCAGATGATGGCGAGGCCGTAACTTCCGGTCCACGATTTGAACATCAGCATACCGTTAAAAATCAGCAGCGAAATCCATTCCATGAGGCCGAAATGGAAGAACAGCAACAGATCGAATTGCATGATCGACTTCTCGTTGTCGTCCAGTTCCTTGAGCAATGTGTAGCGTTTTGGGCCGGCAAAGCAGTCAATCTCGACGCTTTCGGAAGCGCCGCCTTCGATCTCGATTTCCGGCAGGAAGGCGTATCCCTGCACGACGTACCGATCCTTCTCGGCGCCGGGGAGCATTTCGGCGCGGAGTTCGCAACCTTCAAAGCCGCCTTGAGAGGAGGCGATCGTCGTGAAATATTTGTTCTGGACAGCCATCCAGTCGAGGTCCCAAGTCTGGATGTCGTCGGCGACTTTTTTCTTGAGCTTGGCGATCTTGTCGACGATCATCGTTTTGGGGTTTTCCTTGTCGCGGCGCTTGAGGTCGACGCGCTGGTCGATGCCGCCGGCTCCCATGAAACCGCGGGAGGTAGCGAGCGGCAACATGGTACCGCAATTAATCATGAGCCGCTCGACGGTGACCTGCTCCGTGCCTGTGTTGCGGAATTTTATTTCGGTGATGATGCCGTACTGGCTTTCCGGGTTGGTACGGATGGTCTGCTGCAGGATGAGGCCGGTTTTGTAGATTAGCCGGGAAAATGTGACGTGGTCGGTTCCGACGGAATCGATGATCGGGTTGCTGAATTTCCAGGTTTTCTTCGGCTGCACCTGGAGCATCGGGTAGGCGGGGTCGCCGACCCACAACTCTTCGGCACCGTCCTCACCGGGAAAGCTAAGCAAAAGGATCTGTTCTATGCCGCCAGCGTTGGGATCTACGACAATCACGAAATTGCCTTCGTCAAATAGACGGACAGACTCGGCCGGGGGCAGGTCGCGGTACTTGTCGGCGAATGGCGAAACGTCAGCAACGGGGGCAGGTGGTGTGTCGTTCACAGAGGTGATGACGGGTGTCTCGGAGTCATCACCAGTAGCTCCCCAGTCGTCGGCATCACTGGTCGAGTAGCCAGTGGCAGCGGTGTCGGCGGCGCCACCGGTTTTGTCGATCTGCTCGCCGCCGGGGATAGCCGGCGGCGGTCGGGGTGGCGGCGTATTCACCTTCATCCAGCCGAAAAGCAGGAGAAGGCAGACGACAACTATTGCGATATCCTTTTTATTCATAATAATTGTAGCCGTCGACGGGGTGGATCAGGGCAGCTCATTGTTGTGTCAGTCCCTGGTTGGCGGCACCGGATCACAGCCGCCGGGATGGAAAGGATGGCATTTGCAAATTCGCCGCAGCGCCAGCCACGAGCCGCGGACGGCACCGAAGCGTTCGATTGCCTGGCGTCCGTATTCTGAACAGGAAGGATGGAAGCGGCAGGAATCAGGCAACCATGGCGAGATGCAGGTCTGGTAGAACCTCACCAGAGCCAGAGCAATGGCCTTGGGGACGACCCCAATCATGACTCGCCTGCCAGGTCCACAAACAGATCGGCATCCTGCAAGATTCGGATGAACTCATCCTGCACATCCTGCACCACGCGATCCAGCAGATTTCGACGAGCAATGATCACTATCCAGACCGGTGATCGCACACCGTTTCGCAGCAGGCGAAACGACTCGCGGATCAGCCGGCGTGCTCGATTGCGGTCGACGGCCTGTTTGCTGAATCGCCGGCTGACAATGATGCCGAGCCTGACTTTTCCATCAAGCGCCGGTGCGATATTAACCACAATGTACCGGCCTCGGTGGGCGCCGCCCGCCGCTCTGACATACGCGAACTCCCGTCGTTGTCGGAGGAAGTCTGTTTTCGCGATGCCCGCGGCGCCGATCTGGCGCGGCGACCTGTCTTCGCTCATGCCGTCCTCCTGCAGTGGAGGCGCGCTTTCCAGTTCAGAGCAAATTCCATATCTTTCGAACCGTTTACACCTGTACGCAGTTTCGAACCATCGGTGTACTGCGGTTCGTCCGTTATCCGTCGCTCGAGTCTCCCGGAGTTCGATTCAGAGGCGGTACCGCGCGGAGAGAGAATGCGGCGGGCGGCACTTTTACCTCGATGTTGTAGTTGGTGGCGGCGCACTGCAGTAGCGGCCGCACGCAGCGTTATCCAGATCAGCAGGGTGTCAGTCGCTTGCGCCCCTTCTGACGGCGGCGCTTGATGATCGCCCGTCCGGCACGTGTCGCCATGCGCTTGAGAAAGCCTAGCCGGCGCTTGCGACGACGATTTGATGGATTATAGGTCGGCTTCATCGACTTCAATCTCCATTGAACAGTATTCCATCGGAAAAACAAAAGGGTAGCTTAACCCGTGATCGGGTTGCTGTCAAACAGGTTTAGGATACCCATCGACAAGCCCAAAGTCTACGCCGGATGCTGGATGCCAGTTGCCGGCAGTAAAAGTTGCAACGCGACACATCTTATTTTAAGGACTAAGCGTACTCCCGGCCTCAAAACATCCTCCTTTCATTTGTTATATTGCCATGGGGCAACAACGCTGGACAGCAGTCGCGGACCAGCCGAACTGGCCCTTCCACAGGCAAAAATAATAAGCTGCAAATACAGAAGCAGACACAAACTTAGGCAATTTTTTGTCTGCCTACTTGAAGACGCCGTCGTTGAGCGGTTCGACGCGGAAGTTAAAATCGATGGTGCGGCCTTCGACCTTCAGGGAGATCATTGTATTCAGACGCGTCAGCAGCAGGCGATAGGGAATCTTGACTTCGCCAGCGGGAGTCGTGACCGAGACGTTGCAGTCACTCAGGATATCTTCGGCGCTCTGCACGGTCAGCACCAGGCGTCGCAAGGTGTCGAGCTTGGCGATGAAGGTGTCATCGAACTCGTAGATTCGGCGGCAGACGCTGCAAGCGACCTGGTGGCCGCAGTCTTCGAGGCTGAGCAGGTCGAACTGGATGTTGTTCAGGCAATCCGTCTCGATACAGTCGAAATCGACGGCGGCGGTCATGGTTTTGGGGTCGGACATTCCTGGCTCCTGGACCGGGTTAGTCTGGATAATGCATGAATCCCCGAGATTACAAAACTTTGTAAGCCAACTGAAGTCTGGGTAAAATACGGGCTGAACATCGAAACACAACACCCTGGCTCACCTTCTATGCCGATTACGCTGCAACAACTCCGACCCAGGACGTTGCTGCTGATCTGTGCGCTTTTCGCGACGGACACCGCTTGGGCAGTTGAGCCGGAGCCGGGGCGACGTTCGAAATTCGCCGTACCCGAACCGAAACGTGCACAGGCCAAGCGTTTCCGGCTGGAACTGCGAATTGCCAACGGCCACATCGGCAGCGTTTTCATAGGCTGCCAGAAGGGGGCGACGGACGCCTACGACAACGGCCTGGACGACATGGCGCCGCCGCCCGGCATCGGCGGGGCAGGGTATACCTTTCTCATTTCGCCGGACCGCAAACACAACCTTTATAAGGACGTCCGCGCATACGCCGACACCATACAGTGGCTCTTCTACGCGAAACCGGGACGTAAGCCGGTCGACGTGTCGTGGGACCGGGCGCAAGTTCCGGACGGCTGGAAGCTTTACTGCGCCCGCTGGGACGGGCGTTCAGAAACCGTGACCGACACGGTCAACTGCCGGGAGACGCAGAAAGTGACGGCCGAATCAACGATGTTTTTCCGCTTCTGGATGGTGCGCGACAAGGCAGCGCTGAAAGAATAACGGTAGCCGGGGGCGGCAATGGGGGATCAGCAATGCGCTGTCTACCGGTACTGGCTGAGCTCGTGGATGGCGACGACTGCGAAGTAGGCGATCGTCATAGCAGCCAACATGCCGGCGCGACCGGCGCTGCTTTTGCTACGCACCAGCATGAAGTAAAAGACATAGAGGGGTATAAATAGAGTCAGCAGGCCTTGTCCGAGATTCTGACGAAAAGCCTCGATGGCATAAAGAAGCCAGAACAGCAGTCCACCGAACAACAGCAAGCCCATCACGATTTGCAGTGTAAAGTTCATTGAGCTCGTTGAATTGATGGTAACGCGTACATTCGATTCTATAGTATTTGTTCTTCATTCTTTTTTCAACTTCATACCGCAAAAATAGCACATGGCAACCGTCGACACATCCAACATCGAAAAAACGACCTCCGAGATCGAGCCGTGCCGCTACGACGTCAAATTCGATGTCCCAGCAACCGAAGTAAATCAGGCTCTGAAAGTACTGATCAACAAGTACCGATCTGCCAAAATTCCCGGTTTCCGTCCGGGCAAGACACCGGCCAAGCTGGTGCGCCGCCGTTTCGAGAAAGAGATTTTCGAGGAAACCCGCGATTACATTATCCGGGAAACGATCCAGTCGGTGCTGCAGGACGATAGTCTGAACGCCGTAACGATGCCGGAGCTCAGCGGCGACGAACTGTCGGACATAGCAGACGACACCGGGTTCAGTTTTTCCGTGCAATTCGATGTCCGGCCCGCAATGGAACCGCCCGAACTGCATGGCATCAAGGTTGCGGCACCAAAAATCGATGTATCCGAAGTCGACGTCGCAGACTATCTCGACGCTATGTGCCAGCAGCAGGCGCGGCTCGAACGGGTCGAACGGCCGGCAGAGGAAAACGACATCCTGAAGGTCAGTTATACGTCGCAGACATCGACAGATGAAGAAGTGCCGGCAACAGCACAGAATCTTGTGGAGAACAGCGAAACGTGGATTCGCCTGACTGAACCGACGGACATTCCCGGGCTGGTGGAGGCATTGACCAACAAATCTGGCGGTGATAAAACCGATGTGACCGTCACGTTTCCGGACGATTTCCGCGAGGAATTCCTGGCGGGAAAGACCGTGCTGTACACGATAAACGTGCATGAGATTCATGCCCTGATGCCACCCGAGATCAACGATGAATTCGCACAGAAGATGGGATTGGACGATGTGGACGCTCTAAAAGGCGCGGCGCGGTCACAGATCGAATCGACGCAACGGCAGCAACGCCAGCGTGAAATCGTCGATCAGATCGGCAAATACCTGATCGAGGCGTCGGATTTTCCGCTGCCTCCGACCGTGCTACGCGAGGAGACCAACCGCGTCATGTACGAGCGCCTGTCGCAGCAGCAGCAGGACGGACAGCAAAGCAGCGGGGAGCAGATCAAGAAAGAGATAGACGCGATGGGCGAACAAGCGGAAGCCGAGGCGCGCGAACGCCTGGCGCTACGCTACATGCTCCAAGCCATCGCTGCCAAGGAAGAAATCGAACCGGACAAGGAACGCATGCAGCAGCATTTGCAGTTGATGACTGTGCAGGCGCAACAGCGGCAGCGGGAGATCAATCCGCACATGGCTCAGGAAGCGGCAGCGGCCAATGCAACCAGTGACGCGGTTTTCGAGCGTTTGACGGAATGGGCTGAGGTCACCGAAATGGATCGGGGCAACTGAACAAAGAAAACAATTTCCACTTCGCAATCGGCAATTTTCAACGCATAAAACGGGACGAACCCCATGCCGCTTTACCCACCAACAGTCGTCGAGCAGACCCCCAACGGTTACCAATCCTACGACATCTACTCGCGCCTACTGAAGGACCGGATCATCATCCTCGGAACTCCGATCGATGACAATGTCTCCAGCCTGCTGATCGCGCAGTTGCTGTTTCTGCAATCAGAGGAGCCAAAGAAAGACATCGATTTCTACATCACTTCGCCGGGCGGTTCGGTCACGGCCGGCCTGGCGATCTACGACACCATGCAGATTCTCAGCTGCGATGTCCGGACCTACTGCGTCGGACAGGCCGCCAGCATGGGTGCGGTCCTGCTAGCCGCGGGCACTGCCGGCAAGCGGTTCGCCCTGCCCAACGCGCGCATCATGATCCATCAGCCGTGGGGTGGCGCTCAAGGCACCGCGAGCGACATCAGCATCCAAGCCGAGGAAATTCTGCGACTAAAAAAGAGCCTCAACGATATCCTCGCCTACCACACCCACAAGGAAATTGCAGAGATCGAAAACGATACCGACCGGGATCTTTTCATGTCCGCTGAACAAGCGAAGGTCTACGGCCTGGTCGACTCCGTCGTGTCCATTCACAAGAAGGGCGACGACGATTCAAACAAGGACAGCGACTGAACCTGAGTTATGGCAAAGAACAAGGACGACATCTTCTGCTCATTCTGCGGGCGACTGCGTGACGAAGCACCCCAGATGGTTTCCAGCCCATCGGGTGTTTTCATCTGCTCTGATTGCGTGCGACTATGCAGTAAAATGGTGCAGGGCGGCGACGATGACGAAGAGGGTTCGAACAGCAAGGCGCCGGTGCAGATCCCGCACCTGATCGTGCCGAAACCGATCGGGATCAAGAAAGCTCTCGATGAATACGTTGTCGGCCAGGACAAGGTCAAGCGTGTTCTGTCGGTAGCTGTGCACAATCACTACAAGCGCCTGCAGCACCTTCGCGAAGATGAACGTACCGGCAAAACCGATGACATCGAGATCGAAAAGAGCAACGTCATCATGGTCGGTCCTACCGGCTCAGGCAAGACGCTGATCGCCCGGATTCTGGCCAAGGTGCTCGACGTTCCGTTCGCCATCGCCGATGCCACGACCCTTACGGAAGCGGGCTATGTCGGTGAGGACGTCGAGAACATCATTCTGAGGCTGGTTCAGGCAGCGGACTACGATATCGAACGCGCCCAGATCGGCATCATCTATGTCGACGAGATCGACAAGATCTCGAAGAAATCTGAGAACGTCTCGATCACCCGTGATGTTTCCGGAGAAGGTGTCCAGCAGGCACTGCTCAAGATCCTCGAGGGTACGGTTGCGAACGTGCCCCCCAAAGGTGGCCGCAAGCACCCGCACCAGGAATATATCCAGATCGACACGACCAACGTGTTGTTCATCTGCGCCGGCACCTTTGTCGGACTCGACAAGATCGTGCAGCGACGTATCGGCAAACACGTCCTTGGTTTCCATGCCCGGTCCGAAAACGGCCCAGACCAACCACAGGACCCGGCGGAGGAAACCGAGCGCATTCTCGAAAATGTCGAACCCGAGGATCTGCTAAAATTCGGACTGATCCCGGAATTCATCGGTCGACTGCCGGCTATATCCGTGCTCCGGGAGCTGACCCAGGACGAACTGGTAGAGATCCTGAGCGGGACGAAAAATGCCGTCATCAAACAGTATCAGAAACTGTTTGCCATGGAAGATGTCGCGCTTAGTTTTACCAACGATGCTCTCGAGGCACTGGCGAGGAAGGCGATCGATCGCGGCACCGGCGCCCGTGGTCTACGGTCGATTCTCGAGTCGATCATGCTGGATATCATGTTCGAAATTCCGTCACGTGACGATATCACTGCCTGTATCATCGATGAGAATGTCGTCAACGGCACGGGCAGTCCGATCACTGAAACGAAAGAAAAAGACGACGACGGCGATGCCAAGGCCAGTGTTGCCTGAGCCTGTTTCAGGTGTCGGGCGTCAAGATTGTTGATGAACGACACATTTCATGACTGCCAAAGCACGGCCCGTGAACTCGACTCGCGATAGTGTTGCAATAAATGTGGCTAAAATGTGCGGAAACCGGGGGCCGACTGCCCACCGAACGGAGGGAGCGACCGATGAGAGCGTCAACCCTTCACCAACCCTAACCCTACCCCAGCCCCCCCACCCATCTATGTCATCCCGTTGTTTCTGCCTGCTCGCGGCCGTGAGCGCATCCGCCGTTCTTGCCCAAACCCCGACCCCGGATTACACCGACGGTATCCTCGCAGTCGTCAATGACGAGATGATCACTGTCTACGACGTTGCCGCCCAGAACGTCATGGTCGAGCGCAAGATCATCGCGAGCTACTCTCCCGAGCAGATGGCGGCCCCGGAGATACGACGCCAGATACAGGAACGCATCAGCAAGTCACGCTATTCGGTCATCGTCGACATAATCAACGAAAAGCTGATTTACGCCGAGTTCGAGTCAAAGGGCTACAAACTCCCGTCCAATGTCATCGAGAAACGTATCGACGAGATCGTCCGCAACGATCACCAGGGTAATTGGGACGAGTTTGGCAGGCGTCTGGAGCAGACGGAGATAACGATGGACGAATTCCGGGAACAGATCCAACGCAGCATCGCTGTCGATTATCTGCTGATGCAGGAAGTCCACAAGCAGGCGCGAGTGTCGCAACAGGCGGTGGAGAATTTTTACAACAATCACCAAGCCAACTATACCAAGGCCTCACGCGTGCGGTTGGAACTCATCAGCGTGCCGACTGCTGCCGATGCCAAGAACGTGCTGGAAAAGCACGATGGGGGCTCCAAGTTCGCGGACCTGGCCGAGCAACATTCGAATCACCCGAGCCGCAAAAATGGCGGGGACCTCGGCATGATGACCGTCAAGGATATGGCGCAGTCATTTCGTGATGCCTTCAACAGCCTGACGGTCGGTGCGATTTCCAAACCGTTCGAATTCGAGGGCAACATCGTGATCCTGCGGGTTGCTCAAGTGAAAGGTGCCAACGTGCGACCGCTCGAAGAGGTCGCCGACGACATCGAGAGGATTCTCAAACGCCAGCAGCGGAAACTGCGCAAGCGCGAATACATCCAGAGTCTGCGGTCACAGAACTACGTCAAGATCTTCTTCAAGACACCGATGCAGTCAAAGAAAAAAGGATAGCATCGACCGCCGCCAAGGCTCGCTCCGCGTAGGCACGGTTGCGCTCCGACTTATTATGAATCCGCGTCGGCAGCGACGGCAGGATTCCGAAGTTCGCCTTCATCGGCTGAAAACCTTTGGCCGCGGCGTGCGTGACATACCAGCACATCGCCCCAAGCATCGTCTCCGGCGGCAGTACGACGGGGTCCTCGCCGCGCAGCAGTTTTGCTGCATTGATTCCCGCCAGCAACCCGGTACCAGCGTTGCCGACATAACCTTCCACCCCGGTAATCTGCCCGGCAAAGAAGAGATTGGCGCGGCCGCGGCTCTGCATCGTCGGCTTCAGGATCATCGGCGAATTCAAAAAGGTGTTGCGATGCATCTGTCCCATGCGGACGAACTCGGCATCGGCCAGACCCGGGATCATCCGCATCACCCGCTCTTGCTCTCCCCACTTGATGTTGGTCTGGAAGCCCACGAGGTTGTACAGAGTTCCGGCGAGATTGTCCTGACGCAATTGCACGACGGCATGCGGCCGCCGGCCCGTTCCAGGATCTTCCAGCCCCACCGGCCGCATAGGCCCGAAGGATAGGGTGTCGATGCCGCGCCTGGCCAGCACCTCCACCGGCACGCAGCGCTCGAAGAACTGCGGATCCTCCAGCTCGAATTGCTGCAACGTGATCGTCTCCGCCTCCACCAGTGCATCGACAAAGGCGTGGTACTCCGACCTGGTGAAGGGGCAGTTGATGTAATCACCGTCGACCTGCTCACCAACGCCGTAACGCGAGCCACGAAAAGCGATCAACAGGTCGATGGAGTCCGCCTCGACAATTGGTGCCAGAGCATCATAGAAATATAAATACTTTTCGCCGGTGAACGCCTGGATCGACAACGCCAGATCGCTGCTGGTCAACGGTCCGGTGGCAATGACAACGGGCAAATCCGCCGGAATCTCGGTGATCTCGCGGCGCTCGACCACTATGTTCGGGTGGCTGCTGATGCGCTCGGTGATCGCTGCCGAAAAGGCCTCACGATCCACCGCCAACGCCCCGCCCGCGGAAACCTTTGCGGACTGCGCAACATCCAGTATCAGGGAGTCAAGACGGCGCAGTTCCTCCTGCAGCAGCCCCGATGCCCGGTCGACCAGCAGGGAGCCGAGTGAATTGCTGCAGACCAGTTCGCCAAACTTGTCAGTCCGATGCGCCGGCGTCTGCTTATGCGGACGCATCTCGCAGAGCGCGACGCGGACGCCGCGTTCGGCGGCTTGCCAGGCAGCCTCGGAACCGGCGAGACCGCCACCGATGACAACCAGTTCGATAGATTCGGGGAATGTGGACATAGGCTTAGACTGTGGCTGGA
>Ga0114999_10008958_pt1 | contig 11057 bp, 19 predicted proteins | sample ArcticOcean_MG_C_3_FD_89820 | JGI IMG/M metagenome (GOLD analysis project Ga0114999, IMG submission 89820) | Marine microbial communities from western Arctic Ocean - ArcticOcean_MG_CB8_126 | ecosystem: Environmental > Aquatic > Marine > Oceanic | place: Arctic Ocean: Canada Basin | collected... | reverse complement strand
GGCACAGGGAGTCTCCCCAGTGGATGGTTTGGCGTATAGAAGTGGGAAATAGGCTCAAGGTCATTGAGGAAATAGTAGTCGCCGAGGATTGACAACCTGCGGCAGGTGCTGTAATATATCGCCAGGTGGTGAACCGGTTTCACGCCAGACTCATTATCTGGAATACGGGGTTCGACTCCCCGCCTGGCCATTATTACAGCGAGGATGACATGATCGAGGCAATTCAGTTACAGAGGCGTCGTGGCGAGGTAGTCGTAAGTAGGCTTAACGACGGTGACGTATGGGCTGCGTGCTTCCGCAGCTATCCAAACGAGGTGAACAAACTCATTGAGCAGTTCGAACATATGCCTTGTGATGAAGAATACCGCATGCTCAACCGGCGGAATATCATCAAAGAACTTCTTGGCCTCACAGAGCAGCACATGGTAGAACTTCAGAACAGTGACGACAGATCCATAGCCCTCAAGAGCTTCATTGCTAGAGATAAAGCCAAGTGACAAAAGTACCAGTTGATAGAGACGGGGGATGCCCAGGGCATGTTGGGTACGGGGTTCAGGTAGATTGGGTAGACGCAGAGCCGTTTAATGCCCGCCTGCATGTGATTGGGTTTAAGAAGCTAACATCATCGACAGTCATCCAACTCAGCACGGCCACGGGGGCTGTGTTCGAGATGCTGGTAAAGGAATTCGTTCACCTCACCATGAAAAATGACGTCGTGGACGGAGTGATCGAGAGCACATGGATTGTGAAGCCACGAGGCGGGTACTACAGAATCTATCAACATAGGGGGGAATCATGAAACATGAACTGGACACGCTTCTAGACATCGAGGATTCGGACTACCGCGCAATCGATGCCATCAGTCAGAGCGGAATGCGTATGTACGCCACGGATGGGCCGTATGCATACTACTGCCGTGTGGTTGCCAAGACGCACTTCACCCCGGTGAGCAAGGCCATGGAGCTGGGCCGCGCGGGGCATCGGTTCCTCGAGACGGGGTGCAATGTGGAGAAGGTGTTCTCGGTGAACCCCGCCAAGTGCGTTGACGCCAAAATTATGGAAACGATTAACGATGAACTCACGGAGGCGAAGTCTAGCGCTAAGCAGCTGAAGCTTGGAGACAAGCTGGACAATCGCACCAAGTCGCATCGCCTGTACAAGGAGATGGCCCAGAAAGATGTCGACCCAGAGCTGGTGGTGGTGGATGAAGACAAGTTGACGATGTTCAAGGAATCCGTCCAGTCGATGTACGACTCCGAGGTATGCCGCAACATCCTCCTCAACGGGGAGTACCAGTGCGAGATGTCGATCGTCCGCAACAACCAAGGCATTCATTTCAAGTGCCGGGCAGACGTCCTGAAGGGCAGCCGCATAATCGACTACAAGTTCACCAAGCACCGAAACCCAAGCCGCTGGAAGAAAGACGCCAAGTACGACGGAAGCTTCTTCCAAGCTCTGTACTACATGCGACTGTTCGACCGGCCACGGTTCACATGGCTGCTCATCTGCAACCAGCCTCCTCACGAGGCGTTTGCCGTGACGATCACACGGGAAGCGTTGGAGAGCGACCACAGCACAGTGGCTCAGTATTGTGAAGAATTAGGTTGCAAGAAGTCCATATCTTCTATTGCAGACAAAACGCTGCAGGATATGATTGACTCATACAACTGCAACGTATGGCATCCAGATTCTTGGTATCACGAGAGTGACGTTGACGAAGCTGGTTGGTAGCGTTCACATAAGAGGTGGTATGATGAGAACAAAGTACGCAGAGATACACTACGAAGAGGACATGCAATTCAGTGTTCCATACATGGACAGTACTGAAGAGTTGCATTCCAATTGGGTGGAGGAAGTCACTGTGGTGATACTCCCACAGGAGGCCGCTAACATCACCCAGGAGCAGCTTAAGGAAGACGGGCTCTGGCCTATCTCTCCAGCGACTGCGTTGAAAATCTTTCTAACTAACGAAAACGCAAGGGTTGTGTGGCGATGAACGTCAAAGATGTTGTGTACAAGAGGTTCCGAGGATCTGGACCCGGCGGCCAGCACAAGAACAAAACCGAGAACGGCTGCGAGGCCACGCATGAGCCCACCGGAATCAAGGTACGCATCGACGGTCGTAAGCATCACCAGAACCAAAAGAAGGCCACGAGGGAGCTGGAGAAGGCCGTAAAGAAGGCTGAGCTGGAGGATAAGAACTTCCGGCAGAACGAGGAGAGGCGTGATCGACTGCGGGATGACCGCACCGTTCGCACCTACAACGTGAAGCGTCAACGTGCCCGGGACAACCGGTCGGGCAAGGAGGTAGACCTTCAGGACATGTTTGATGGTCTAGTGGATTTTCGAGACTTTTCAACGGGAGACAAGAATGAGTGATGAAACCGAGGCTTCTACAGAGGTTCCGGCGGAATGGTACATCCCAAACCTATCTGGGGTGGCTAAGCCAGTAGACGTTCAGACAAAAGGCGGCTCCCAGAACGCCGACTACATCAACTGGTCGAAGACGATGCAGCACGTCCGAGAGAACGCACCGGGTTGGGTTCCTGAAGCTGTGCCTCCAAGGCATGGTACAGACATTGTTCACAAGGCACCGGATGGATCAGGATACCTGATGATAAGGTTTACCAACGTGAACACCGGCCGTATCACCACGGCAGTTCCCCATGCGATTATGGACAATCGCAACAACGCCAAGTCGAAGGTTGACTGCCGGGACGTCACCGACGCCTTCGTCCGTGGAACCTGCAAGGCAGCTGCCCTGCTGTTTGGCTTGGCGTGGGAAATGTGGTCCAAGACGGACCCTCTTACAGAAGGCCGCCCCGACCCCGTCCCTGTGTCCGCTCCACCAGTGGATGAAGCACTTCCTGCTCAGCCACCTACGCCAGAGACGTATATCGGCAAGGCTAAGAACTACTTGGGCACCTGTTCCAACTCAAAGCAGGTGCTGGCCCTTGTTCGCCGATTGGCAACGAATCGAGACCTAGTCATTGAGGCTGGTGAATGGGAACCATGTAGGGTTGCTATCATCGGCAGGTGCGAGGCGTTGTCGGTTCCTAAAGACATCATCCAGTCGTTCATGGACCTCATGGTTCCTTCGACATAATATCCTCCCGGATCCCCGTCTTAGGTGCCTGACCTGAGGCGGGGTTTTTTTCTTCGGAGTAAACCATGCGAGAACGTGGTGACGTAGAATTCGAAGACCCACGAGACGCCATAAGAGACCGCATGCTTTGGCGACTCAAGAGGAAGCTGACGGAGTCGTTCTTCCTTGCTAATCAATTCGAAGCATGGGGCTTTGGCGACCCGGACACTACTGAAGCAATTAAACACCATTTGGAGAAGTCCCTTGAAGCTATCAAACGAGGATATCCTGATTGCCACTGAGTGTGCGTTGGCACGAAAGAGGCAGAGCAAGGGATTCAAAAAAAACTACAACCAAACCGACTCTAAGGATTCTCTGCACAATCTCGAGAAGGAAGTCATGGGAGCCCAAGCTGAGCTTGCGTTTGCTAGATTCCTTGGTGTAGAATTCCCTGCGTCGGTCGGGACGTTCAAAACCGAACCAGATGTTCCGCCTGATTGGGAGGTGAGGTACGCCAAGAAGAACGGCAAGTGGCCTGAGAGCTTGGTGGTGAGGCCCGACGACAAAAGCGGTAGGAAGTACGTTCTAGTCACTGGTGGATACGGACACTTCTATGTCGTCGGATGGTGCTATAAGCATGAAGCCAGAGTTCTGGGGAACTACTTGGATCCCGGCAAACGTGGCCGATGGGCGTGGTTCGTCCCGCGGCACAAGCTGAATAGAAACTTCGAAGGACCTCTCTGTGATTAAAGGATCATAATGAAAAGATGGGCACATCAGGCAAAGGGTGTTCAGGATGTCAACAAGGCAATCAACGAGGGAGAACAGAGGATAGTTTTGGGTTCAGCGACCGGGACTGGCAAGAGTATAATCATGGAGGATCTAGCCCGTGGCTGGATAGAAGATGGTAAAAAGACAGTGCTGTTGACGAATAGGAAGTTTCTATTTGAGCAGCTTGTGACAGGGTTCAGCCGGAGCGGGTTGCGTCCGAGGACAATCGCCTCTGGGGTTGAAGATCCCGGTCGTAGGCCGTTGTCCATCTGTATGTTCCAAACTTTGGCTAGCCGCAATATAGCACCGCCGGCGGACAGGCTTCTATTTGACGAAGCGCATAATGAGACGGGCGAGGGCGCCGAGAGGATGATTAGCAACTACGTCGCTAGCGGTACGCACTGCGTGGGGATTACCGCCACACCTCTGGGGTGTTCGCACATCTACGATCACTTGCTTCTCGGAGCCGACCGATCCGACGGACGAGACTGCGGAGCCTTGGTCCTCGCACAGTGTTTCGGCGGTGGTCAACTTGACATGCAAGGCATTGGCCGACAATCCTCCGGCGAATTCCGACAGGGAGACCTAGTCAAGAAGGTGTACCACAGCCATGTCTACGGCCACGTCATCAAGGAGTACAAGAAGCTAAATCCAGAACGACGACCCACCATCCTGTTTGCGCCGGGCAAGGACGAGGCTGTCGGCTTCGTCGATCAGTTCGAACTCCACGGGATTGCCGCTGCCTCCATCACTTCCGACGGGATTTACTGGGGCGGTGAAACGGTTCCAGCCACGCCGACAAACCGTTCCCTTCTAAAAGCTGCGGTTCAGTCCGGTCAGGTCAAGGTCATCTGTAACAGGTTCATCCTGCGGGAAGGCATCGACATACCTGAACTCTCCCACTGCATCCTTGCCACAGCCTTCGGGTCCATTCTCTCTTACACTCAGAGCATTGGTAGAGTGCTCAGAAACCACGCCAGCCTGCCCGAAATTGATTTCGGAGAACATGGAAAGTTCCGAGGCGTCACAATTCAGGACCATGGAGGGAATTTCTGGAGGCATGGGAGCCCGAATGCGGACCTCAACGACACCTTTGGCCAGTTCTTCAAAGAGACAATCAAAGAGGTCACAGACGACCGTGAGGGCCTCCTGAAGAAGGCTGCTGATGAGAACGATGATTCAGTGTTGGAGGAAGACCTCGTCCCCACGGAATGCCCTGTATGTTCTGCAATACAGTTCACATTCAAGAATAGGAGGTGCTACAAATGTGACACTGAAATCTTCAAGACGGGAACCCGCAAGGTGATTATGAAGAACGGCGACCTGCAGGAGCAGCATGCCCTTCACGACCTCAAGGCCATGAGGCGAAAGAAAGATCCTTCTAGTGATATTGAGAAGTGCTGGAAGAGAGCGTATTTCTCAGCAAAAAACAGCGGAAGAACATTCAAGCAGGCGAGAGCCTACCTCCTGTCTGGCAGAATGCGAGGAGCAGAGCATATGGCAGGAGCCAATCTGACTAATAACCTGCCCTACATGCCACAGAACAGGGGAGACTGGTCACGGCCAGTGAAAAGTGTTTCGTACGATAACCTAATCCCGGAGGTGAGGTAATGACTGAAATCGAGAAGTTCTTTCGCGACAACGACCGACGCTGGTTCCTCGAGGGGTTCACCGTCCTGCAGGTACGATTAGAGATGGTGAAACATGGGTTTCCTTACATGAACCCAGCTAACATGGAGAGCAGCCAGATAGATTGGTGCAAGTATTGGGGGCGGAAGCTGAAGTCGATGCCGAAGTCGGCGGTCCTGTCGAATCAACGCTGGTGGAACATCAAAAAGGTCATTAATGAAATCACCGATGATCTGGACGGCATCCCAAAAGGTCAGGCCCTGATGTTGATACGGACCCGGGTTGGGTGCAGCGAAGAGATCATGGACAATATCGCTCCAAACTGTAGGGTTTGGCTGGACGGTGGGATTCACGACATGGCCATGTCAAGTGACTATGGGAACGAGGAAGATTGTAGTTGACACATCGGCAGATTGTCGGTAGAATACTGATTCACGAGAGCGATTACTACGGGAGGAAATAGACATGAAGCTGACACAAGAGATTATTCCGGGGCGGGACCAAGAGGGTTCAGCCTTTGGAAACCGCAACGCCTACCACCTAGCGGCTGTCGTTTCCGAAACTAATGACAGTTCCGTACGGCCCGGTGACCGGGTGGTGTTTGTAGATGGCGGGAAAGTGGTGCCATCAAACAACACTGATTATCACGGAGTCGTGGATCCATTCCTTGACGACGGTGGCAGTGGTTGCGATGGCATGGCATTCCTTGTGTTTCTCGCCCCCGGCCACGTCACGGGCCTCACGCACCACTTTAACGCTCCGTTCCTTGAGGCTGAGAAAACCTATGACGATGGTTTCGAAGATGGGAAGGAAGAGGCGGAGTACGACGAATGCCGGGGCTGCTGTTGATGACCAGTTTCGATCGCCCGTCGTACTGCTCAGATCGATCTTGTTTCAACTGCGACTGCGACGTGAACCTCGACGAGACGATCGCTGCTTGGGCGAGAGAGAAAAATCTTAAAGTAAACACAGAAGATTTACGTGACACAGATGTCTGCGTAGGGTATAAATCACTTAACGACATTAATGAAGCAATCCAGAAGCGATTCCCTTCGCACTATTGGGAAGCTGACATTTAGACGGAAATGACATGGAAGTCTTTTGGACACTGAACATGACGTTCCTCGCATTGTGCGTCTTTCTTTTGTTTACCGAGATACGGGAGGGCAGAAAATGAGATTCCCTTAAAGTTGTGTATGAATCCGTAGCCCCATGAATCCGTAGCCCCATGAATCCGTAGCCCCCATGAATCCTCGCGTACCACGAACACGGTGCTCTGATACAAAAACGGAGGCAGCCTTCTTTTCTTGGATAAGGTCGGCATTAAGGAAGCTGTCGATCCGTTGGAAACCTCGCAATGACGCGAGGATAAGGGCAAGACGCCCATACAAGGGACGCAACAAGAGGTTGCGGTGGGAGTACCAGTGTGCCCAGTGCCTCAAATGGTTCCCAGACAAGGAAGTGCAGGTCGATCACATCATTGAGTGTGGAACTCTCAAGAAGTGGGAAGACCTGCCCGGATTCGCATCCCGGTTGTTTTGCGAGATTGGCGGTTTCCAAGTGCTGTGTAAAAAGCGCTGCCATCAATCGAAGACGAACGTGAAGCATGAAAAGGAATAAACCAGATGTTTGCTACAGGAAATGTAAGACTAACACGAGACCCTGAACTCAAAAAAGTTGCAGGCGGAACGTCCGTTTGCGATCTGAGCGTCGCTTGGGACTCAGGGTGGGGCGACAACAAGAAGCCCGTTTTCCTCGACGCAACCTGCTGGGCCAAGATGGCTGAGACTGCGGCGGAGCACCTCGAGAAGGGCCGGATGGTCAACCTCACCGGGGAACTTGAAATGGACACGTGGGAGGCTCAGGACGGAACGCGACGGTCGAAGCACAAGATGCGTATCACTAAGCTTGAGTTTTTGCCGAAGCCAGGTGGGACAGGACAGGGAAGCCCAGCCAAGCAGGAAGCAACGTCGGACGAAATGCCGACACCGTTCTAAGGAGTTGGCGGGGGTGTCCGGAGAGAGTGAGGGGAGGAATCCCCGTCCTGCTCCAGTCCTCGTCATAGAGGAAGACCGTCGTCTAATGGCTAGGACGCCCATCCCGCCTTCGCTAGCTATGTGGGTAATGGGAGAAGCGGGGTTCGATTCCCCGCCGGTTGTTTTTTAATTGATTCTGCAGGGAAAACCACCTACTTTTCCCTGCAGAGCACATTCTGTGCCAATTGGGCTTGACATTGGGAGATAGTTTTGATAGAATGGTGCAATGAACGGTTGAGGCGACGCTGCCCTGGTGGCCCCAACCCCAAATGCAAACATCAATTCTTAAGATCGCGGCCGAACTAGGCCACATCGTCTATGACAAGGACGATAGAAACGCGACAGCGAAGGCACAACTCCTTGGCTGCCGGGAAGTTACGCATATTGGGAACGGCGGCACCCATGCGATAGTCGCGACCTACCGTGGCACCCTCATCTGCATGATTAGAGGGACGGAATGGTCAGACCTACTGGACGTTGAACGCAATTTCCGTGTTCTCCCAGTTCCAGCCCTCATCGACCACCCCACCAGAACCACGTTTTGGCAGAGAGTCCGTGGTATTTGCACCACAGGATGGGTTCAGGCCGGTTTCCGGAGCGGAGCCCGCCAGATAATGAAAAACAACGCCTTCCTTCACATGATGTCCCGTCCGATTCCCGTCGTGATTGGTGGACACTCTCAGGGGGCATCCATCGCCCTTATTCTTGGTGCCTACATCGGCAACCTCAGGAAGAAAACCAACCATTCCCTGCCGGAAGTGCTGGGAATCGCCACACCTCCCCCAGGATCCTTCGGCTTCAACCGCAGGCTCCGCAAAGTTACGAAGAGCATCACATGCATCACGAACTCCAGCGACCCTGTCTGCTGGGTTCCTATCTGGTTCTTCTACCCCAAGAACCACCGTGTCCATTTTCTCACCGACGGCCGTGTTGTTCACAACATTGGTTGGTGGGAGTGGATGCTTGACCAGCCCCTCGGCCTGTGGAAGTTTGCCACAGGTGTGCTTGGTGGCCTCATGACAGGGAAGTCTCTCAGCCGATCCATTATGGGTAAGCTGATCGGAAGAACCTCTCACCTCATGTCCACCTACAAGAAGCATATCCAAAAAATCGAGGATACCTCATGCGAATAACCCTTGCCCTTCTTTTCCTCACAGCCAGCAGCTTCGCGGTCTCCCCCTCGGATCCTGTGTATCAAGCTGTCAAGAAAAACTACCCCACCGTACGCCTCTCCAGCAAGATGGTGGACGCCACGGTTTATATGATGACAGAGTTCGGCAGGGGCCGTCATTCAGGCACTGGTACGCTCATCTCTCGAGACGGCGTGATTCTCACAGCTAAACATCTGTGCGGAGCGAACCCCATCGCGGTGACAGCCGACGACATGGAACATTCCTGCACCTTCCTTGGGGCCACCAGCGCCGAGGATGGAGCAGCGTTTTACCTCGTGAAGGACATTGAGCGGCTGAAAGACAGCTGTGCAAAGTACATCAAGCTGGCGGATAACCTGCCGAAGATCGGCGATAACGTCCGTCTTGTAGGGTTCCCGATCAACCGGTTCAAGCATCAGCATTTGAGTGTCAGCGAAGGCCCAATCCATGGTGGTGGGACATTCCACGCCATTGACCCTGGCGGATCCGGAGCGAAAGCATCGTACCGCGGAAACCAGGTGAACACGTCGGTCGATCAAGGCTCCAGCGGGGGAGGCGTCTACAACGACGATGAGCGGATTGTTGGCTGCACCCTTGCCGTAGGGAAAGAGGGGCAGGAGTCGATCTTCTGTAGTTACATCGACATGGTGGCAGTGTTTAACGGCCTCGATTTGAACATCGTCCAGAAATACCCCAGCGCCGGCACCCGAACGGTGGATGTCTACACCTCCCCCAACTGTGGACCCTGCATCACATTCAAGAAGGACCTGAAGTCCGGGAAATTTCGGGGATACAAGTTTAGATTCTTCGAAGGCAACCACAACTACCCAGCTCCCACATTTATCTTCAATGGACGACAGCACTCAGGATATAGATACCCCGCTGATCTGATTAGCTGGCTGAAGACATCTCCCAGCGACCCTCCACAATCTCTCCAGCCCGACTACCGGCCACTGCCGCCCCAATATACGCAGCCTGAGCCAAAGCCTCTATACAATCCATGGCCTTGGGGCCGTGAGCAGCCGCCACCAGCAGATCAAACCGTAAACATCGACTGGTCCGGCGTCCGGGCCTTCGTTCTTGTACGCAAGGACAATCCACGATTGCGGCGATTCCTGGCCGACGGAGCTCAATTGGCTCTGAACAAGGTGACAGGCAACCAGCTACACCTCGAGATCATCCGAGAAGCAGAACAGCCCATGCGGTTCACGGCCCTCATGGCAGCTCTTGGGCTGGCTGGTGGCGATTGGACGCAGTGGCCAGTGATTTCCTTTGGGTATGTTGTGGACGAGGGATTCGTCAAGAACATCATCATCAAGAAGATTGAAGCCAAGATTGCAGAGTTGCAGTTCGAGGAATCCAGCGAATTCTACCCCGACCTCATCTTCCGACGAAGCGATCCCCGCCGATGGGAATCGGTCGATGAAGCCCTGTCAGTGATTGACGAAGACTACGTTCCGCCTGAGCCCAGCACTCTGGGAATCAGGGCCATCATCACGGCCCTCTTCGCCGGGTTGACACACGTCCTTTGGGGTTGGGCATCCGGAGCATACGCCTGGTTTTTGTACCTTCTCCATAAAATTGGTCTCATAAGTGATAGGAAGCTGGAAACGAAGCTGAAGGCCCACTCCGAACGGACAGCGGCCCTCACAGCTAAGGCTGTCGTAGGTGCTCAGCAGCCACCGCCACCACCTGCCCCTCCTGCAGCTCCTCAGCCGCCGCCTACGCCACCTGCTCCCGTTCCGCGACAAGTCGCCCCAGTAATGCCTACACCCCCTCAGAAGCCCGCACAGGAGCCCACAGCATAATGACCATTTATAACAGAAAAACGGTCACGGAATACAGCAAGGACATAAAGGTGGGGAAAACCCTCCTGAACGTCTCTGGCGACGCCGAGATGGACCTCGAAACGAAGGATGACGGATTCATCAACTTCAAGGCTACAGCCGACGTTGATGCCACTTCCGCAATCTCCACCCTCACTACGTCTGCAACCACCACCCACCATATCCAGGTTGAGATTAATGGCGTTACGGCATGGATTGCTGCCAGTACCACCGACCCATCTTAAGGCAGAATAATGATTGCATCCATCCTCGCAATTCTCGCAGCAGCACAGGGAAGCGCTCTTTTGGGCACCGGCATCGGAATCGCCACCAAGGTTGTTCCAATGTTGCCGTGGTTCAAGGGCGCCAAACGCCTGGGGTTGGCCAAACGAATCTTCAGGCGACGTCACGCCAGGCAGCCAACCTGTGAAGAAGTTGAGTCTGCCATGTTCGTGGTTGGGGACTAGTCCTATGAGCTGGCAACAAGTCACCACGCAGGAGCAGATGGCCGCCTATCAATCCGTGCTGGACACGGAACAGGCCTACGACGGATCCTCGG
>Ga0114999_10008957_pt1 | contig 11057 bp, 8 predicted proteins | sample ArcticOcean_MG_C_3_FD_89820 | JGI IMG/M metagenome (GOLD analysis project Ga0114999, IMG submission 89820) | Marine microbial communities from western Arctic Ocean - ArcticOcean_MG_CB8_126 | ecosystem: Environmental > Aquatic > Marine > Oceanic | place: Arctic Ocean: Canada Basin | collected... | reverse complement strand
GTAAGTGGCCGCGCAGGAGCAAAGCGCCCAACTCGATGTTCGCCTTTCCGATTTCGAGAAAAAAATCGGGACGCGGGGACAGTTGGTTCGCAACCTAGCCAAACAACAAAATGGCATCGAAGAACGTATGGAGCGTTTGCACAGAGCAAGCGGGGCAAGCGGGAAAGCCCCCATTCCGCCGGTGACGTCGCTCCCCAGATCAGCATGAGTATCGGCCTACTCCTCTCCGTCGTCTACAAGCTGGTGGGCATCCTGCTTCTCATGATCGGCTACAAGATTGGATCACTTCTTTTTCGGTGAACGACGCCCTCTCGAAGGATCAGAACCGCGCGGTGGGCATCGTCGTCGGTGCGATTTTCATCGGAATCGCGATCATTGTCGCCGCCGCCCTCGGATAACGGATTTAGCGCGAGACGGGGCGTCACGCAGGGAGACGTGTGCATAGCAGATTACTAATTCACCATGCACAGGCTGAAGAATTACTGGAAAAAGTCAAAAAAGCTATTGGTATTTACTTTTAGAAGAATTGCTAAAAGTTTCGCGGCTAGCGATTCCAAAACATCAACCTACCCAACCACCCCATCTCGGAGACGCTCTCGGCAGCGAGAAGATCGACCTTGGCAAGGACTTTGCTCCCCAGAAGGGCTTCGATCTCGCCCAATTTCTCCCCCTTTTGGATAGGGGCCTTAATAAGTAGAGGCACTTGAAGACGGGTTGTGATCTTCAACGTCTTCAGTCGCTTGACCACCACCATGACTTGTCTGGCAGGAATGCCGAGTACAGTCTTCTTTTCTCCGCCCTCAACGGGCAAGGTGCGACTAATTTCTTCTATGGCGGCGAAGAGTTTCTCCTTCTTGTAAACCCGAAAACCTTGCAAGAGGAGTTTTCGGGTTTCACTAGTGCGTTCCTTACGGCTAGGGGCACCGAATACCACCGCGATCAATCGCATTTCACCTCGCACCGCCGTGGCACAAATGTTAAAGCCTGCCTCTTTCAAATAGCCTGTCTTGATCCCGTCCATGCCATTAAATGTTCGCAAGAGGATTCGGTTCGTGTTGTAAAGGGTGAACTTTCCACCCCGGAATGTGTTTTTCCAAATACGGGTCCACTTCAGGATGAGGGGGTGCTTGACGATTTCCCGGGCAAGAAGGGCCGTGTCGTAAGCAGTGGTGTAATCATATTTCTTGTCTGGGCCGGGTGGAAGACCATGGACACTCGCGTAATGCGTGTTTTTCATCCCAAGTTCTTGCGCCCGTTGGTTCATCAGGCTGACCATAGCATCGGACGCACCGGCAATGTGCTCGGCGATAGCAAGAGCAGCGTCATTGGCCGAAGCGATGGTTAGGGCTTTCATAAGTGCGCTCAGGGGAAATTGCTCGCCATGTTTCAGGAAAACCTGAGACCCGCCCATCCGGCTCGCCTCGGCTGATGTGGTCACTTCCTCATCTAAAGAGAGTGCTCCCCGCTCCACTCCTTCGGCAAGAAGAAGCATCAACATCATCTTCACGATGGAAGCCGGCATATGCTGGGCGTTGGGCCGATAGGCTTTGAGAACATGACCGGTTTCGGCTTCAATGAGAATGGCCGACTTGTGGGTAAGGTCTTTGGGTGTCGCAGCGCTAATCGGATTGGCAGAAAAGACGCTAATAAAAACGCAAAAAAACCATAATGGGATGTGGCATTTTCGTATGATTAATAGATGTATATCCTGCATATACCCTCTTCTTAATTCGGGCAAGTATTTGCTAAATAGTACCAAAAATCCTCTCATTCAACTTGGACCGTTTTTTTTGAGAGGGGGAGTCATGACCTCCTGTACCTCCCGAAAACTCGAACACATTGATGACATAGTCCTTTTCTCATTCGAAAAATACATCCATCTCGACGTGAAATAGCCTGTGCATGGCGAATCACCAATTCACCACCCAGAGGGCCTAAAAACACGTCTGAGGAGGCGGTATTGGACGGTGCGGCTGTGTTATAAAAAAGAGAGGTTACCATCTCTGGCAACCTTGAAATTTACCCACCCACCTTACGTTCACCTTACATGCCGGATGTCAAATATTAGGTTTTCAATACAACCTATTGAATTAAGTGGTCGGGGCGAGAGGATTCGAACCTCCGACCCCCTGCTCCCAAAGCAGGTGCGCTACCAGGCTGCGCTACGCCCCGACATATTCCAAATGGCGGCCGGAGAAGATTCCTCACCGCCGGACCCCTCTTATAACCCGCCGACCGCCGACCCTCCAAGCACGTTTTGGAAAGTGGCGCGAGAAGAAAAACCCGGCACCGGCGAACCAGGCCGTCCACCCCTATGACCGCCAATTAATAACAACTGTTTTTACTTGCCCGCGACAATACGGAGGCGAAATATTCACCGGAATGGAGGGAACGAGGGCAACGTCCTCGATTTAAAAATATTCAGAGTCAGAAATTTCATCCCGACGAATGAGTCAAATCAAGTCGAACACCTCCTCCAAAAGTTTTATTTTCTACCGCAACCTTCACCGGCACTATTCGATCGCCGCGCACTCGAGTGCTTATATATCTACGATATGGACGGTATGCGCTACCTGGACGCCTCGGGAGGCACTGTGGTGGTTAACATCGACCACGGCGTCAAGGAGATCGGCAAGGCTGCCCTCGCACAGATGGAACAGATTTCCTTCAGCCACTCATCACAGTTCACCAATGCGGCACAGGAAGAGCTCGGCCGCAGGATGGAAGCCCTCTCGGCCACAGGCTTCATCTCGCGGCGCCGGAACTTTCAACCCATGCTCCTGCCCTTTGAGCTAATTCCGCCTTGTAACTGCTACCGCTGCCCATTCAAGAAAACCTACCCGGAGTGCAGTGTCTTTTGCGCCCGTGAACTGGAGCGGGTCATCGAACGCGAAGGCACGGAGAACGTCGCCGCCTTCATCGGCGAGCCCATTGTAGGCTCCGCAGCCGGGGCGACGGTCCCGCTTCCCGAATACTTTCCCATGATCCGCGACATTTACGAACGTAACGACATCATGTTTATCACCGACAAAATGGTGTGCGGCACCGGACGCACCGGCAAGCCTTTCGCCATCGAACACTGGGGCGTGAAGCCCGATTTCATCGCAGCAGGAAAAGGAATGGCAAGTGGCTACGCGCCCCTGCCCGGACTTCTCGTATCTGAACACATCCATAGAACCATCAATAATGGCAGCGGAATCTTGGGCCACGCCCACACCTTCATGGGAAATCTTCACTCATGCGCGGTGGGCGTAGCCGTTCTGCAATATCTTGAGGAACACGATCTCATCAACCGCTGCGCCCGGATGGGCGATTATCTGTTCTCGGTGCTGGAACCCCTGTGGGCTCATCCTCTGGTGGGCGACAAGGGGCTGTTCGCGGGAATCGACTTTATTCAGGAGAACGTTACCCACAGGCCCTACTTGCGGAAATTCCAGATCGCCGAGCGCGTCACCGATGATGCGTTCCAAAACAGTCTTATTTCTCTACCCTGGGTCGGGAGGCGCAGCCACCGAGATGGGTGACCAAACCTACTCATGGCCCCGCCATTCATCATCACCGAAGAGGAAATCAACGAGGTGTCTCTATCCCGAGAAGACCCTCGACACAGTATTCACGGGCCTGGAGAGGGCTGTAACCGGCGGCTAGGCCGGAGCCAAAGAGGCCCCAGCGCGTCTTTTTCTTTGATAGAAATAGAGACCCGCGAACACCACCATGGCAACGAGTTGAACCACCATCCTCGAGCCGCCCACATAATCATTCACCAGCGAAGGGCGGAAAGCTGCCAAGCAAACGGCGAGAAGCACACCGCGCTCCGGCCATGTGCAGTCGTCGGCGAAAAATCCCTGAAGTGCCGAGGCGAAGGCAAAAATCGCCACGAGCGAGGTGATACATATCCATATTATCTTGAACACATCACCGATCCAGATAATTTCTCCCTTGGGACCGACACCCGAAATCATCAATAGCTCAAGGTTGAAAATAAAAACAAAAGGCAGAATCGCCGTTCTAAGATCATAGATGAATCCCTGTATGCCCGTTTTTATCGGATCAGATTTCGCAATGGCCGAAGCCGCAAAGGCCGCGAGGCCCACCGGAGGGGTGTCGTCCGCCAGGATACCGAAGTAGAAAACAAATAGGTGCGCCGCCAGCAGCGGCACGACCAGCCCGGATTTGGCCCCGAGCGTCACGATGACCGGAGCGGTGAGCGTGGCCATGACGATATAGTTCGCCGTGGTGGGAAGGCCCATGCCCAAGATAAGACTTGTCCCCGCCGCAAGTACCAACATCAGCACCACGTTGCCGAGCGAGATGATCTCTATGGCCTCGATAAAACGGCTACTCAGGCCGGTCAGCGTCACCGTCCCGACGATAATTCCAGCCGCCGCGGTGGCAACGCCGATACCCATCATGTTTCTGGCGCCCGCGATGAGTCCTTGCCATAGATCCCCGAAACTCCTGCCGAAACCATGTAGCGCGGCGTGCCAGAGGCGATCCTCGAATTCCTTGAAGTATTCGGAACCGAAGAGGCGCGAAATTTTCGTTTCGCCTTTCTCGAGCAGCATCTCGCGCATCACCCGCACAGATTCCTCTAGCGGGCACTGAATAACGATAATCGCCATTGTCAGCATGATGGCGTTGAAAGCCGAGGTGATGGCCGAAAAACGAAGAATCACCAAGGTATAGATCAGCATAAAAATTGGAATCAGGTAATGAAGCCCGCCGAGGAAAGTTTTCCAAAACGGAGGCAACTCCGAGCGGCTCATCGGGCGTAGATCGAGTTTCATCGCCTCGAGGTGAACTACGTAGAAAAGCGCGATATAGGAAAGAAATGCGGGAAGCACCGCCGCCCGAACAATGTCCAGATAGGCCAGCCCCAGAAACTCGGCCATGATGAACGCCGCCGCTCCCATGACGGGCGGCATGAGCTGGCCGTTCGTCGAGGCCGCGACCTCGACGGCCCCCGCCTTGTAGTCGGGAAAACCCACTTTTTTCATGAGCGGTATGGTGAACGTGCCCGTCGTGGCCACGTTCGCGATCGAGGAGCCCGAAACTAAACCGGTCAATCCCGAAGCGACGACCGCCGCCTTCGCCGGGCCGCCCCGATACTGCCCGAGTGCGGAGAATGCCACCTGGACGAAATAGTTCGCGGCGCCCGCCTTGTCCAGAAGAGAGCCGAACAGAACGAACAGAAAAACAAAGCTCGTGGAAACGCCGATCGGAACGCCCCAGATGCCGCTGTCACTCAGATACATATGTTCCACGATATACTCAAGCGGAACGCCCGGATGCGCCAGGAAGGGCGGCATCCAGGGACCGATGAAACAGTAGAGTAAAAAGAGCATCGCCAGCACCGGAAGCGCGGGCCCCAGGGTGCGGCGCGCTGCCTCAAGAAGAAGGCAGATCAGGATTGTCCCGGCAACAACGTCCCGCGTAATGGGAAGGCCTGATCGCTCAATGATGCCCTCGTAGTCCCAAGCCATGTATATCGCGCTCAGCCCCGCCGCCACGGCAAGCACAAAGTCATACCAGGGAATGGCAATCTTGGTGGAGCGTTTCGGACGCATAAAACTAGGAAACAACTGAAGCGCAAAAACACTTAGCCAGCCCTGCTTGCCTCCCTCCCTTTTCCCTGGGAAAGCCAGGTAGACCATCGTGATGGCCAAGAAGAGATGGATACTCCGGGCTATGACGGAGTTCATGGGCCAGTAGGCAATATAGAGTTGGAACAGAGACCAAATAATAGCAAGGCCCGAGATGAGCCAGGTGGTGACGTTGAGCGGCTGGCGCCCCCCTCCTTCCGCCTCGGCGGCAATCGCCTCGGCCTCCCGGCGCCCGGCATCGTCGTCATTCGCGGGAGGACGGACTGGCTCTGCGTGAGCCCCGGACTGCGCCATATTAATCCTCAAAAGGGAGGGCAACAACGGCCCGAAAATCGTACGGTGCGCCGGCGGGGAAACTACAGAGCCACCGGCGCACCGCGATATTTCGAACCCGGAAAAACAGGGCCTTTATTTCAAGCCAGTCTCATTATAGTAGCGAAGAGCACCCTTGTGAAATGGCGCCGAGAGGCCACCCAGCATCGCTTTCTTAGTCAGGAACTTGAAAGCGGCATGAGAGGCCCGAAACTTATCGAGGTTGCCGAAAATGGTTTTCACCACATCATAGACCACTTGGGGATCCTGCTTGGAGCTCGTAACGAAGGTGGCTTTCACGGCATAGGTATTTACATTCTTGCTCACGCCTTTGTATATGCCGCCCTGAATTGTCGTCATGACATAGAAGGGATGCGCGGCAACCAGCTTTTTAATTCCACTGGAATTGATGTCGAGGATCCGAAAGGCGGTGCTGTTGGCGATTTCAAGGCCACCGCCCCAGGGATTGCCCACCGTGTAGAAGAAGGCATCGATTTTCTTGTCCACGAGCGCTCGGCTGGCCTCACCTTGCTGAAGACCCTCGGCCTTGATGTCGGACTTGGGGTTGATGCCGTAAATACGGAGAACGTCCATCGCGTTACCCCGCTGCCCGGAGCCGGGGTTGCCGATATTCACCCGGCGACCGCGAAGGTCGCCGACTTTTTTGATGCCGGTATCCGCGCGGGTACCCAGCATGACGGTCTCGGGATGCGCGCTGAACACGCTCCTGAGTTCCTTTACGGGGCCCTTTTTCTTCCAATCTTTCGTGCCGTTATAGGCCTGCCAGTTACGGTCGGACTGCGCCACGCCGAAGTTCAGCAGACCGCGCTTGATGGCGTTGATGTTGAAAACCGAACCCAGGGACGGCCGGCCAATGCAGTTATAACCCTTACTTTTCAGGGACTGATTAACCAGATTACAGACGTTCAGAGCAACCTGGTAATAAACGCCGGTGGTCGATCCACCGCCGACGACAAGGAACTTCGCTGCGGATGCAGGCACGGAAGAGCCTGCCAGACCTACAGCAACCATGACGGTGAACAACCACTTGATTGATCGTCTCATCTTTTCAACCTCCCTTTTGGCAATCAAGAATCTTCCCTTCTCAACAACCTTGGTTAACAGTAAAAAAAGTCTAAAAACCACATAATTCAAACGAAAAAAGGGGCATTTCCCCTGTTCCCATCGGCAAGCCTATGTACTCAGGATTACCTTTTAAACATACTGAGGCTGACTCTAGGCGTCAACACCACGGAATCGGCAAGTCTTTGCGGGAACCAGACAAGTGAGACATACTGCTGCATCAAGATTTCGCACTATTCCTGGTCTTTGAGGTCATCTGATCGTGTCTGCTCAATCATGGGATGTCATCGTGGTCGGGGCCGGAATTATCGGACTATCCTCCGCAATGGAAATATCCCGCCGCCATCCCAGCAAGCGAATCCTCATCCTCGATAAAGAATCCCAGCCCGGCCTTCATCAATCCGGCCATAACAGCGGGGTCATCCACGCTGGGCTCTACTACCGTCCCGGCTCGCTCAAAGCCCAAACCTGCCGCGAGGGCGCAAGCTCGATGGTGGCCTTTGCCAAGGCGCATGAAATCGATTACGAAATCTGCGGCAAGGCCGTCGTCGCAACAAACCCGGAGGAGATCCCGCGCCTCGAAGAGCTTCACCGTCGAGGTGAGGCCAACGGAATCGAGGGCATCAAAGTGCTCGGCGTCGAGCAACTCAAAGAGTTCGAACCGCACACGAGCGGCGTCAAGGCGCTCTGGATACCCTCGACCGGCATCATCGACTACCCGGCGGTTGTCCGAACCTACGCGCGGATCATCGAGGAGGCGGGACAGGAAATTCGATTGGGCGCAGAAGTTACGGGCATTGAAAAACGCGGGGGCGAGATCGTCGTCGAAACGAGCATCGGAGATTTTACAGGAAAGTTTCTCGTCAACTGCGCCGGCCTCCATGCCGACCGGGTGGCGCGCCTTGCCGGCGGGCGGATTCCCCTGCGCATCATTCCGTTTCGGGGGGAATACTACAAGCTAAAACCCGAAAAGCGGGATCTTGTCCGGGGGCTCATCTACCCGGTCCCTGATCCGTCGTTTCCTTTTCTCGGGGTGCATTTCACCCGGCGTGTGGACGGCTCCGTCGAGGCAGGGCCGAATGCCGTCCTTGCCTTTAAGCGCGAGGGCTACACCCGGACTAGCGCAAACCCGAGCGACATTCTCGACACCTTCAGCTATCCCGGCTTCTGGCGCCTCGCACGGAAATACTGGCGGGTCGGCGCGGGCGAGATGTACCGCTCGGCCAGCAAGAGTGCCTTCACGCGCGCGCTCCAGAAACTCATGCCCGAACTGAGGGAGGAAGACATCATCCCCGGCGGAGCGGGTGTCCGCGCCCAGGCCGTGGACAGGGAAGGGAAACTCGTCGATGACTTCGCTATCGTCCACACCGAGGGGGCGGTACACGTTTGCAACGCACCCTCACCGGGGGCGACAGCATCGTTAATGATAGGAAAGAAAATCGCCGACATGGTGGAGGAAGCCCACCCGGCGCTGACTGGATAATCAAAAACTGCCTCTACTGACGCATCGGCTCCGGCAGACTCCGCGCGAGGAGAGTGGATACCGCCTCGGCGGTCACGTTTCCCCCGCTAATTACGGCAACCGTCTTTTCCGCATCGCCCGCCCTTCCGGTCATCCATGCAGCGACAGACACCGCGCCCGAGGGCTCGGCCAGAATTTTCCCCCGGCTGAACAAAAGGCGGAAAGCCTCGGCTATTTCTTCCTCACTCACGAGAACCACCTCGTCCACACGCTCTTGAATATGCGCGAAGGGAAAATCGCCTGGCCGGGTGGCAGACAGGCCGTCTGCCATGCTCTCCCATCGCTCGAGCGTAGTTGGCTCACCCGCCTCAAGGGAGTGATAAATCGCCGCGCCCCCCCCGGGGTTCACCCCCACCACGCGCACGCGGGGATTCCGGAGCTTTATCGCACTGGCCACACCCGATATCAGCCCGCCCGTGCTACACGGAACGATCACCGCTTGGGCATCTGGCATATCGTCGAGAATCTCCATCCCCACGCCGGCATGTCCGACGGCCACACGCCGATCCTCGGCGGTGTTGATGGGAATCATCTCGCGCTCCCGCGCCACCTTTTCCATGACCGGTTTTCTGGCGAGATAGTTGTCCTCGCAAAAAACGATCTCAATGCCATAGCCCCGGACCGCCTCCACTTTGTAGGGGCTCGTACTCTTCATCATCACGACGACAACCGGAATGCCCAAGCGCTTTCCGGCGTAGGCGAACGCCTGAGCGAAGTTGCCCGAGGAGCTCATCACCACGCCGCGCGCGCGCTCCTCGGCGGACAGCGAGCCGAGCAGATGAAACGCCGCGCGGGGCTTATAGGCGCCGGTGACCTGGAGGTTTTCCAGCTTGAGAAACAGTCGCTCCTCCCCCACCTCGGCAGAGCTGCGGGAAAAGGGCACCAACGGCGTCCAGCGCACCTCGGCAGGCAGACCCGCCCGGGCCGCCTCGATTTCCTCAAGCGTAATCAGATCAACCACGGCGGAAAATCCTCTTGCTCATGATGGGGCTTTCGGCGAAAACCTTCTCGGCTAGACATTCGGGCAATAGCTGTTCTCGGGTGGGTCAGGTTTGGTCCAGGGCGAGATGAGCTTGCCGCCCCGGTAGGCAGCCTCCCAAGGTCCTTTCTCGGTGAGCACGACCAGCGGCTGTTTCTTGCGGCTCATCTGGTTGCGATAGATCCGGCTCTGCTCCAAATAAAGCTCGCGCTCGCTCGGCAACATCACGAAAAACTTCTCAAAAAACCGCATGAACATTTTGATGAATCCCTTGCTCACAACGCTATGGCGATCCACCAGGTAACATTTATCCGCCATCACCCGATTGTATACGATGCCGATAAAGTTGCCCTTGGTATCGAGGTAGGGCTCAAAGGGAAACGTCCGGCAGGAAATGGAGCGGTTGTCGCGCTCGCAGTATTTTACGCCACGGCATTCAATAAAAACGCTCTCGTTTCGATCAATCTCATCCATTAAATTAAATTCATCGCTGTTGCGCGGCCGGAACTCGTGCCAGAGGTTGGTCTTCTTTTCGAGATACTGCCACTCCTCTGGGAAAGCGATAGGCACCACCCATCCCGTATCACAGCAAAAAGGCTCGCCGTCATTAAAAGGCGAGCATTTCTTCCCACAATCGAAAGCAGTGGGCGCGCTTTCAAACTCGCGATATAATTCTTTGAAATCCTCAGGCTTCAACATGACTTAACTCCAAGGTGCTGGAGGAATCTCCAAATGAAGGGCGAATAACTCTGCGCTCGAAACGACAAAACATCTTCATGGCGTTTCATCAAACATACAACAATCGCGGTGCCAAGCGCTCTCCCGCCTCCGCCACAATGACACCAAAAAAAATAATCGCCGCGCCCACAAGCCCCGAAGAACCCGGAAACTCTCCAAGGATAGCGGCTCCGAACCCCAGAGCAAAAAGCGGCTCGGTCAGTATCCACAGAGAAGCGCGAGCCGGCTCAAGGTGGCGCTGCGCCCATGTCTGGAGAAAAAATGCGACAGAGGTCGCGAAAACCCCTGTCACCCCAAGAGCGACGATAACCTCGGCGCTCCACCGTACAGGCCCGCCCCATAGCACAGCCACCCCAACGGCCAGCAGCGTCGCGATTAAAAGCTGAACAGTAAACAGCCCAAGGACATTTACCTTCCGGCCAAACGTACCAAGACATATTATGTGCAAGGCGAAAAGAAGGGCGCAAACCAAAGTCAGCAAATCGCCCTGACCCACTCCGGCGATATCCGCACCCGTTATGCAGAATAGACCGGCGGCCGCGACCAGCGCTCCCGCCGTGTGTTTTCGCCTGGGTGGCGCACCACCCGCCCACATGAGAAACGGAACCATGATGACACACAGGCCGGTGATAAAAGCTGAATTCGCGATGGACGTGAAACGGAGGCCCAGCGTCTGAAATAGAAATCCACCGTAAAGGGTGGCCCCCGCGGCGGCACCGATACCCCATTGGTAGGAGGTCATCTCAAGCAAGACACGCCTATTCGGCAACCACACCCACACCGCCACGAACGAAATGAGTGCTACCGCGAATCGAAGCCC
>Ga0114999_10008956_pt1 | contig 11058 bp, 10 predicted proteins | sample ArcticOcean_MG_C_3_FD_89820 | JGI IMG/M metagenome (GOLD analysis project Ga0114999, IMG submission 89820) | Marine microbial communities from western Arctic Ocean - ArcticOcean_MG_CB8_126 | ecosystem: Environmental > Aquatic > Marine > Oceanic | place: Arctic Ocean: Canada Basin | collected... | reverse complement strand
CAAGTCATCAGGCTGGGAGAGGGTCTTGAGAGCCTGGCGACTGAGCATGTAGGCCATGACGCCCTCAGCACGTTCCAGGTTCCTCATGGTGCGTGGCGTTTGCACCCAGCCGGGCCGCACGCAGTTCACTCGGATGTTCTTTACGCCCACGTCCACGGCCAGTCCACGGGTGTAGCCTTCAACCGCCGCCTTGCCAGCGCTGTGGGAGAGACCCATGCCGTGCAAGGGGCTGTAGTCAGGCAGATTGCCCTTGGTGGCCGCCACCGACGATGTGTTGACGATTGCGCCGCCGCCTGCTGCCTCCATGTGCGGGACCACGTACTTACACAGGAAGTATGTGCCGTGAACGGAGGTGCGCACCGCGTTGTCGAAAGACTCAGTCACCTCAGCATAGGCCCCACCCAAAGTGAGGGAGCCCGCCGCGTTGTAGAGGATGTCGATGCGCCCAAAGCGGGCCGCCACCGCATTGATAAAAGCCTCCACTGCCGCCTCATCCTTCACGTCCAAGGCCATTGCCATGGCCTCACCACCAGCAGCCTGGATATCAGCGACGATAGGGTCGGCCTTCCCTGGCGTGAACGATGCAATAGCAACCTTTGCACCTTCCTTAGCGAAAAGCCTTGCTGCGGCTTCACCTATGCCTGAGCTTCCTCCTGAGACGATGGCGACTTTCCCGTCGAGTTGTGGCATGAATAGCACTCCGGTAATGTTTGGTGGATAGGCGTGATTGTACGCGATGAAGGCGAGGTGTGCAGAGGGGCGTTAGTCGCCGATGATGGCCTCAGCCTCTATCTCCACCAGCATGTCCGGGTGGATGAGGGCCGTGACTTCTACCATAGCGGTGGCAGGGCGAATGTCGTTGAAGTATTCGCCATGGGCGCGGCCCACAGCTTCCCACTGGCTGATGTCAGTGACGTAGATACGGGTGCACACCACGTCGGTCAGCGACTCCCCAGCTTCTTGAAGCGCCACCTTAATCTTCTCAAGGACGTAGGTGGTCTGAGCGTAGGCATCGCCTTTGCCTATGACCTCACCCTGCTCATTGCCCGCCGACGTACCGGAGACGTGGACCAGGTTACCCACGCGCACTGCACGTGAATAGCCGATAGTGGCCTCCCACGGCGTGCCGGATGAGATGTTCGTTCGGTTCGTCACTTCCCATCTCCCAGCCCGTCCTTGATGCGCTGTGCCAGGCCTTTGCTCATACCAGGCACAGACAGCAACTCATTCATGGATGCCTCTTTGATCCCCTGGACGCTGCCAAATTTGGTGAGCAGCATACGCCGGCGCTTTGGGCCGACTCCTTCGACAGAGTCCAGCACTGACCTTGTCGCGGCCTTGCTCCGGCGCTGACGGTGGTAGGTGATGGCAAACCGGTGGGCCTCGTCTCGCACACGTTGGATGAGGTAGAGCCCCTGAGAATTGCGAGGCAGCAGCGTGGGCTCTGGTACGTGGGGGAGGTAGACCTCTTCATATTGCTTGGCGACGCTGGCCAGCGGGACGTCCGTGATGCCAAGTTCAAGAAACACCTGTTGCACCGCTGAGAGGTGTCCTTTCCCGCCGTCGATAAGTACCAACCCCGGCACAAGCCCCCACGACTCCTGCTTACTGACAGGTTCGCCAGCGGTGCGCTCCTCAGGCGCCAATGCGCCGGTCTTGGCATAGCGGCGCTTGCGGTACTTCACGTTGGTCACTCCCAGCATCAGGGCGTCATGCTCCTGCCGGGTCATGATTGGTGACTCATCTGCGGTCTGCTGCGGCAGGCCCTCTGGGTACTCCTGGCGTAACTCAGCCAGGCGCTTAAAACGCCGACGCAGCATCTCCTGCATAGAGGAGTAGTCGTCAATTCCGGCCACGTCCTTTATCTGAAAACGGCGGTAGTGGGCTGTTTTAGGACGGCCCTCTTCAAAGACCACCATGCTGCCAACGGAGTTGGTGCCCTGAGTGTTGGAGATGTCATAACACTCAATGCGGTTAGGAATCTCCGGCAGACTCAGGGCCTCCTGAATCTCTGTCAGCGCTTGCAACACCTTGTCCGACTCCGACAGCCACTTGATGCGGCGCTGATTGAGCCCTTGATTCGCGTTCTCAGCGACCATCGCCATCAACTTGCGCTTGTCACCGCGCTGCGGCACCTGGAGAGATACGCGGCCTCCCCGTTTCATGGCGAGCCAATCTTCCATAAGCTCTGCGTTCTCAATAGGGTGTTGCAGTAATACGGTAGGGGGTACGTAAGAGGCGGCGTCATAGAACTGCTGTATGAAGCCCTCCATCAATTTGGACTCGTCGTCGTCCACGCCGCCTTCCACCATGAAGTGGTCCCGGCCCACCAGCTTGCCCCTACGGATGTTGAACATTTCCACCCAGACCTCGCCTTTATCGCTGGCCAGGGCGATAACGTCCATCTCCTCACCCTTGGCTAGCACCACCTTCTGCGCCTCCGACACCGACTCGATGGCTTTGACCTGATCACGCAGGACGGCGGCGCGTTCAAACTCCAGCCGTTCCGAGGCCTGGTGCATGCGGACAGTTAACTCTCGCAAGACCTTCTCCGTGTCACCTTCCAGGAACATGATGACTTGGCGTATGACCTCCTGGTACTCCTCTCGGTCAACCACGCCAATGCAGGGCGCCACGCACCGGTGGATGTAGTACTCCAGGCAGGGGCGTTCATCGGTGCCGGTGATGACCTTTGTGCAGGAGCGGTAGGGGAAGAGCTTCTTGAGCAGGTCCATGGTCTTGCGGACGGAACTGGCGCTGGCAAAGGGGCCGAAGTACTTAGCGCCGTCCGCCAAGACGCGGCGGGTGAAGTAGAGCTGAGGGTAGTCCTCATTTGGGTTGATTTTTATGTAAGGATAGGTTTTGTCATCCTTGAGCCGTACGTTGAAAAATGGTTTATGACGCTTGATGAGCGTGTTCTCAAGGAGCAGGGCCTCAGTGACTGTGTCCGTGACCATGTATTCAAAGTCAGCGATCTTGGTGACCATCCGCTGGACCTTGGCTTCCTTGCCGTAAGGCGTCTGGAAGTAAGAGCGTACGCGGTTGCGGAGGTTGGCCGCCTTGCCCACGTACAGCACCTCCCCGTTGGCGTCACGCATGATGTACACGCCTGGCTTTGTGGGGGTGGCTTTGAGGCGGTCCGCAAAACCGACATGCTTGGGCTTGATGACCATGCGCCTATTGTAGCAGTGGTGTGCGGCGCACACCTTCAGACTTGCACGGACAAAAGAAAGAGGCCCCTAAATGAGGGGCCTCTTTTAAGGTGCTATTTAGCTTGGCTTACCAGCGGCTTCCGCCACCGCCGCTGCCGCCACGTGGTCGTTCCTCACGGGGCCTGGCTTCGTTGACGGTCAGGGTCCGACCGTCAAGGTCTTTTTCATTTAAGCCAGCGATTGCGCTCATGGCCTGTGCCTGGTCAGGCATCTCCACAAAGCCGAAGCCTTTGGATCGGTTGGTGTCGCGGTCCATGACGACGGTCGCGGACTCAACGTCACCGAAGGCTGCAAAAGCCTGTTCCAAGTCAGCATTCTGGGTCTGGTACGAAAGGTTCCCTACATAGATACGCATTGGCACTCCTTGCCAAAACAAATTCCCGAGTACATGTTTGCAAGGGCGCCGATACGGGGAAGGCTAGGCGAGCTAGAACCGCGAATCAGAAGCGACAGTGCAGAAGGTCTTCGGTGGCGCAAGTATACCATAGCGCTGGTACCGTTCTATTCTGTGACGCTGGTGCGCCTGATTGCTTCGTTAAGCACTGCGAAATTGGCCGTATCAGCCAAAGGCACTAGTCTGGCTTCTGCTGCATCAGCCATGCCTGGTCTCGCGCCGGGCCGGTCAGCCATTCCTCGGTCTGCTTCTGGCGCTCCGGGCTGAAGTTGACGTTAAGTCCATCCGCAAGTCGGGTCATAAAGTTGAAAGTACAGGTGACGAGCACCACAGAGAGAATTTGCTCGTCGCTCAAACCAACGTCCCGCAGCCGTTCAACGTCCGCCTTTTCCATGTCACCCGGAGTCCTGGTGAGCTTCGCCGCGTAGTCCAGCATGGCCCGCGTCTCAGGGTCTAAGTCAGCCGATTTGTAGTCGTGCATGATGTGGCTAGCCAACTCAGGGTCTTCAGAGTGCTGACGGAGGAACCCTCCGTGGGCCATCGTTCAATAACGGCAGCGGTTGATGGCCGCTACTGTGGTGGAAATTGCTTCTTCCTGGACTCTGGTGAGGGTTGACCCTCCAAAGGTGGTCTTACTGTTCATCGCAGCCACGGCGTCCATGGCGCCAGGGAGGATGGACATCACCTGTATAACGGCGGCTTTGCCAATGTTTTCTTCGCGTATCCAGGACATGGCGTACTCCTCACTTTTACGTGCGTGGCTTCTAGTCCGTCGCTGCTGAACGCTTGCGCGCGAATACGGGCAACGCAGCGGTGCTAACCAATGCGACTGCCGCCGCAGCGCCCCATGCCAACGTATATGAACCGCTCATGTCCACCAGCAGACCAAATAGTGGAGGCGACGATACCATTCCGATGCGCAGCACGGTGTTTACGGTGCCAAGGGCCGTCCCGCTGCGCTCAGCGCCTGCCACCTCTGCAACCACCACGGTGAAGAGGGCAATCCAGCCCATGGCTGTGGCCCCAAGAGCTATGACAAGGAGTGTTAACACGATAACCGGAGTGCCAACCGTGACAAACCCCGTGGCCGCCGCCGCGATACTTGCGGCAATGCCCAGGGCGGAGAGGGCCACCAGGTGACGTCCGCCAAGGATAGCGTCGCTGATTGCGCCCCAGGCCACGCGCCCAACGGAGCTTGCAAGTAAAACAATGCTAACCAGCCCGCCAGCGGCTACCGCTGACAGTTGTACCTCCTGCACCAAGAACAGGGACATGTGGCTGATGACCACAAATTGAAGTCCCATCAAGGCCGTACCCCAGACAGTGAGAGCAATAAGGCTCCTGTCCTTGAAGATAGCAAAAATATTTCCACCCGTTGCAGCATGTCGCTCGTCGGTGGTCCTAGGCTTCTCGCGGTAGAACATGCCGAAAATCAGACTCGTTAAGATGATCATCGCCACTATGACAAGTACGCCTATTCGCCAGCTATAAGCCGTGGCAATGGCTGGCAAGATGGCCGCCGCCGCCACACCAGCCAGCATGGCCCCGGTCTGCTTTATGCCCATTCCCAGCCCCCGACTCCGCTGAGGAATCCAGTCCATGACCGCCTTTGATGTGGCTGGGTACAAAGGGCTGTTTGCCATGCCAGCCAGAAAGGAGAGGGCAAGGGCCATCCATAGGGCGGTGGCTGCGGAAAACCCAACAAAGAGGAAGGCAACCAATGCCAGCGCCCCGGTGACCACGCGACGCACGCCCCAGCGGTCAGCCAGCAATCCGCCTGGCAGTCCCGTGAGCATGGAACCCGCCATGACGGCAGAGGTGATGAGGCCCACCTGGGCACGACTGAGGTCCCAGTCAACTTGGATGAACGGGTAGAGCACAGGCACGCCCTGGACAATCCATCCGGGGCCTGCTTGGGCTAGAGTCGCCAACGCGACAATTACCCACGCAGAGGGTGCGGCTTTTATGAGGGTGGCAGGTGTGGTCAAGGGGTGGGCCATAGCGACATCTATTGTAGGGGAGGGAGAATCCTCTACGCCAGACGGCCAGCCAGTGTCTAGTCTCGGATTTCCGCCAGCACCTCACGGAAATGCTGGGCGGTGATGCGGACGGAGTCGGCCTCACCAGGCGCTGGCTCTGGCCCTACACGGTCCAGAAATTCCCTGATGGCCAGCAACGCAGCCCGCCGACACGCGGCCTCAATGTCTGCGCCCATCATGCCTTCAGACTCACGTGCAAGCTCATCAAGGTCAATGTCGTCCGCCATGGGCTTGTCCCTGGTGTGGATGGCAAACACCTCACGGCGTGCTGTTTCATCAGGCGGAGGGAGCACAAGGTGCATCTCAAGCCTGCCCGCACGCAGCAGGGCTGCGTCTAATAAGTCCGGCCTGTTTGTGGCTGCCAGTACCACCACGCCCTTGAGCTCCTCAATGCCGTCCAATTCAGCTAGGAACTGGCTGATGACACGGTCCGTCACGGGGGAGTCGCTGCCGGAGCCTCGTTTGGGAGTCATGGCGTCAATCTCATCAAAAAAGAGGATGCATGGGCTGGCGAGCTTAGCCTTCTTGAAGGCTTCACGCACACCGCGCTCTGATTCACCAAACCACCGAGAGAGTAGTTCTGGCCCTTTAATCGAGATGAAATTGGCGTTGCTCTCTGTCGCGATGGCTTTTGCTAGCAGGGTTTTGCCTGTGCCTGGTGGGCCGGAGATGAGAATACCCTTGGGCGGGTTGGTGTGGAGTTTATCAAATAGCTCTGGGTAGGTGAGGGGCCATTCAATGGCCTCCCGGAGCGTGCGCTTTATCTCATCCAGTCCGCCTATCTGGTCCCAGCGGACGTTGGGGATCTCCGTGAATACCTCACGAATAGCGGAGGGCTCCACCTCTTTCAAGGCCTCCATGAAGTGGTCCCCTCTCACTTCCAACTGGGTCAGGACGTCATACGGCACGTACTCAGCCTCTAATGGTATCTGCGGCATCAGTCCCCGCAGCGTAATCATGGCGGCTTCACGGCACAGCGACGCCAGGTCCGCACCAACGAATCCATGGGTCAACTCAGCCAGGCGTTTCATGTCCACATCCTCGGTCAACGGCATGCCGCGGGTGTGAATCTCCATGATCTCTTGCCTGCCAATGCGGTCCGGCACGCTGATGACTATCTCTCTATCAAGCCTTCCTGGCCTGCGCAGGGCAGGGTCAATGGTGTTGGGTACGTTGGTGGCGCCAATGACGATGACCTGGCCCCGGTAGGAGAGGCCGTCCATGAGGGCCAAGAGTTGGGCCACCACGCGACGCTCCACCTGCTGGTGCGTTCCCAACTCCTCACGTTTTGGCGCAATGGCGTCTATCTCATCAATGAAGAGAATGGATGGTGCGTGGGCCTGGGCTTCCTCAAAGATGGTACGGAGTCTCTCTTCTGACTCACCGTAGTATTTGCCAATGATCTCCGGCCCGCTGATGGTGGTGAAGAACGCTGAGGACTCATTGGCCACCGCCTTGGCAATGAGGGTCTTTCCGCAGCCGGGCGGGCCGTACAGCAGCAGCCCTTTGGGCGGCTCAATACCCAGGCGTTCAAACAGTTCCGGGTAGCGCAGCGGCAGTTCTATCATCTCCCTGATGCGCGTGATTTCTTTGCGCAGCCCGCCGATGTCTTCATACGTAACGCCGGTGAGCTCACGGCCTGGCCGCTCCATACCTTCACCCTGGAGCTTGACGCCGGTGGCCGGGCCTATGGTCACCGCGCCCTTGGGGTCTGTGGAGGCCACTAAAAATTCACGGTACACGCCGCCCATAAAGGTTGCACGTACCTTGTCGCCGGCGATGACAGGCACTCCGTCCAGCACCCTGGCCACGTAGCCCGCAGAGTCGCCTTCCAGGGGCATGCCCTCTGCTGTTCCCAAGGGAGTGAGGATGACGACCTTGGCCACTGAAGAGGAGAGCTTTTGCACTTGTACGTGCTCTCCAATGCCGGTCTGGGCGTTCTCACGGAGGATGCCGTCCATCTGGACGAGTCCCTTACCACGTTCCTCAGCATAGGCCGGGGCGGTCTTGGCGACGCTGGAGCGTTTGCCCGTAATCTCCAGGATATCTCCAAGCTGAACGCCGAGTGCCGACATGTCCTTGGGGTCAAGCCGAACAAGGCCTCTCCCAACATCTCTGGAAAGGGCTTCGACTACCCGTAAGCTCTCTGTGGCCATCCTGGTCTCCTGCGTCACCTTGCTGATTGAAGGTGACGCGTTACTAAGTCAAATCTAGTGTCCCCAGCCTATCCACTCAGCCTCTTGCTGCTCCTTGAATGGCTGCCACCAGAAACGGCCCATGGCATCTCTGGCTTTGGTGAGGTCGCCTTCCATCTCCCAGTCCATGGCCATGGCAAGGTAGCCGAGATTCAGTTGAACGAGACGCATGGTGTCCAGAGCCTTACGTTCATGCCGGTGCCTCTTGCACCACTTTAGGCTCTCAACAGTGTCGTCAATTGCCTTCGCAACCTCGTTCTCCATCTGCTTCAGCGCGTTGTCGGTGGCCATCGCTGTCCTTTCGTCGCGGTCTCTGCTTCGGACTTGCCCTCAGTGTACCGCAGAATGCCAGGGACTCTGCCGCTAACGGTTGCCGCTGCTCAGAGTTGCGGTATCATCCCGCAAGACCTTTGCACTGGACATAACAAGGGAGAGTACATGCCACGCTTTGATGATCAGGTTGCCATTGTCACCGGCGGTAGCTCCGGACTGGGCGCGGTTACGGCAAAGCTCTTTGCTGAACAGGGGGCCAAAGTGGTCATTGCGGCCAGAGGGCCTGAGCGTGCCAGTGAGGTTGTGAAGGAGATTGAGGCCCAGGGCGGTGAGGCGGTGTTCATACAAACGGACATTGCTGATGAGGAACAGGTCAAGGCGTGCATCCAGGGCGTTATGGACCGTTACGGGCGTATCGATGTAGTTTTCAACAACGCAGGCTCCGCGCCAAGAGGTGACTGGATGGAGTCGTCGGAGTCGTGGCTACACACGCTGGGGACAGCCGCCAACGGCGTGTTCTACATGTGCAAGAACGTCATCCCGCATATGGAGGCGGCGGGCGGCGGGTCCATTATCAATATGTCGTCCATAGCGGCCGTCACGGGGCATTTCCTGAAGGGTACGCCAGAGGTCACGCAAGGTCTGTCCTACAACGCCACCAAGGGCGCAGTGGAGTCCTACACTCTGGCGTTGGCCGTGGCGGTTGGCCCCATGAACATCCGGGTGAACGGCGTCCGCCCCGGATGGTTCCCCACGGCACTCACGCTGAAGGACCCGGAGCGAGGCGCTATCAGGAGCAAATTCTTTATGGAACGGCAGTCGCTGAAGTTCCACGGAGACCCGCACGACATTGCCAACGCGGTGCTGTTCTTGGCGTCGTCTGAATCACGGTTCATCACCGGGCACATTCTGACGGTGGACGGGGGAATAACGCTGCGCTGACGCTTATCGCCGTTGCCTATTGCCCTGAAAACCACGGAGAGCTAATCTGCGCGGCAATCGTTGAGGTACAGTTCACTCGCTCAGGAGGGTATGCATGGTGGAACAACCAGTAGGCCACATGAGTTGGAAACGTCCCGCTACGCCTTATGAACAGTTCTGTGAGGAGCAAGGCGTGCCCATCCACCGGGGTATGGTTGGCGTGTATGACACCCGGGACTTGGCACGCGCGCCGTGGAAGCGCATGGGCGGTAACGGGTGCATTGTTGACCTGAACGGTACTGGAGGCTTTCAAGGCATCTATGTTATTGAGGTGCCAGGTGGCGGCGCACTCAACGCTGAGAAGCACTTATATGAAGAGGTGTTCTATGTCCTGGAAGGCCGGGGCACCACGGAGATATGGGTGGACGGCAACCCCAAGCGTCAGAGCTTTGAGTGGCAGAAGGACAGCGTGTTCACCGCACCTCTGAACACCTGGCACCAAATAGTCAACGCATCTTCCAGTCCTGCGCTGCTGTTAGTTTCCAGCAACGCTCCACCAATCATGCAGGTCTACCAGAGCGAGCACTTTATCTTCAATACGCCGTACCACTTCAAAGACCGATACGACTTACGAGACGACTACTTCAAGCCGTGGGATGAGCCCACTGTTATTCCGTTGGGGCAAGAGCACGATGGCCGCGCGATCAACATGGGTGCGTTAGTGCCTGACGCCGCTCACTGTGAACTTCCCTTTGACGGCCAGCGGGGCGCAGGCTACCGGCACTTCTTTGTACGCCTGGGCGGCAACTTCTTCTGGGGCTTTGTCTCCCAGTACGCCGCTGGACGGTACTCCATGTGCCACGCTCATCCGCCAGGGCCGGTCTTGGTCTGCTTGGCAGGGAAGGGGTACACAATCACCTGGCCCAAGGAGGCAGGCACCACCCCGTGGAAGGACGGCAAGGGAGATTTGGTGCAACGCGTGGAATACAAGGCGGGCGGCATTGCCAGTGCAGCTCCCGGCGGCGCGGACTGGTTCCACGGTCACTTTGGCGCGTCCAGTGAGCCCTTCCGCATCATGGCTTTCCTGGGTGGATTCCCCACCAGGACCTACGGCAATCCGGGTGACTTAATCATAGGCACCAACCAGGATATCAAGACAGGGGGCAATACCATCCACTATAGGGATGAGGACCCCCAGGTGCGTCGCATGTTTGAAGCGGCCCTAGAAAAGGACGGTGCGTCCTTCAACATGCCGGAAGAGGCTTACGTTTAACGGATGATTGCCACTGGTACTGAGAACGGATAAGCTTGCGGTCGCTTATGGGAGCGCTGGGAATCACTGGGCGCTCCAAATGAGAGGAGATACATGGTAGAGCAGCCAGTTGGACACATGAGTTGGAACCGTCCAGCCACACCCTACGAACGCTTCTGTGATGAGCAGGGCGTGCCTGTTTACCGAGGGTTGGTTGGCGTTTATGACAGCCGGGACCTGACCCTTGCGCCCTGGAAGCGCATGGGCGGCAACGGTGCAATTGTGGACTTGGACGGCACGGGCGGCCTTGTGGGTATGTACCTTATTGAGGTGCCCGGTGGTGGAGCACTCAACGTAGAACGCCACCTCTATGAAGAGATCTTTTACGTGCTTGAAGGCCGGGGTACCACGGAAATTTGGCAGGACGGCAGTGAGAAGCGCCAGACCTTTGAGTGGCAGGCGGGGAGCGTTTTCACGGCGCCGCTGAACACCTGGCACCAATTGGTAAACGCGGCCTCCAGCCCTGCGCTGGTCCTTGTGGCCACGAACGCTCCACCCATCATGGAGATTTACCAGAGCGAACACTTCATCTTTAACACGCCCTACAACTTCACCGACCGATATGATTCTGGCGAAGATTATTTCAAGCCGTGGGATGAACTAGCAAAGGACCCACTTTCTGGTAGGGCGCTTAATGAGGCGGCCGTGGTGCCTGATGCAGCCACCTGTGAGCTTCCCGTGGATGGGCAGCGCGGCGTGGGTCACCGTCACT
>Ga0114999_10008955_pt1 | contig 11058 bp, 2 predicted proteins | sample ArcticOcean_MG_C_3_FD_89820 | JGI IMG/M metagenome (GOLD analysis project Ga0114999, IMG submission 89820) | Marine microbial communities from western Arctic Ocean - ArcticOcean_MG_CB8_126 | ecosystem: Environmental > Aquatic > Marine > Oceanic | place: Arctic Ocean: Canada Basin | collected... | reverse complement strand
TCCTATTGCAATATAGGTTGATGAAACACTATCGGTACAAGCAAGACGATATTGAGTGTAGCTTCCTGTGGTTGTCAGATCGAAAGTTTGCTGGACCCCAACAGAATAGGCTGTAAAACCCGTCACAGTTAATAATGTAACCCAAGTACTGCCATCATTTGAGCCTTCAAAAGTAAAGGATTGAGGCAAATAGTTTATGCCATTGGGTTCCTTTCCAATTGAAATGCGGGCAACTGTTTGTGCTGCATCATAAACCATCGTAAGGTTGTGAACTTCCCCGTTATTCCAAGTATCCCATTCATTGTTGTAATCATTATCGAATGCTTCCCATGCGTAGTACCCGCCGCTACGTTCAAAAGTTGCAGAAACAGTCAACCCGCCCCCACTATAACCAGACAACACAGGGTTTATATTGGTTGACGAATATTGTGCAGGATTTTTGTATGCATCTAACGTTGCATCATATATTGCATTAGTTTTGGTAGCTAAACTATCGCTCTCAAAATCGTCAGCAAGATAAAGTGTGCCTATTGCCCCTTGTGTATTAAAATCTGTTGTTGCAAGAGTTAAAGCTAAAGATGATAAAGCAATATTTAAAGCCCCATCACCAGTAGTAGCAACATCCACAGGGACACCAGAACTGTCATAAGCAATGTTCTGGCTGGCTGTACCATGAGCCAGTTTAGCAAGCGTCACAGAGTTATCAGCGAGATCAGCCGTCTGCACAGTTGTAAGGGAAGTGCGGCCACTAAGGAAGGTCATTACGTTTGCACCAGATAGCTTAGAGAAGCCTCCAGACTTGAAGCGTTCTCAGCATCAAGCCAGATGGCATCACCCACGTTGAGGACGACCTTGCCTTGAAGGATGTCCAGACTATCGTTAATTGGGATATTAACTTGATGAGCCAGTTCGCTGTCAACGCCGCCTGATCGAACCACGTTTACCGTGACCCAAGATGCTGCGGAAGCATGGATGTTAGCCACCGTAACTCCGATCATCGTAATAGTTTCGCCAGCGGCAGCGGTTAGGGCGACTGCATCTGTAGTCGTGATGGCGTAACCCTTGCCAGTTAGTGTGTCAGCCATGTCAGCCTCCTAGTGCTAATGATAATCCGACCCCGACGGGGCCAATGGGACCAGTTGCCCCTGTTGGGCCAGTTGATCCTGTTGATCCTGTATTACCCGTAGTCCCTTGCGTGCCTGACCGTCGAATAGTCCAGTCAGCAAGTGTGCCGGACCCGCCGATATTATCGACGGTAACAGTCATCGTTGTGCCAGTGTATGAGGCGATCTGTCCATGCATATAATTAGTAATGCCTGCATCAGATGTAGCCAACACCCAATCACCAGCAATAAATCCAAGACCAGAGGCAACTGTGAATGCTTTGCTTGCCACCTCGATAAGAAGGGACGTTGAACTTGCCGCGCCTGTCATCGTAGCTGCCGTAGCGGCAACCGTAACGACATCGGCGTTGGTAAGAACGACATCCGCGTTGGTAAGGACAACGTCAGCGTTGGTAAGGACAACGTCAGCGTTGGTAAGGACAACGTCAGCGTTGGTAAGAACAACGTCAGCGTTGGTAAGAACGACATCCGCATTCGTCAGGACCAGATCAGCAGCGGCAGCGTTCTCTGACACCAAGGCAGCGGCGGCACTTGCAGCGGCGGCAGCGGCAGCGACAGTAGGAGTGTCGACCAACTCGAATGCTGTGCCAGCCGCATTGATAGAAATCGCTTTTGAGGCGACAGGCTCAGGGACGTCGGGATTAAATGATGATAGGTCGGCGGATACCGCGAAGCGGACTGAACGGTCAACGACCTCTTCGAGGTCTTGCGTCATCTGGACGCCACGGTCCAAGGCTGTCTCTAAACTTTCTGGCTGGACAGCACCACGGTTCACCAGATCGGTAGACTGGGACTTTGTGACGGCTCTGCTGATGGTGAGGGTTGCCGTGGATGGAGGTGCTACGAGCATGGTGACGTTACCGCCACCGTCTACGCCCACGCCGGAGACGGTGTAGTGCGTCGTTAGCGTTTTCACCGTCTCTACGCCAGTGGCAATCACCGTCTGAGTAACGACAAGGTGCGCCTCGTTCAACGCCTTAAAAGCGTAAGCGAAAACAGTGACAGCACCGTCTCCTGTGTAGGGGCCGGATTTTGCTGTTTCTAGATCAACCGTCATATCAAGTCCTTCCGAATATCGCTATACACCATTTCAGTCCTCAGTGCCATCCCTACCTCGTAGGAACCCCTGCACATAATCGCCGACATGCTCTGGATCGGCGTTCCCCTCGTTGATCTTCATCAGGTAGGTGAGGGGCTTAGAAAACCAGTTTGTGGGGAGGCCGAGCATTATACCAATGGCACCCAACGTGTCCTTCACCATCGCACTGGCGTCGCGGTTGAACTCTCCTTCTTGAGCGTACTCTATAACATCCATGACGACGCGGGTCGCCCCTGCTATACCCTGCTCCCCGATGGAGATGACAGGGCTTACAGATAGCTTGTCGTCCCAGAACTGGGGGGTGGCCCTCGCCCATAAAAAGTTGGCTACTGCGCCCGCTCCGGGGAGGAAGTTAGCGACAAATTTTCCCTGTGATACGACGAACAGCTTAAAGAAGGTCGCGGCGACCTCGTCGCTGTCCTTCTCGTCGAGATCATCGAAGTCTCCACCGGCTGCCATGGCGATGCCCTCCGCCACGATGGCAGGGGCAGCGATGACCGCCAGATAAAGGTAGAAGAACCGCCCCGGCTTGTTTCCCTTGTACCCGATGTCCCGGCTGATGACTTGGAACTCGGTCGACGATAGGTTCATCATATTGTTGAAGTAGCCTTGGAACTTCATAAAGATACGGACGAACGCGCCGGACGCCTCCATCCTACTAATGTCCTGTGCGCCGAGCGGTGTCTGCGTAGAGCGGACGATCTCGTCGGCGTACATGGCGACGGCGGCGTCAGCTTTAGTCGTGGCGATGTCGAGGCCAAGCTCGGTGTGTGCGTCGTAGACGTCCTGCCACAAGCCCTCGTCACGCGCCTGCTCCTCGGCTGCCATCCAGACAACTGGGTCAACCATGTTCTGCGCCATCTGCTGCAGGATGTAACCGTATTTGTTTGCCCAGAACCTGCCCTTCTGGATGGTGGTGTTCGCGGTCAGCACGTTGCTGACGTTGGCGGTTAAATCGTTGACACTGTCGAGCAGCCTGACCGCCATGAAGGGCGACCGACTGGATACATAAGCGCGTCCGGTCTCGCCGTCCTTGCGGAACCGGGCGAGGTTCTTAATCAGCAGGCTGGATTTTACCCGGCTGGTAGCAGTGATGAGGCCCGTCAACTGCTGCCCGGCGTTGACGATGTTACCCATCATCGTCTGCAAGCCGATGTTCCGGCTAAGGGCGGTGAAGAATTTATCGGCTGATCTGTTACCCGGCTCTGTGACCGTCTGTCGTGCCGACCTATTCAGCCACGGGATGATGATCTCGCCGACGGCGAAGTGGTCGAATTTGTTGACGGTGGCTTGGAATTTTTTGTTCACCGCTATCCGCGCAGCGTTCCTGACCGGCGGTCCAATGTGGGTAAACTTCAAGACCTTGTCGATATGCATGGGGATCATGCGCAGGTCTAACGCCAGCGGCTGGTTGTACTCGACCCGGCCTTTGGTGAAGCCGTCCTCTGCGCCGGGGAACATGGCGGCGTTCTGTGCGCTGCCCAGATCATCGGCAGCCTCCTTGCGCGTGCCTTCTGGGTTCATCAGATTATCCGCTATGGCTGGAACATACCCGCCGGTCAGCTCACCGAACGGTGTCTGCCTCGCCGTCGCGTCGATCTCGTCGAAGAAGTGGCCGTGCATTTCACGGTGCGCTTTCTGTGCACCTACCTTAGTCTCATCGAAGATTGCCCAGATACCATTCAACAGGTCGACGTCTGCTTGGGTCAATACGCCCTCGGCGAACATGCGGTTGATGAAGGTTTCGAGCTGTCCGGTGTCTACCTCTTCCCGTGGATCGATGGTCTTCGTCCACTGGTACTCACGACCGGAGTTGATATCGGTCGCCCCACCAATCAGTAGCTTGCGCTCGTTGCTGGCGTTTCCTGTGTGCAGCATGAAGTGCAACAGCTCGGCTTTGGTATTGAAGAAGTACCCATCCAGCTCCGGCGCGTCGATGCGCGTAGGCTTGGCCAGATCATCCGCTACCGGCGTGAGTAAATCGTGCAGCTTGTCGACTAGGGGTATGCGGGCTGTCTGGTACGCAGTGATGCCGTTCATCACCGGGCGCACTATGTATTTCTGCATCGGGCCGTCTGACCCGCCGTCTATCGCCCGTGCCCACAACTCCACCCGGCGCGTCCATGTGCGGATTGCGCCGATAGCGGTTTTCCAGTCGCGCTGGTTGTCTGTGCCACGCGCCTTGTTGTCCGCGTTCACCGGAGCGAGGTCGATGGTGCTGCGTGCGACTTCCTCGTTGATGCGGTCAAACGTGACACGCTCACCGTCGACCTTAACCGTCTGGCCGTCGCGGGCCTGCGTGATCAATCCTCTAACCTCATTCATCAACACCATGAACTCGGTGTAGCTCATCGCCTTGTAGGGCATCTTGCCGTCGGTCCGAACGATGTACGGCTCGGCGTTACGCACGGCGTTCTCGACAATCTTGCCCAGCTCCCCTGCGAGATTGGGGTCAACATTTTTGAGTGTCGCCAAGAACTCGTCGGCGGGCATCTGTGAGCTGCGCGACCGGAGCACGCCGTATGGCTCCAGCATCATGCGCACGGTCTGGATGATGTCGATGTCGTACCCATTCTTGAGCTGCTTGTCGGACCGGCCTAAAATTTTCTGTGCCTGCTTGATGACCTGATCGACCTTCGCCCGCTTGACCGTGACCTCTCTGGCGATCTCCAGATTGAGGGTGCGCTCCTGTAGCAGGTTGGCGGCCTCTGTATAGTCCCGCTTGGCGATGGCAAGCTGCGCCTTCTTGGCCAGCCGGTCTGCAGTCTGACGGAACTTCTGCGAGGTCATCTTGCCGACGGTCATCTTCTCTGTGATCTGCCGGGCGGCCTCTTTGATGGCGGCGGTGTCCATGGACCGCGCCAGCTCCCTGATACGCCGTACAGCGGCCCTCTGGGCACGTCGCTGGGCTACATTGGCGTCCTTCTCTGCTTTGGTCTGTGCGACCGCCAATTCGCCCGGTACAGCGTCTTGAGGCGTCGGAGCGGCCTCTGCCCCACGCTCGGCGTCTTCCACGGCCCCACGGTCCTCCGCTGCCGTCGTATCGACTCCCTCTTCCTGTGCCCTGCGCTCGGCTATCGTCTTGAGCGGGCCTTTGGCCAGCCGCCGGACCAGCCGGGCCTGTAGGGCCATCAGCTCGACCATCTTCTCGTTCTGGACTACCTCGGCTGCCTCGTCGGCCAGCCGGTCGGGTTCAAGGAAGGTGCCGAACTTCTCAGCCAGCCGCACGTCGACCTCGGCCTTTACGACCGTGGCCAGTGAAGCGTGCGGTGCCAGCATCTCGTTGACCATCGCCTCCTGACTATCGAAGCCAGCCATATGGGCGAGGTTGCCCAGCGGTATCATGTCCGCGCCTTTCGCCTTGGTGAAGGCTCCGCGAGGCATCCGCTTGGCAGCGTCCTTGCCGTAGACGGCGACGAACTCTGCGCGGTCGAGGAACAGTAAGTTGCTCTTGAGGATACCCTCGGCCTTGTGGATGGGCCGCTCGGAAACCTCTTCTGTGATCTCTTGCGTCAGCCGCTCTGCCTCGGCTCTGAACTCGTCGCCGCGCTCCTTGGCCAACTGCCGTCCTACCTTGCCCTGCATCTGGGCACGCGCCTCTGTCATCGCGTCCTGCTCCGCCTTCTCCAAGGCGGCCAGCTCCTTCGGCGTCGCCTGCTGGCGAAGGTCGTCAGGGATGGAGTATAGGGTTCGCCCTCTCTCTTGCTGGATCATCTCTTCGGTGGCGACCAGCCTGTCGAACACGTCTGTGATCTCCGGCGACAGGTTCACGTTTAAGGTGGCCAGCTTTTTGTAGACGCCGATGACCCATGTCGAGAAATTCGAGAAGGCTTCGCGGAGACCAGAGGACGGTGCCTTGCCTTGGCCCAGCCACTTCTCTACGCCGCGTGCCCACATCTCATGGAAGCCGACTTCGAGGTCGGTGCCGAAATCTACGGTGCCGTCCATGAAGGCTTCGGCGACCTGCGCCATGTAGATGGCTCCGCCGTTCTTCTTGGCGTGCTCCATGGCGGCGGCCATGCGGGTCGCCTTTAGCTGCTTAGACGTATTCTCTGGATCAGCCTGCGCGTCTTCCCGCGCTGCCTGCTCCAGCTTCTGGTAGTCACGCCAGCCATCGGCGGAGTTCTGTCCAAACCACTTCTTGGTGTTCGCCATCATGCGCTCGAGGCGGACGCGGCCCTGCTTCGTCAATCTAGTGTCGACCAAGTCCTTGTTCATCTGGAACAACCAGAAGTGGCCCAGCTCATGCAGGAACGTCGTGCGGTCTGCGTTCTCTGTCAGCGTGATGATGTTGGAGATGTCGCCATAGGTCTGCTGCTCCTGCCGGAAGCTACCCTTGGCGGCACCGTTGTTCTGTTCTAGCGTCAAGCCTTCGGAGCCGGGGAGCTGACCCAGCGAGGCATCGACGTCGGGTTTGCCTGTCGCTACAAACTCAAGCGGCAGCAGACCGACCTTCTGCTCGGCGAAGCCCCGTTTGTTTAGCGGCACGCCCTTCACAGATTTTCGGAAGTTGACCCAGCTATTCTGTCCGCGTGTCTCGCTGGTCAGTGCCCAGCGTGCCCACGGGCTTTTGGTCATCTCCATGTGCGTTGCCCACGCAGCCTCCTCGCCCTTCGGACCGAAGGTGGTGACCTGTATAGTGTGGGCGTAATAGTCATGGACGGCGCGGAACAGATCATTGAACAACAGCGGCACGCCGTTCTCGTCTTTACGACCGGCGTCTTCGAGGAGGGGGTGATTATCGTAGGTCACGCCGGGAGGTCCGAAGCCAGCGACCTCGGTTCCAAAAATAAATAGATGGTTGTTGTGTAGGATGTCCTGCCTCATCTTGGCAGACGACACCTTCTTGCCCTTTGTGTATGGCTCCCCTTTGCCGTCGAAAATCTCAACCTTAATCGGCAGGGCGTCGTACTGCTCAAGCACCTCCGCCGCCAGCTCCTCATAGGCGCGGCGGACGTCTGGGTTGGCGAGGTCATTTACAGGCAGGGCTTCGTAGGCTTCGGCGATCCGCTCATGCAGAGCCTGCTGGTTCTCAGTGATCAGGTCAGCCTGCTCTGTGCCCTGCACCTCCCTTGCAGCAAGGCGAGACGCTACTCGTTGGGCGGTGGCGACTGCTTGGTCTTGCGTAGGGGGACGAAATTCACGCTGTATTTCCCCGTAGCCGTGCGTCGCGCCCTCTCCCTTACCGTAAGCCCAGAAGCGCGAAGTTCCTCGGTCAACATCTGTGACGAGATTTCCAAGGAGTTTCCTTGCTGCGATGACGGCGGCGCGGAAGTCTGCGAGGGCTTCTTCATTTTTTGGGTCTCCTACATAATATGCTTCAAGGGTCTTGTCCGAGGCTGTGAACCCGAAAAGACCGGAACCACTTATTATATCCTCAGTATCTGATCGTGACAAGGGCGTCTCTAAACGAAATACAACGACGTCTGTATTGTACGAACCGTCTGGGTACACATGGCCCACCTTGGTGCGCGGCTCTGCGTCACCACGAACATGCACTTGCTCCTGATTAAAGTTCTCTGCGAACTTGGCCAGAGCCGCCAGAGCTGCCGGGCGGTCGCGTTCTTGGAATGATATCGACAAGCCCAGAGACGGCTCGGCGTCTCCGTCGTAAAGACCTGTCGACGGGGCGTACTCGATCTCGACGGATTTTATTTTGCTGGTCAGGTAGGTCAGCGCGTCGCGGGCGACCTCCTGCAGTAACACTGTAGCTGCCTCATCGCCCTCCCGCACCGCTTCGTGCAGGGCGTTGAGGCCGGGGATGGTGTCAGTGGTCGCAGACAGGGTTACCTTTACATCGGCCCGCACCTTAGCAGCGGCACGCGCCTTGGCCAGATCGTTCAGCCGGTTGGCGGCTCTATGCAGATGCGCATTGGCACCTTCATAGACAGAGCCGGTCGGCGGCGTTGACGCCGCCAGTCGTTCCTGCACAGAGGCGTCGACGACCTTGAGCTGATCACCGTAGCCAGCCTGCTCAAGGAGCTGCCGGTATTCACCGACGACGAACAACTGCTCGAAGTCCGGCACGGCGTTGATCTCTTCGTGGGTGAGGCCGCCCTCTCTCAAAATCTTCAGCGCGGTGCGGGTCTCGCCCTGCGCGTCGGCCTTCTCATAGAGAGCCTTCGCCCACGACCAGATGGTCTCCTGCACCTCTGCGCCAGTCCACTCTTCGCCGGTCTTTTTGCTCAAGACTTGCGCGGCTTTTCTGGCCCGCGCACTGAGGGCTAGGTAACCGGCACTCTTACCGGAGCCGGGTGCGGCTTGGTTCTTAGAGAACACCTCCTGCGCCACCCCTGTGTAATTCGCCATCCATGCGTCGTTGGTTACTTCGTTGAAGAAGCCGAGGAGGTTCAGCATGAAGGAGTTGACCTTCGGGCCGGAGATCGTGATCGTCGCAGGGTTCGTCGACGTCAGCGCGTTGACGGTGTTATTGCGCCATGCGCCGAGGACGCTATCCTCGCCTTTATCACCCTGCACATGTTCGCCCATGAGGCGGATGATCTGGTTTGGGTCGGTCGGCCTACCGGCAGCGATCCATGCGCCCCAGACGCCCAGCGCGTTTGTGGTGTTACTCTCGACCGATGTCTGTGGTGACAGGGCGGCCAGCAGCGCGGCAAAGCGCGGTGCGTCCTCGCCGAATATTTCGACCAGCGCACGGCCACTGTTCAGATACCATCCGCGCTTGGCGACGCCGGACAAAGCAACCTCGGCCATCTCTTGCGGCGACGGCATCTTGTTGTACAGCTCGACAAAGTTCTTGGCCGATGTCTCGGTGAGTAGAGCCTGCTCGTCGGCCTGCAGAAGAGGCAGCAACCGACCGAGGCCGGGCACCTTTTTCTTCAGCCCTTTGATACGCTTATTGTCGGCTTTGGTTAGCGTGTGGTGCTGGGGTGCCGGAGTGTCTGCAGAGCTGACAGGCCGCTGAAACAGGAAGTCTTGCGCCTCGCCTTTGACAGCGTTGCGGGCAAGGATCAGTGGCCCTACCTGTATCACTTCAGTCGCCGACAGAATTGGTTCGCCTGTGGTGCGATCATAAAAGAACGAGTGACGTTGGGGGTCGTAACCAACCTGCGTCCACTCAGGATCGTTCAGCACCTCTGCAGCGCGGGCGGCCAAAGCATCGGCGTCGGCTGATTGGAAGTCACCGTCTATCCTCGCAAACGGAGCCTTGGACCCCCCCTGCGAAACACCGGCTGCCTTCTCCTGCTCTTTGTCGGTAGGCTCGAAGTCGACATTGGTTATATGGACGGCTGCCTCATGCACATTACCAACCGGGGTATTGTGGATGGTCGGCACCCAGACGCCGTGGTTTGTGTAGGCGGGGATGTCGAGCCGGATACCGACACGATGCCCGATAGGTATCTTCTTGGACTGCCCCAGTTTACTCTTTTTATTCTTGTCTAGAGCATCGCGCATCTCTTTGACTGTGGCTGGCGCGGGGATGATGTCGAATGGAAGTACAGTCTTCAGTTTGTCTACTTCACGCTGGTACTCCTCGGCAGTGATCTCACCAGCCTGCCGTTTGGCGGCTGCCTCTGCCAGACCCGGAACTGACTTGGTGACGTCTTTGAAATCTAGTTTTGTGCGGTCCACTTGATTGAAGCTGACGGTCGCGGCGTTGCGCGTCGTGTCAGCCGGTCCGCGTATCTGAACATTCTCTTCGAGGAACAGCTCCTCCGCTGTGACCCCCTCTAAATTTTCGGCTCTCGTTTGGTAGGTGGCCTCGGCCAGTTCCGCTTGCTGGCCAATCTCTGCAGCGGTGAACTTGCCAGTCGCCGCAAGTGCTGCGCCGACGGCGTCAGCGATGGGCGTTGCGTCTGGGTCTTCATCAAGCTGCGTATTCATCTGCTCGACCAGCGTCTTGATCAACGCCTCTCTGTCGGCGACCTGCGAGGTTGCTTCCTTGGCAGACAGGCTGTTGGGCTTTTCTCTGATGCTGGGGGAGACAGCCGAGAAGGTCGCCTCGTCCAGCATCAACAGCTTGGATACGCTGATCTCGAAGTCACCGTTCCGCGCAGCGGTCTCGGCCATCTCTTCGTTCAGTTCCAGCTCGGCCATGACCTCGTCGGTGAGCACACCGCTCTGCTGCAGCTCGATCACATCCTCTGCTGAAATGTGCACCGTCGCGTCGTCGTTGGACTGATCGAGGAACTCCTTCATCTTCTCCGGTGACCGTGCAGCCAGCTTGGCTTCCTGCACTGCCTTCTGCGCATCGGTCAACCGTGTCTCATAATCCTGTGCGTCGTCACCGGCTCTGCGCAGCCCACCTATTTCGGCCAGCCGCCGGACGCCTTGAACGCCACCCCTCAGTGTGCCGCCGACGCCCGCGCCAATGATGGCGGCGTCGCGCAACCGGGCGAAGGCTTGAGGCACTGTCATGTCCTTGTTTAGAAGTCCCATCTCAAACCCAATATCGACGCCCTCGATGAAGGTCTCCTGTATGGCCTCCGCGCCCATGCTCTTGAAAATACCCCTAAAGCCCCGACCGCCTTCGCTCAGTAGGATGCCCAGCGGTATCTTCTCGCTGACGACTTCGAGACCGGCGAAGACGAACGCCTCGGCGAAGGCGTCGCTCTGTGTCGTGCCGTCTTTCTTGCCGCGCTCTCTAGCCTGCGCGTACCTGCCGCCGAACGCCTGCGTGTACATTATCGACAACGCCAGCTTCGGGTTCTTTGTCAGCATACCAGTGGCGAGAGCAGGCAGCATGGCAGCGGTGCCTTCGGCGATGGCTGCCGAGTAGAACGCCACGCCTTCCTTCGGCGCACGCGCCCGCATAATGTTTAGCTCTCTGGTCACCTCGTCGAGACTGGCAGATACCTTCTCACGGCCTTCCTT
>Ga0114999_10008950_pt1 | contig 11062 bp, 10 predicted proteins | sample ArcticOcean_MG_C_3_FD_89820 | JGI IMG/M metagenome (GOLD analysis project Ga0114999, IMG submission 89820) | Marine microbial communities from western Arctic Ocean - ArcticOcean_MG_CB8_126 | ecosystem: Environmental > Aquatic > Marine > Oceanic | place: Arctic Ocean: Canada Basin | collected... | reverse complement strand
TAATAACAATGGTGACATAACACACAGCTTATAATCCTCCCCAAGGTAGCTCATTATGTCATCGGATACTACAGGACGAAGGACCCCCATCCTTCGTCCTTTTTTTTGCTAATCTTTAAAAAATGATTACAATCATTATATTAATTATGGAGAATTAATATAATGATTTAACTAAACTTAAAATACCTCCACCATATTCTGGACCTAAACCCCAAGGCACCATTCCAGATATTTTTATTCAAGATAGCTTTTCTAGAGATGATGAAAGAATGTGGATTTCTTTCTCGTCATAAACACCCTGCCCCAGTCCATGGTTTTGTTATTAAAGGCTCGTGGAGATATCTAGAGCATGACTGGGTTGCAAGAGAAGGATCATATTTATTTGAACCTCCCGGTGAAATACATACTTTAGTTGTTGATAAAAACTGTGATGAAATGATTACTCTTTTTCATAACTCTGGAGCTCTACTGTATTGCGACGAAAACGGTAAAACTATAGGATCAACTGATGTTTTTGATAGAGTAGAAGCTGCTAGAAAACATTTTGTAAATGTTGGGTTGGGTGAAGATTTTGTTAATCAATTTATTAGGTGACAGAAAGAACTTTAGATCTCTTATAAATTAAATACCCTCCAACTAAGAATAAAATAGCTGCTATAATCATTCTTACTGGGCTTCCCATCATAAACAATGGAAATGATAAAATAACAGTACAAACAGGAACGTAAAATTTAGAAAAGAAAGTATCTTTATTTGCACTCTGATAAAATGGGAACAAAACAGATACGACTGCCATAAGAATGAAAAACAAAGACCACGGCCTTGTTAAAAACAAAAAGTAGTCATCGCTAGTTCCAATAGCTCTAGCTATATTAAGTTCAGCTAACTTTCCTAAAACAACACCTAATATCATAGGTGCAAGTGGAAACCCTAATTTTCTCATAAAATATCCAATCACCCCAAAGCCAAACATAACCCAAATATCAAATGTTATATTATGAAGTGAGAAGACCCCAATGGCACAATAGGCTAATATTATTGATGCTAGTACATACATAGGAACTCTAGTGACAAGCAGAAAAAGCCTTAATGAAAATGCTTGTAATCCAAGCATAAAAAAATGAGCTGCAAAAAATGCAATAAAAATACCATAGGCTAACAAAGGTTCGTCTTGAATGAATGAGGGACCAGGTATAACATTATGAATCATCAATGCTCCTAGCATAACAGCTGTTACAATATCGCCTGGAATACCAAGAGCCATCATCATAATAAGAGCTCCACCAGCAGTAGCATTATTAGCAGATTCAGGTGCTATAATTCCATCTACGGCTCCCTTACCAAATTCATCTCTATTCTTTGCTGCTTTTTTAGCTTGATCATAAGCCAAAATATTTGAAATTGATCCACCTGCTGCAGGAAGAATTCCAGTAAAAATCCCAATGAAACTTGATCTAAATAAGTTAACCCAACTTTTGAGAACAAGTATAATCGCTTTTCTATGTTCAACTCTGACAGGGTCTGCTGTTTTTTTCATTAATGGCGCTTTGGCTTTTGCACTATCCTCTACATCTGTTAAGAGTTGTGAAAATGCAAACAGTCCAATCAAGACTGGCAAAAACGCAAAGCCTTGCCTTATATGATCAGAACCAAATGCAAAACGAGCAACACCGTTTATTTCATCTTCACCCACGCACGCTGCAAACAAACCTAATAAACCTGCAACCAAACCTTTGACCATATTATCTCCAGATAAGCTAACAGTGATAGTTAGAGCAAAGACAATTAAAGAAAAATAATCCCAAGGACCAAACTCAAGTCCTAAAAAAGCTAGTTGTGGTGCAAGCGCTACTAAAATAATAGCACTTATCATACCTCCAAAAAAAGATGACCATAAACCTAAACCTAATGCCAAACCAGGCTTTCCAGCCCTAACCATTGGAAATCCATCAAAAGTTGTAGCAACCGAAGATGGTGTTCCTGGAATCCCAGTTAACATACCAGACATTAAACCACCTGATAATCCACCGACAAACACACCCATCATAGTTGCGAGACCTTGGATAGGGCTCATGCCAAAAGTAAAAGGAAGAGTAAGTATTACCCCCATAGCGATAGTAAATCCAGGTATTGCACCAGCTAACAATCCAGCCAAAGTTCCAATAGCCATTAAACCTAATGTAAGAGGATCAAGTAATACGGATGCGCCAGCTTGAAGTATAACATCAATCATTATCTAAATTACCAAACACGTATTATTTCTCCTTCAGGTAACATTACCTTTAAACCAAATGTAAATATCATCCACATTAAGCCAATACTTAAAACTGAAACTGATAAATGTTTAAACAATAGTTTATAAGAAAAACCACCTAACAAAGTCAGAAGACCAAAAACAAAAACTATCCCACCAAGAAGCATGCCTAGATAATCTAAGGTTGAAAGAAAAAATATAAACATACCAAAACAAAGCAAAGCATTTTTAAATTTAGAAAAATTTATTTTAAAACTTTTATTATCATCATGATTCTCTGTTTTAAATTGTAAATATGATTTACCCAACATTATAGAAGACATTACAACGAGCATCCATAAAACCACTCTTGGCCATGCGTCTGCTTTAAGTCCTTCAAAACCTAAGTCTCTAATGTTTGAGGCATCATTAATCATGACACCAGAAAAACAAAGTAAGAAAATAGCAATAATTATATCTGATTTATTATTAGTCATTAAAATTCCATGAAAATCTCAGAGAGTAATACTCTCTGAGATTAAAATTTATTATCTTTTATATACACCAACTTTTTTAGCAATTGGCAACCACTTATCATAAGTGGCTTGAAAATGGTCTTTATAATCACTTGCACCTTTGTATGTGATTAAAATTCCTTTTTTATGCATTGTATCTTTAAAGCCTTTATCACCAGCCGCTCCCTTAAACATTGCAGCATAATGATTGATAATTTCTTTTGAGGTACCTTTTGGAGCTACAACACCCCTTTCAACTGCATAGATAAGATCATAACCCTGTTCCTTAGCAGTTTTCATATTAGGAATTTGATCTAATCTACTTGGGTTTGTGACACCTAAAGCCTTAAGTTTTCCAGCTTGTATATACTTGATAGCTGCCGCTAAATTAATTTCTCCAAGCTTTATATTATCTGCTAAAAGAGCAGTCATTCTTTGCTTAGTTCCATCATAGGAAACATGCTTAAATTTAACACCTGCAGCATCTTCTAATAACAAGAAAACAAATTGACTAGTTGAACCAAAGGTTCCACCAGCTGTAATACTCTTAGGAGACTTTTTAGCTGCTGCTACTAATTCACTTAAGTTGTTAAATGGTGTATTTACGTTGGCTCCAATAATTGACGGAGTAGAAGTCATCATCGAGACTGGTTCAAATGCGTCCCATGTAATATCTATTCTACCTGTAAAATAACTAGTGATTGCACTTTGGTGAATTGCAAATAACGTACATCCATCTGGCTTTGCTTTTGCAGCTTGTTTTGCACCTTTGTTTCCACCTTGACCACCTACATTTACGACTTGTAGCTGAGGTTTTGCACCATTTTTATTTACCTTATCCACAATCTGACGGAATATAATATCTGTTCCACCACCTGCACCCCAAGGCACAATTAGTTTAGCTGTTCCACATGGAATGCTTGGCGCGGCTATTGAACTTGTTGCAGACAAAGCTAAAAAAGCTGCTCCAACAAACCCTGCTTTTAATGTTTTATTAAAATACATTGTTTTCTCCAATAATTAATTAATTTAAAATTTAATAGTGGCTTGAAAGTTAATTGTGAGTCAATATTCAATTTATTTCATATATTAAATATTTCTTAATTATAATGAAAGTATTAAATAATGTCAAAATTCACTACAAGACCAGAAATAACAGGAAATTTTGGTGTAGTCACAAGTACTCATTGGATTGCGACAGCAATTGGCATGTCTATTTTAGAAAAAGGAGGCAATGCTTTTGATGCGGCAGTTGCAACGGGCTTTACACTTCAAGTTGTGGAGCCTCATTTGAATGGCCCTGGTGGTGAAGTTCCATTAATATTAGCTCCAAAAAACAAAGAACCTATCGTAATTTGTGGCCAAGGCGTAGCGCCACAATCAGCTAGTTTACAAACCTTTAAAGACTTGAACCTTAATATTGTACCTGGCAGTGGTTTATTGCCAGCTGTTGTACCAGGAGCTTTTGATGCCTGGATGCTTTTATTATTAGATTATGGAACGATGTCATTAAAAGAGATCCTAGAGCCTGCTATCAGCATTTCAAAAAAAGGGTATCCATTAGTACCAAACATTGTGAATACAATTAAATCCGTTGAGCAATTATTTAGAGATGAGTGGACAAGTTCTGCAGAAATATATCTTCCAGGTGGAAATTTGCCAAAAGAAGGTGATTTTTTTACTAACATCAAAATGGCTAAAACTTATGAGAGAATAATTGATGAATCTGAATCAAAGTCACATGATAAAAAAGAACAAATTCAACATGCTAGAGAAATTTGGAGACAAGGTTTTGTTGCAGAAGCAATTGAAAATTATTGTAAAAATGTAGAGGTAATGGATACTACTGAAAATAGACATAAAGGTCTATTAACGGGAGATGATTTAGCAAACTGGTCAGCAACAATTGAAAAACCATCTTCCTACAATTATAAAAACTTTACCGTTTGCAAAACAGGCCCTTGGGGCCAAGGCCCGACATTTCTTCAGCAATTAGCCTTGTTAAAAGGATTTGACCTTGATTCTCTTGATGAAATATCACCAGAGTTTATACACTTAGTAATTGAGTCTACTAAATTAGCTTTCGCTGACAGAGAAGCATTTTATGGAGATACAAATTTTAATGATGTTCCGATGGATACTTTGCTTAGTGAAAAATATAATATAGAAAGAAGGAAATTAATTACAAATAACGCTTCAATGGAAGTTAGACCAGGCTCAATTCCAGGTTATGGTGGCGATGTTGTAGTTAGACCAAAAGGGAAAACTCCTGAATCTTTTTCTAAATTTGATATAGGTGAACCAACAGTTGCTAGATTTGACGAACCTCTTCCAAACAGCCTTGGTGAAACTAAAGGAGACACAACTCATTTTGATATTATAGATAAATGGGGAAATATGATAGCCGGAACACCTAGTGGTGGTTGGCTCCAAAGCTCTCCAATTATTCCATCTCTTGGATTTTGCTTATCTAATAGAGGTCAAATGTTTTGGCTAGATCAAAAATCACCTGCCTGTATTGGACCTAAAAGAAGACCAAGGACTACTTTGTCCCCTACTCTTGCCTTAAAGGATGGAGTTCCATATATGGTCTTTGGCACACCTGGTGGAGATCAACAAGACCAGTGGTCTCTACATTTATTTTTACGACATGTCCACTTTGGCCTTAACCTCCAAGAGGCAATAGATGCGCCTGGTTTCAGCACAGCACATTTTCCCAATTCATTTTATCCTCGTGAGACTGATATTGGACATTTGGCTGTCGAAGGCAGGTTTCCAAAGGAGACTATTGATGCACTAATTAAAAAAGGACATAAAGTCTCAGTTGATTCAGATTGGAGTCTTGGGCGTATGACAGCGGCATCTATGGAAAATCAAATTTTAAAGGCTGCTGCAAATCCTAGATTTATGCAAGGGTATGCAATTGGCAGATAATTAATTTTAAGGAATGACAAAATGAAAGTTGGAATTATTGGCTTTGGATCGATTGGATTAGAAGTAGCTAAAGCATTAATTAAAGGAGTTGAAAGCTTTACTTTAAGTGGCATAGTTTCTCGTAGTAAAGAAAATGCTCAAAAACGAATTGTAAATCTTAAACACCAAATTACAATATATGATTTAGATAGTTTAATCAAAGAATGCGATGTTCTTATTGATTGTGCTCCCAAAGAAGCTTTTAAAGAAATTGCACAAAAGTGCATTAATAATCAAAAAACTTTAATCACCGTCAGTGGAGCAGGCATACTTGAAAATTTAGGTTTAGAAGAACTGGCGAGAAAAAAAAATACCCAAATAATATTAGCTACGGGTGCTATATTAGGTTTAGATGCATTAAGAGCAGCTTCTGAATCTAAGATTAATTCAGTAAAAATGATAACACGAAAACCACCAAACGCTCTATCAAGCGCTCCTTATATAATTGAAAATAAAATTAACTTGGATAATTTATCAAATGCAAAATTAATTTTTCAAGGAACTGCAACAGAAGGAGCAAAAGCTTTCCCAGCAAATGTAAATGTTGCAGCTGCGGTGGGTTTGGCAGGTATAGGAGCCCATAAAACTGAATTACAAATATGGGCTGATCCTAAATTAAAAAGAAACACTCATAAAGTAGAAGTTGATTCAGATAGCGCTGTTTTTGAGATGTCGATTCAAAATGTTCAGAATCCTGAAAACCCTGGCACTGGAAAAATTACAGCACTAAGTGTAATTGCATGTTTAAGAGGGCTAAAATCTCCTTTTAAAATAGGAACATAAGTTTAGATAATTGTCTCATGATAAACTTTCATGTTTACGTAGCATGAGGATAATATAGGACAATTAAGCTGATTTTTGCCTTTTGCAGAAATGAAATCACCGAAGATTTCTTCATGTTCAGTAAATGATTTTTTTTCAACATCCCTTTGCATTGATGCTTTGATTGGAGAACCTTCAGCTGTAATGTTTTTAATGATATTATCTGCTTCATTTTTATCAAAACTATAGCCGTTTATTTCTGCGATAGTCTTACATTCTTCAAATAAATCAATAATTAATTTTTTCCCATACTTTTGTTTTGAAATTTGTCCTAAACTACTATTAAATAAGGTAGTGGCTCCAGCAACAGTAGAAATAAAAACCCATTTTTTCCATAAATCTAAATTAATATTATCGCTTAAAACAACATCAAATTTGGTTTTTTTACAGATTTGATAGAATGATTTTATTGTATCATTATTAATTAAACTTCTATCTCCAAAAGTTAGTTTTTTAAAGTCACTAAAATGTTCTATTGTTCCATCTTCATTTACAGTAGAACTTATATGTGCAACTCCACCCATAACATTAAAAACACCATATTCTTTATCTAACTTTTCCATGTGAGTTACACCATTTAAGAACGGTATAATCAATCCTTTACCTTTGCATAATTTTAGATCTAAAATTGCCTGATCTAAGTCATAAGTTTTGCAAGTTATAATTATTATATCATATATAGGCTTTAAATCTTCAGCTAAAACTGTTTTAGGCTTTAAAGTTAAATTACCTAAAGAACTTATTATACTTAGTCCATGATTGGATAATAGTTTCTGTCTCTTAGGCCTTACTAAAAAAGTTACGTCAGTACCAATTTCACTGAGATAACCTCCAAAAAAGCCACCAATTCCTCCAATGCCTAATACTAGTATCTTCATTTTCACCTCGGCAATTAATTTTACAAAAATTTGTTATTTAAAAAAAATTAGATAGTTGTAATTTTAAAACTTCATCTAAAACTTCTTCAGGTAGAGGTCCCATTTTAACCGCATCCAAAGCGTTTTCTAAATGCTCTAATGATGCTAAACCGAGAACAATACAGCTTAAACTATTTCTTGACAATCCGTACCTGATTGCAAATTGAGCTCTATTCCCATATATAGAACCAACTATATCGTATATTTTTTTAACTCTTCTTTCTTCTTCTTTTATATCAATTATATTAGTAACAGGTATTTCACGGCCGTGCCTTGTATCAGTGGCAAGTAGACCTGCAGCAAATATTCTTATACCGATAATACCCATATCATATTTTTGAAATTCAGAAATTAAACTAGAAAAGTCATGATCATTCCACAAACCTTTTTCAGAAAAACTGGCTGTGGGATTAAGTAAATTATAATAAACTTGAGCAGTATCAAAACACTTAGTTGCCACTACTTCTTTTATGGATTCAGTATCTCCTAAAGCTGTAATTCCTATATTATTCACTCTACCATCAGCTTTTAATTTTTCAAAAGCATCGCAAATACTGTTACTTTTAATTATTTGATTAGAGGTTAAAGTATCAGCACTCTCATAGAGAGTAATTTTATTATGAAGTTGATAGAGATCTAGTTGGTCTCTTTTTAATCTTTTAAGACTATTGTCTAGTTTTCTATCTAACTGGGAAGCAAATGTTTCTGAACTATCAGAATCTAATCTTGCTTTAGAAGAAACGTAAAATTGATTTTCTATAGAAATTGATTCCAGAAGATCTCCAATATTTTTTTCAGATTTACCATCGCTATAAGTTTCGGCTGTATCTATCCAATTAATGCCAGATTTAATAGAAAGCTCTAGAGCTTTTTCCATAACTTCGTAGCTAGGGTCAATAAAAAGCCCACCTACCCAACCACCTCCTAAAACAACATCTGAGATATTGAGTCCTGTTCTTCCTAATTTATTTTTTTTCATAATAGTATTATCTTTATTTATTAAAAGTTGTATTAGTTTAATCAAATATTAAAACACTAGTACAACATATAAGAAAAATAAAAATGGATAAAGATAAAACTCTTATCAAGAACTTATTGTTAGGATCTTTCTTCGCATCATTATCTGCTACGCTAGGAGGGTCTACTTTTGTTTTTACAAGATTTTTAATTGATACAATTGACCCATTTACTTTATCTTTTATAAGATATGGTTTGACAGGATTAATACTATTTTTAATTTCAATATCTATTTTTTTTCAAAAAAAATTTGAATATAAAGATCTATTACCAATGGGTTTTTTAGGGCTTGCAATGGTCTCTATTTTCCCAAATTTTATGGCTTTAGGCCTAGAACATACCACAGCAGCAAGAGCAGGGTTATTATATGCTACGATGCCGCTTTGTACTATTATAATAGCTTATTTCTTTAAAATTGAACAAATTACAATTAATAAATCTATTGCTGTTTTACTTGCAATTATTGGAGTGTCATTTTGTATTTCTGAAAAAGTTGATAATAATTTTTCTAATACTTTAAGAGGTGATTTTTTGATGATGGTGGGGGTTTTTTCAGCATCATGTTTTACAGTTTTTTCAGGAAAATTTCTTAAAAAATATGGTAACATTCCAGTAATGATTTACGTTCTTTTTGTAGGTTCTTTATTCAATTTTTTTCTGTCTTTAAGTTTAGGCAACCCAATTCAAAGTTTAATTAAAATAAATAATTTTGAGCTATTAGCGTTAATTATGTTAATTCTTCCTGGTGGAGTACTCATGATGTATTGTTGGGGGAAGGCTTTACAGTTAATAACGCCAACTCAAGCAGCAATTTCTTTAGGGTTTAATCCATTGTCAGCAATTTTTCTTGGATCAATCATACTCAATGAGGAAGTAACAATAAGATTAGTTGTAGGCTTTGCAACGATAATTATTGCCATAATAATAGCAAATTGGAATTTTAAAAAAACTCATTAACTTTATTTTAATTTTTCTTTTAGTAATTTATTAACTATTCCAGGATTTGCTTTTCCTTGAGACATTTTCATAACTTGCCCAACAAAAAAACCGAAAAGTTTATCTTTCCCACTTAAAAATTCTTTTACTTTATCTTGATTGTCAGCTAAAACTTTTTTTATTATTTTTAAAATTTCTTTATCATCAGAAACCTGTTCTAAACCTTTTTCCTGAACAATTTCTAGAGGTTTCTTTTTACTAACCATCATTTCAGCAAAAATATCTTTTGCAATTTTACCTGATATAATTCCATCTGAAATTAATGCTATCAATTCACCAAGAGCTTCAGGAGAAACCGGGCTTTCTAGAAAAGAGATACTATCTTTTTTTAGAGCTCCAAAAAGCTCTGAGATCATCCAATTTGCAGTCAGCTTTCCATCTTTTCCAGCAACTGCTTTTTCATAAAATTCAACATAATCTCTTTCTTCAACTAGGATAGCAGCATCGTATGCCGTAATCCCAAAATCAGAAACCAATCTTTTTCTAAGAATATCTGGAAGTTCTGGAAGAGTTTCTTTTAAACTCTTAACCCAACTATCTTCGAATTCTAGAGGTAACAAGTCTGGATCAGGAAAATATCTATAATCATGAGCGTCTTCCTTACTTCTCATCGATCTTGTTTCACCAGTACTCGTATCAAACAATCTTGTTTCCTGATTAATTTTCCCACCTGCTTCTAGAATTTCAACTTGTCGTTCAGCCTCTGCTTGGATAGCTTGATTTATAAAGCGAATAGAATTTAGATTTTTTATTTCACATCTAGTTCCAAATTCTTCTCCAGCTTTTCTTACTGAAACATTACAGTCAGCTCTAAGTGAACCTTCTTCCATATTGCCATCGCAAGAACCAACATACCTTAATATTGATCTTATTTTTTTAACATAAGATCCTGCTTCATGAGGAGATCTAATATCAGGCTTTGAAACAATTTCCATCAATGCAACACCAGTTCTATTTAAATCTATATAGGATTTAGTTGGATGTTGGTCATGTAAAGATTTTCCTGCATCTTGTTCTAGATGCAACCTTTCAATACCTATTATTGTTTGTTTGCCATCATCAAGATCAATAGTGATTTCCCCTTCTCCAACAATTGGTTTAGTAAATTGACTGATTTGGTATCCTTGAGGTAAGTCAGCATAAAAATAATTTTTTCGATCAAACACAGAAACATTATTAATTTTAGCATTTAATGCTAAGCCAGTTTTAACAGCTTGTTCAACACAGTACTGATTTATAACAGGAAGCATTCCAGGCATAGCTGCATCGACTAAAGAAACATTTGAGTTAGCGTCTGCACCAAAAGTAGCTGATGCACCAGAAAACAACTTTGATTTGCTTGATATTTGAGCATGTATTTCTAAACCAATAACCATTTCCCATAAACCAGTTACACCTGCAATTTGCCCTGGGTTCAATTTGTTATCTATATTCATTTTGCAGCTCCATCAGCTATAAAATTAAACCCTGCAGATTTTTCTAAAACTTGCGCAGTGCTTATTAAGCCCACTTCATCAAATGCCTTAGCTATTAATTGCATACCTATAGGTAATCCAGATTTATCAAGACCAACAGGTAATGATATCCCT
>Ga0114999_10008946_pt1 | contig 11065 bp, 10 predicted proteins | sample ArcticOcean_MG_C_3_FD_89820 | JGI IMG/M metagenome (GOLD analysis project Ga0114999, IMG submission 89820) | Marine microbial communities from western Arctic Ocean - ArcticOcean_MG_CB8_126 | ecosystem: Environmental > Aquatic > Marine > Oceanic | place: Arctic Ocean: Canada Basin | collected... | reverse complement strand
GCGGCGAGAAAGTCTTTACCTATAGTCGATCGCTCCAATGCGGCGCGGATTTTGTCGGCTGAGTTTTCGTTGATGGTCTCAGCGAATTCACGCGGCAGGCGCTGGCTCAAATCCCATAGGGCCTGGCCCATTGCCGTTGTCTTGTTAGGCAGCCCTTGTACCAGGCGACGGACGACGGCAAGATCGCAATCCTCGCCGAAGAGCTCTTTGTAATAATTGGTGAAGGTTTCGCGTCCGTGCCCGGAGCCGAGGCGAAAGTGCAGGGTCCATATTCGCAATAGCCAGTCCCAGGTCTCGTCCATATGCTGTTGCAATTGTGTGGTCGATGCCGCTTCGAGGTCAAAGCGGTCCCAGCGCTCGATATAATCTTGGATCTCCGGCAGGAATTCTTCTTGCCAATGCGTCTGCACGTTTTCGCCAAAGGCGGCTCGTGCCTCTTCGGCCTTTTTATTAGCCGCCTCTTCTTCGTCGGGCTCGACCGTCAGCTTGAATGCCATGTAGATATAGTTATTGATCCAGCACAGCAGGGCTTGCCTGGGTGCGCCGCTGTATTCCCGCGAGTGATCCATGCCATTCCAGACGGTCAACCAGAAATCTCCGGCCAGCGCCGGCATGGCTTCGGGGCAGTGCATGTATTCCCGTTGCCAGGCAAGCGTTTTGTCCTGCGGATCCGGCCAGGCAACGGGGAAGTTCTCGGAAATGGGAATCGGGGTGCCGGTGCTTTCGGGCATGAACGAGTTCCTGGATGATTTAAGTGTTGATATGGGGCCGGCTATATGGCAAAAAATGCATGGGCCCGGCGTTAGGTGCGGCCGGCTAATAGTTCCGAGAGCAGCGGGTAAAAGGCTTCGGCCTGGCGCCTGAAACCTAAATCTGTTGGGTGCGAGCCGTCGACGGTATCGTCGCCGTCGGCCCCGAGCAGCTGTTCACCTTCCATATAATGTAGGTCGTTTACGTTTTGTAATTCGGCGAAGGCTTGGCGCAGTGCGGCGCGGCTGCTGCGATTGCGTTCGGCGCGGTCCTGATGTAAAAAAGCGTCGGAGTAGGTGCGGTCCTCGACGAGTAGGATCGGTGTTTCGGGATGGGCTGCGCGCAGAATGCGCACTAGTTCGGGGGCGCTCACTGCAACCTCGTCGGCTGTCATATTGGGTAGACAGTCGATGACGTAGAGGGCTGGGTCCAGCTCGGCCAATAATTCGGCGACTTCGCGTTCCATTTTGCCATTGCCGGAAAAACCGAGGTTGATCGCGGGTCGGTCGAGCATGCGGCCGAGTATGGCTGGGTGGCAGGTGCCCGGCCGCGAGGCGCAGCCGCCCTGGGTGATTGAGGTGCCGTAGAAGACGACGGGCCGCGTATCGCGGGTGGGCATAGGTTCGAGCGAGGCGGCTTTGGGTACGCCGAGCTCTACGGAAGTTACGCCATTGTAGAGGGGCAGGTAGAGTATGTACTCGCGCTGGCCTTGGGGCAGGTCACCGCAGAGTTGGGCTTCGTTGTCGGGAAAGGCCTCCGGGCGGCCGGTGCCGAGCCAGCGCCAGGTGTCGTCCATACGGACATAGAGGTCGACGCCGCTGACACCGGTGGCGGGCATGTGCACCATGGCCAGCGATTCTTTGCGCAGGCTCCAGCGCGCGTGGATCGCAGTGGCGTCGCTTGTGAAGCGGGCGCAGATTCCGGCGCTGTCGCGGCTGAGGTTCCACACCGGGTCGCGCACGGTGCCTTCGGCGCGGACGGGCAGGCGGTCGTAGAAATTGCGGGTGTCGGTCCAGCCTTTGCCCTCTATGCTTAGGGTCGTGAGGTCATGCCAGTGTAGATTGTCGGTCATCTTAGGTTCCTTATTGTTACTGCGTGTGGTCGATGCCGAGTTTGATTGAGCGCTCGGGGTGTTCGTTGATTTCGTGGTAGGCGTCGGCGGCTTGCGCGAAAGGCACGATGGGGTCGATGAGGTCGTCGGCATTGAGGTGGCCTTCGACCAGCAGCGCCAGCGACTCTTCGCGGATACGGGCGAAGGTCCAACTGGCTTGCGGCAGAGGCTCACTGCAGGCGCGGCTGGAGATGACCTGGATGCGGTTGCGGTGCCACTCGCCGGCTAGGCGCAGGCCTTGATCGCCGTGGTAGTAGGCGGTCGAGACGAGGGTGCCGGCATAGCAGGTGGAGCGTATCGCGTCTTCGAAGGCGCGGTAGGACCCGCTGGTTTCGAAGGTGATATCGGCGCCGGTCTTGTCGGTTAACTGTTTGATCTGTAGACCGGCGTCGACTTCTGAGGGGTCCAGAGCCAAGTCGGCGCCGTGGCGCAGGGCGGCGGCGCGCCGCCGCTCAATGGGGTCGACTGCGACCACCCAGCGGGCACCGCAAAGACGCGCCGCCTGCGCCACCATTAGGCCGATGGCCCCCAAGCCGAAGACCGCAACCCTATCGCCCAAACGCACCGGGCCGTCGCGCACCGCGCCGAGGGCAAAGTCCGCCGGGTCCCAGTACATGATGGCTTGAGGTGAGACGTCTTCAGGTGCTTTTTGCAGGCGGGTGGCCGAGATGGTATGTGTTTCGCGGATGGGCAAGTGGGCGAAGACCCGGTCGTCTATTTTCAGCGTTTCGACTTCGGTGCCGACCTCAGTGACAACACCCAAACATATATTACCGAGGTTGTCCAGGAGGGAATCACCGGTCGATTCGCCGCGGCGGTGCAGGCGCAGCTCGCGGTCCCAGCGGTCGGAGGCGTCGGGCGTGTCGGCGCGAAAGCCGCGCAACTCGGTGCCGTGTTTGACTGAGCTGAAGAGGCTCTTTATGCGGACTTCATTGGGCGCGAGGAGTGGTTCTTCATAGGGAGAGAGAATGGCGTGGCCGGGGGCATCGGCGATGAGTTCGAGGGGCATGGTCAGCGGTCCTGTCGTCGGGTGGGAGAGGGAGTTTACTTATAGTAGCTGCCTGGTGCAATCGTTTTGAGCGTTTGAGTGTGTATTTGCAGGAATGCAGTTATACTTAAGAGACCACTTATTTATACAAAAGGATACACATGAAGCGAATCGGGGTTCTCACCGCTGGCGGGGATACGCCCGCGCTCAACGCTACGATCTACGGTGCGGTTTTGCGCGCGAGTCAACTGCGCATGGAGATATTTGGTTTTATCAAGGGCTTCAGCAGCTTGCTCAACCCGCGGTTGCCGCATGTGCATCTCAACCCTCTGTTACAGGTTATACCCGAATTGGACGCCACGTTGGGTGGCACGGGTTTGGGCGCGTCGCGCGATTATCTGCCCGGCGACGACCCAGCGTTGGTCGACCAGATCCTCGTCCGTCTCGATCAGCTTGGCGTCGAGGGGCTGATCTGTATCGGCGGCGACGGCACGCTCAATGGTCTGCAGCCTCTCACCGAACGTCTGCCGGTGGTCCTGGCACCGAAAACCATCGACAACGACCTCGGACTCAATTATCCGAGCGAACCCGACGAGTGGTATCGCGACGATGACGACGCTTATTATCGCAAGGAATCGAAGCTCGTTTTTAACCAGGAACACATGGTCAACTATGTCACGCCTGGTTATGCCACCGCCGTCTTCGATTCGGCGATGGGAGTCGAGCGGGTGCGCACCACGGCGGAGAGCCACCGGCGCATCGCGATTATTGAGGTGATGGGGCGCCACTCGGGTTATATCGCGCTGGGTTCGGCCTATGGACGTCCCGATATCGTGTTGGTACCGGAGTGCCCAGTGCATATCGACCCGCTGGTCGAACGCATCAAGGATCTCTACGATTTGCAGAAAAATGTGGTGATCGTGTGTGGCGAGGGCATCGTCGATGAAGAGGGCAACGAATTGGGCGCGGCGCAGCAGACGACCGACCCGGCGGGTAATATCGTACTCAGTGGGGCCGCCGAGTCGTTGCGCGCGATGTTGATCGAGCGCATAGGCGACGACTATTTTAGCTCGCGTCGCCGTGGTGAGTCGGCCAGCGCGGCCATCTTCGTTCGCAAAGTGGGGCATACGCAGCGTGGCGGACGCCCGGTGCTCTTTGATCGTTTTTATGCCTCGCAGCTTGGTGGCAAGGCGGTGGATATGCTGCAAGAAGGGCAGAATAACGCGGTGGCGGTGCTGCAGTGGGGGCGCGAGCAGGGCTTTTATGTGGACAGTGTTGCAGGACATCGCTTGCGCGACCGTTGGGGGCAGATCCACGCGCGGCCGATGCACGCTTCGTTTTACGACGAAGAGCGGATGAAACCATCGCAGGTGGGCATCGATTATCTGTTGCCGATATTCACTTCGGCGATAGGGCACGACGATGTGGAGCATATTCGCCACACGCTTTTCGACTCGGGCAATCTGATGTTGCCCTATCACTCGATAAATACTGACGTCAACAAGCGGATTCGCTATTTGCAATAGGGCTATTTAGCCCCGAAAGAGTGGATACCGTTTTTGGTAATCGGACATTTCAGGACCGTCGTAGCGATTGTCTTCGCGGTGTGGCACCGTGTTGTGGTGACCCTGGTAGTGGCCACCCCAAAGAAAGCGGCGGCCGGGCTTTTGCGGACGACGGGCCGAGTGGAAGAGCCCGGTGTCGAAAACTATGGCCGAGCCGGGCGGGCAGTAGACCACCTCTTGGCCGGGCCAGTCGCCTTGGCGTTCTAGGCTGGCCGGAGCCCAAGGGTCGGTGAGGCGACGCGGACTGACGACCAGCGGGCCGACGTCGTCGTTCGAGCCGTCGAGATAGACATTACAGAGCACGCGGTCGAAATGACCTAGGTGGTCCAGCCGTTGCAAATCCCACATAACCTCTTCGCTGCGGTGTTCGGTGTTGAGGTGGTAATGCCAGTCGCAAAAGTCGCGGGTTTCGTCGCAGAGCAGGGCGCCGCTGTGCGCTAATCTCACTTCATCCTGCAGCACCAGGGCGAGCAGGTCGAGTATCTCATTTTTTAAATAATAAGGCGCCATTTCGGGCGCGTATTTCAGTAGCGGGTGCATGACGAAGCCAAAGCGTCCGCCCATCGGCGGTTCGCTGGCGCGCTGCCAGGCGTCGGTGAGGATCCGGCGGATCTGGCGGCGTTCGTTCTCGCCGTAGACGGATTCGAGCACGCAGTATCCGCGGGCGCAGAGGTCGGTGACTTTGGGGTGCATAACGTAGAAACCTGCCGTTGAAATTCGATCTGTAATAGCATAGCTTACGCATTAAATCCCAACGATGAAATGGCAATGAGTATATGAGTGTCTATCGGCATATGGTGCGGCCGCTTTTATTCCGCTGTGATCCGGAGTGGATCCACGAGCGCGCGATGGATCTCGGCGAGCGCGTGGGCGCTTCGGCCGCTGGGCGCAATCTGCTCAAGGGCCTTTTTTCCTTCGCGGATAGCCGCTTAGCCACCGAGGTCGGCGGGTTGCGCTTTGCCAATCCGCTGGGCATGGCGGCGGGTTTCGACAAGAACGGGCGGGTGATACAGGCGTTGGCGGCGATGGGCTTTGGCTTTGTCGAGGTCGGGTCGGTGTCGGCGCACGCCTCAGAGGGCAATGCGCGGCCTAGGCTTTTCCGTTTGCCGCTCGACGAGGCGGTGGTGGTCTATTATGGTGTGCCTAACGACGGGGCCGAAGTTGTAGCTGAACGCGTGTCCGGGCGGCCGACGGATGCGCCCTTGGGCATCAATCTCGTCGAGACGAATACGGGGCGGCCGGTCGCGGCGGAGGCTGTGGTGGCGGAATTCGCCGAGGCGGTGAAGCCCTTTGTCGGACGCGCCGATTATATTGCGCTGAACCTCAATTGTCCGAATACGACCGGGGGCATCAGTCCTTTTGACGGCGGCGGGCATTTGCGCGATCTGCTGCGGGAGTACGCGGTGATCGATGATTTGCCTCCGGTCTTCCTCAAGTTTACCGCGCATGTCGACCCGGCGCGCATGGCGCGCATGCTAGAGGCGGTCGACTCCTTCGATTTTGTCAAAGGGTTCGTCTTCAACTTGCCGCCGGGCAAGGACTATCCGCTTAAGTCGCCGGCCGCCGAAGTCGACCCGTTGCCCGGCACGCTCTGCGGGCGGCCGGTGCGGGAGATGATTGACGAGGCGCTGCGTTTCTGGTATGCGCGCATCGACCGGACGCGGCACAAGATTATCGGTGTGGGTGGGATCTCGTCGGCGGAGGATGCCTATCGCAAGATCCGGCTGGGGGCTTCGCTGGTGCAGCTCTATTCAGCGTTGGTGTTCAAGGGCCCGGGTATTGTACGCGAGATCAACGCAGGTTTGGCGCGGCTTTTGGCGCGGGATGGCTACGCGCACGTGGCGGAGGCGGTGGGGGTGGATAATGAGGCGAAGGCTGTCGTCTAAGTAGGGCAGATGAAACGGAGAACGATAAGTGAAGTTCTCGCTTTAAAATTTTTCCGGGCGCTCTGGTTCCCCGCTCTCAATCGACGCGAAGGCCGCCTCGCAGACCGCTACGGTCTTGGCACCGAAACGCGCCGGAATGGGATTGCTCATTTTGCCGTCGAGCACATCGAGAAAATCCACCACTGCATCGGCCCAGCCGTGGCCGCCGACGATTTCGCTGGGCTCTTCGTCAAAGGTCACCGGTTCCTCGCCCCGTCGATGCAACTGCCCCTGCCATAGCGAACCCTCCGACCCGTAGACCGCTAACATGCCGCCGCCCATGCCGTGGCCCGAGCAACCGCTGGTGACGAAGACCTTGCCGAGTGCGCCGCTGGCAAATTGCAAACTTAGAATATAGCAATCGTCCGAGGGGAATTCCGGCACGGTCATTTTATTGGCGTAGGCGAAGACCTCTTCTACTGGGCTGTCGATGGTCCATAACATCAAGTCTATCGGATGGCAACCGCCGCCGAGCAGAATATTCTGGGGGTTTGTCCGGTCGGCGCGCCAAGGGGTGTGGCTCGAACCTTCTGCGGCGTAATAGCTCCACATATCGTGGATATAGTCTCCCTGGATAAAGAAGATCTCGCCGATTTGGCCCGCTTGGGCCGCACGGGCCATCGGGCCCCAAGGGTGCATATAGCGCATTGTGTGGTCGGTCATCACATGGCGGTCGCAAGCCTCGGCCGCCTCGACGATGCGGCGGGCGTCGGAGACGGTGGTGGCGAGTGGTTTTTCTATTAAGACGTGGCAGTTATGTTCGAGTGCAAGCAGGGTTTGGTCGGCGTGCAAATGGTCGGGGCCGGCGATGACGACGACATCGGGTTGAGTTTCTTTGAGCAACACGGCGAAGTCCGTACCCGTTATAGCGGCGGGGTAGTGCGCTAGTTGTTTTTCGAGCTGGCGCGGTTGCGGGTCGACGAGGGCGGTGATTTGGCCGCGGCCGTCTTGAGTGGCGACTTGCGCGACGGAGCGGCCGGCGCTGCCGCATCCGGCGATGAGCAAGGTATAGGGTGACATAGTTATTCCTATCAAGGCTAAGTGAAGCTGCAGCTTCTTTTGCCCGGGTGGTTACGGGCACCTAGGCGAAGCGAACTATCCATCGGGGTCGCCGTCGTTGTAGGCGGCGATGGTGTTGTAGAGAATTTATTTGATGTCGCGTCCGGTGGTCTGTGTCATGGCGTTCCTGGGTGTGCGGACTAGGTTCTCCTTCATTTAATTAATCGCTATTCGGCGCACGATTCAGTATATAGAGGGTTAATGTGGGACAGTTGGTGGACTTTTACAATATGAAATGGAGGACTTATGCGCGTCACTGAGATTGAAATGCACGAAGTGACCCTCGATTACGACGAGCGGCGGGTCCATGAGTTGAGCCATTATTATTTTAGCAGGCAGCGGACGATTTATGTCGCGCATACGGACAATGGGCTAGTTGGTTTGGGGGAGGGCGGGTCGCCGGCGTCGCAAGAAGATATCGACCGGTATATCGGGACGAATCCGTTCGAGTGGGTGGGGGACGAGACTTCTCTGGCCCTGGGCACGGCGATGTACGATTTAATGGGCAAGGCCGCGGGGGTGCCGGTGTATAAGCTCTTCGGGCCGAAGCAGCGCAGTTGGGTGCCGGTGGCGGGGTGGACGGTGGCGACGGATCCGGAGCGGATGGCGGCGGCGGTGGAGAATCTGGCGGGGCAGGGGCATACCTGGATGAAGTTCCACCTTTCGCCCTTTGAGAATGTTTTTGCGCAAACCGAGGCGATGCAGGCGGTGGCGCCGCCGGGTTTTAAGCTGCACTACGATTTCACCATGCACGGGACCGACGACCATATGCCCGAGTTGTTGGATGGCTTGGCCGAGTATGCAATCGCCGGTTGTTTCGAAGATCCGCTGCCGGGGGAGGATATCGAGGGTTATATCGATTTGCGGCGACGGGCCAAGCGACCGATCGTACTGCACCATTTCCCGATGCGGGCGACCTACGAGATACTGATGGGGCCGGCCGATGCCTATATGTTGGGGCATTATACCATCGGCGAATCGGTGCGCCGTGCCGGGCTCTTTGCCGCCGGCGGCAGCCCTTTTATGCTGCAGAATACCGGCGGTCAGATCACGCGCACGATGGTCGCGCACATGATGGCGGCCTTTCCCACCGCGACCTTTCACTCAGTCAGTGCTACCGAAAGTTTGGCCGGTGATGTGGTTGAGGAAAGGTTACAGCCGGTCAACGGCTTTATACGGGTGCCGGAGGAGCCAGGGCTGGGGCTGACCTTGGATCGGGAGGCATTGGAAAGATATCAGAGCGCCAAGGCACCCGAACCCGAGGCTTGGATAATTAAGAACACGTTCAAAAACGGAACGCGGATGTATAATCTCGTGACGCCGGACAAGCCGCATTTTATGGTGCGGCCGGATTGGAGCGGCGCGCTGCCGATGAGTTATGCCGCGCCTGTCGAGACGGAGTATTGGGATGACGATGGCTCGCGGGAGTTCGCCGAGATGCGCCAGCGTATCGAACGAGAGGACACGGTGCTTATTGGCTGAGTGTGCGGCCTCGTCAGAAATAGCTTTCGCAGCCATAAACGAAAATCATACGCTTTGTTCTCGCAGGTGTCGAATTACTTCTGCGATATCGCACTGGCAGGTGCCGGCCGCATAGGGGTGTCGGCCCGTGCGGCGGAGTGCCGCGCCATTGTGCTGGTGGAAGGCGCCGCGGTGGTCCATATACTGGCCCCAATGGCCGTAGGTGCCGCTCGAATAATCGCTTGCGACGAACGAGGCGCTCCACGATGGGGGGAACAGGGAGAGAAAGGGCGGTAGCTGGTTGAGCCAGGAACCGCAGCGCAGCCGAGTGGCGGCCGGGTGGGCGGCCGGGGCGTCGTGCAGCAGACGCAATAGACTTTCGACGAGTTGCGGGCGATATGCGGCGGAAAATGGGGAGGCGGGCCGGTAGGCGTTGCGGACGTGCAGGGTGATAGCGCCGGGGTCGTTCGCCCTGGTGTCGAAGCTCCAGCATTGATAGGGGCCTTGGCCGGCTTGCAGGGAACGCTCGTAGTGTTCGCGCGCGATGGGTTCAACGAGCGGCTGGAGGATGGTCCAGCACTCGGTTTCGAGCGCGTCGGTGTCGGCGACATCGGCGTGGGCGAAAATGCGTTCGGCGAGTTGTGCCCTTAATCCGTCCCAAGCGGCGTTGGCTGGCTCGAGGCTATAGGCGGGGTGGCGACCGTCGAAATGCATCGTCCTACGCAGGATATCGGTCCGCAATTCGAGCGCTTCATCTATCGGCACGGGCGGTTCACGGCGGCAGGTTAGCTCGCGGACGTAGCAGACCATCAGTTTGAGGGACTCTTGCAAGTAGTTCGCATGCGTGTGAAGGGGGTCCATAAGGGGTGTCCTTATAAATGACGGCCTCGTATCTGGACTTGCTTTGTTTTAATGGACAATGATTGATGGTTCAAAATTCTGTTCGTACTGGACCGGTGTATTGTATCCCAACGCGGAATGGGATCGTTGCCGGTTGTAAAACACTTCAATGTATTCGAAGATGGCTTGTCGCGCTTCTTGTAGCGTATGAAAATCTTGGTGATGAATCAATTCCGTTTTCAACGTAGCCATGAAACTCTCCATCGGTGCATTGTCCCAACAGTTGCCTTTGCGGCTCATCGAGCGACGAACTCGATGGTGGAGCAACAGGCGGCGATAGCCGCGACTGGCATACTGCCGCCCTCTATCCGAATGGTGCAACAAGCGATCGGTGGGGCATCGTTGGCGCAATGCCATATCCAGCGCGGCCTTGGTCAGATCCTCTTTCATGCGCGAATTCATCGCCCAACCGACGACTTTTCGAGCATACAGGTCCATGACTACGGCCAAATACAGCCATCCTTCTCGGGTCGGCACATACGTGATATCGGCCACCCATTTTTCATTAGGGCGACTGGCCGTAAAATTACGGTGCAGTCGATTCGGGGCTACCGGATGAACATGCCGACTATCCGTCGTCGCACGAAACCGCCGTCGACTCTTGCGGGCACGGAGTCCGGCCTGTTGCATCAGACGTGCGACGCGGTCGCGTCCGCCCCGCACGCCCTGGTTTTGTAATGCATCATGGATGCGCGGACTACCTACCGTTGTTCGGAGCGGGTGTAGATCAAGCGGATACGCTCCAGCAAGTGTCGATTTTCGATCGCACGTGGACTTTCACCGCGTTGTCGCCAAGCGTAGTACTCACTGCGAGGAACAGCCAATACATGGCACAACACCGTCACTCGATAATGGACTCGTTCCCGCTCGATAAAGCGATATCTCATGACGACTCCTTGGCAAAGAAGGCCGTCGCTTTTTTAAAATATCGCGCCTAATAGGGTCGTCAATTTATTGTTCGTTAAGTGTTTTATCGCGTGCTATTTGTATTCCGCCTACAGGCCGATGCTGAATTGACGTGAATTTGTCGCACATAGGACACGTTAGAGCTATAACGGGGGCCACATCGAAATCGGCAGGTTTGTTGCCCGCACTATTAGGACTACGTGCGACTTCTCCCCCCTCGCGCCGAGCAGATTCCGACGAACAATGCAAGATAACGCCAGCTTGTAGCTGCCACTAACATATATTTCTCCTTATTGCGGTTCATCTGTTCGGGGGATCGGTTCAGGCGCTTCACCGCCAGCCAGTCGCATCAGCTGGACCATAAAATCGACCTGACCCCGAAACCATCCTTCTGACAGTT
>Ga0114999_10008945_pt1 | contig 11065 bp, 2 predicted proteins | sample ArcticOcean_MG_C_3_FD_89820 | JGI IMG/M metagenome (GOLD analysis project Ga0114999, IMG submission 89820) | Marine microbial communities from western Arctic Ocean - ArcticOcean_MG_CB8_126 | ecosystem: Environmental > Aquatic > Marine > Oceanic | place: Arctic Ocean: Canada Basin | collected... | reverse complement strand
TTTTGCCGCTTCAATTTCTTTTAGTATTTCCTCTCTAGTCACTCCAATCAGAACGGCTGCGAATTCTGCATCATTATTTTTTGATGCCTCGTAATATCTACGGGCCAATGCCGCCGGTTCTTTACCGGACTGCAAATCATTTTCTAAATCCGCCAGAGTTTTCCGGACAGTACTCTTATCCTGTCCCATCACCTGAAACAAAGATAAATCACCTGATTCAGCGACTTCCACTTTTTGACGTAATTCTGTTGGAACTTCAGAAAGAATCAGATGCGAGCAAACGTTGTCCTGACCTAAGCCGCTGACCGCGGCATGCCTTTTTAAATTTCCCGGTTGAATCAACCACGGTCGTGACTCTACCGGAACATAAAATTCATTTCCGGAAAGCAATTCTGTTTTAGGCGTTGACCATTGCGGAACCCCCGGAATAAAACGATGGTGCAGACAAAGCGCTGTTTTGATCAAACTTGCCATTCCTGAGGCAGCAAATGTATGTCCCAAATTGGCTTTGATTCCGCCAATAGCGCAGCTTGAGTTTGTTCCTGAATATAGACTGCTTAATCCGCTCATCTCGGCTTTGTCCTCATGCTCGTTTCCACTACCGAAAACTTCCAAAATACCGATTTCCCGTGCTGTCAGTTTTGCTATTTTTAAGGCTTTTTTACCGGCATCTTCGACAGATTCAGCGGAAACTCCATTTGTAAAAGCTAACGCATCCAGAGTCGCATAAATCTGTTCGCGGTCTTTTTTTGCATTCTCCATGCTTTTGAGAACCACTGTTCCGGCACCTTCACCGATCATCCAACCGTTGACTTCACGTTCAAAACTGAGAGTTGCTTTTGCTGAATTGAGAGGTGATTTTCTTTGACGGAGCAAAACCTGTTCCGGACTTCCGGCGAGATCAACAGCAGTGATTACTACCGCGTCAACGTTGTTTTCCGCAAGTAACATCTGCGCTATTTCAAGTGCCCTGAAAACAGAATTTTCTTCGGATGAAATTGTCATTGCCGGACCCGAAAAATCCCAGAGAGAAGAAATCCTGGCCGCCATGATATTACCGATAAAACTTGTAAAAGGGTTGATTGGAACTTCCTCAAGCAGACTGTCTCTAGACAAGGTAATTAAATGTTTGCGTTCTTCATCACTCAGTGAAATCCCTGTTTTTTCCAAACTATCTTCAATTTGTACCGCCAGATTAACACGTCCCCTGAACCTGTGAATTTCAAGTTCAGTTTCCATGGCGACCAACACGGCTACATTTTGTCCTTCACGCAGGTTTGTTTTTTTGAGTGCCCTGTCCGTGACTTCGAGCGTCAGTAACTGTTGAGGAATCAGACGTTCTTTTGGATTTGGTTGCAGTTTAAAACGCAGAAAATCCATTTCAAAAGATTCCAGCCACGCTCCTTCAGGTACTTGACTCAATTCAGGGTGCTGTTCCAGACCTTTCCAGCGTTCCGGAGGTAGTTTACGGAAATGCTGTTTATTATCGTAAATCGTTTGATAAAATTCATGTAGCCCGTTGCATCCGCCGAAAATTGCCTCCATGCCGATTATGGCAACTGCGGACTGTTTATTTTGTACAGGCTTTTTTTGCTGTTTTGATCTTGCACTACTTTTTTCAGAGTTTGCTGCTTCAAAAACGATGTGCGCGTTTGTGCCCCCAAAACCAAAAGCACTCACCGCTGCACTGCGTTCTTGACGTTTATGGGGCCAGGTTGCAGCCTGACGTACTATTTGATCTGCCGAAACTCCCTCATTTTTTGAAGTCATGACATTTTCAACACCAACGGTTGCCGGGATAATTCCATTTTGCAACGCGAGGATTACCTTTGTCATTCCTCCCATTCCAGCTGCAGTCAACATGTGCCCCAAATTCGATTTAACTGAACCTATTAACGGTTTCGTTTTATTTTCCACCGGAGTGTCTGGTGCAGCAAAAAACATTTCCATCGAATCCAATTCGACCTTGTCTCCAAGAGGTGTGCCTGTGGCATGGCATTCGATATAGTCAATTTCAGCAGACGTAATTCGGGAAGAATCATAAGCCCGTTCATAGGCCAAGATTTGACCTTTGGAGTTTGGACTGAGCACAAACTGCCCCCTGCCGTCATTCGACAAACCGATACCTGAAATTACCGCGTGAATATGGTCACCGTCACGTTCGGCATCATCCAGACGTTTGAGCACAAACATCCCTGCGCCCTGACTGGCAAATAATCCGCCGGAGTTATTATCCAGCGGGTTACATGTTTCAGGATATTCCGGATATGCGTGGAAAATCGAAAATCCCATATTTACAAAAAACGGATCAGCCGCGCTCACTGCTCCAGCCATCATCAAATCTGTTTTTCCGCTTTGCAAATAATGACAGGCTAGCGCCACCGCATACAAGGATGAGGCACAGGCTGCGTCTAGTGCTAAACTGTGAGCAGACAAACCTAATGCTTGAGCGACTATCGAGGCGGGTAGTCCGGAAATACGTGAATTTTCCTGGGCATAATATTTTTGCTGAGCAAATGAATCAAGGCTGAAATCCGGACGGTTCAGTACTTTTTTTAATAACGGATCCAGCGCTTGCTGGTATAAAGGCAAGAGTAAGTGATTCGATGCTTTTGTCGGGAATGAAAGATTGCCGAGCACCACACCGCATTCTTTCAGGATTTTGGGATTTCCATAATAACCGCTGTCACGCAATGCCTCACGGGCGACATGCAGAGGCCACTGAAAAGTTTCACCAAGTTTTTCGATGCGTTCCGCAGGGAGTAGAAAACCATCCGCATCCAATGTAAAATCACGGATGTAACCACCCCGCGCGCAGTAAAATTTGTCAGCCACCCCTTTTTTGTCTGTCAAAAAACGGGACGGATCGGTATCCAAATTTAATTCAGTCGCAGAGGTGCAGGAATTTTTTTCCTGCAGTAAATTTTGCCAATATTCTGCTGGTGTATTTGCCTCAGGAAAGAGACAGGAAAGACCGATAACAGCGATTGCTTGCATTTATTTCTTAATCCTGGATTTGCTTTGATTGTTGTTCTTTTTCAACCATTCAATTTTTTTTTCATACCTTGTAGTTACTTAATAAGTACTGAAACAGTTTTAATTCGAGCGAGGAGGTAAATATTATTTTAAGCAGAATACAAAATTCATTAAGATTTATCTTTACGCTCGAAATTATAAATTCTTAGACAGAAACCAAACATCGAAACGGAGTTCGGGGCTAGCAACTCTGAAACTCCATTCACTTTTTCCCAAACAAAGCATTTAAAGATTTACTTAGTGTTACTTCTGCACCTGTCATCCGGGCATACATCAAACCTGCCTCATCATGAAGAAACAGGTTTGCGCTGAGAGCGGTTGGAGAATTCCTGTTAACTGACATGCTTAGATAAAACAGAGTTTCAAATGGCACTTTGCGGAAATGTTCAAAGGTCTCCGTTTTCAATGGCAGGCTTCCGGATCGATGAAAACGCCAGGCCCAAATCAGCATTGCCTGAAATGCAAGGTCCAGTGCAAAAGGATTAAAATCCTGTGAAGCAAACTGACCTTCTTCAGAGACAGGATTTTCCGTCAGGAGGCATTCCAGCGTTAAACCCTTTTCATTGATATTCAGTACTTGTTCAATGCCCTGAAATTTAGGTCCATGAAATAAGGTGCCGTCTTCATAAAATGCTGATCCAGGCAAATTGTGTGTGTTGCTTAAATCGATACGGTCATGCAGAGGAACTTTTGGATGCTGTTTTTCTAAACTCACCTGTGTGCTGTAATGAAAACGGGGGCGTTTACTTGCATAACTTCCGGAACCGGATTTACTTGAAACTTTAACCTCAATTTCCACGTAATTAGCGTTTTCTCGCTCAATTTCCCGTAGATCAAGGATATATTTGTCAGCGATGCTTTTATCAAATTTAACACCGTTTAGCACCTTAAAATTACTGCAGCGTGAAAACATAAAACCGGGAAGCCCCTGTTCACACGCGTCTACCATCCAGGACATGGCGTGTACTGCAGGCAAAACAGGATTATCACCGATTGCATGATCCTTAAAAACAGGATTTGCTTGCAAATTAATTTCCCGCGTAATTTTCCACTTACGCAAACCTGTTTCAGCTTCATTTGGAACCACCATTGAATTTCCGATCAGCACAAGAGGATTCTCCTGTCCCGCGGATGTAACTTCTTCCACAAAAACACGGGTTCCGGCTTCAACTGAAATTACCTCAACGTTACGTTCCTCAAACAGCTTTTTTAATTCTGGACTGACCATTCCGCCTTCCCACGGCCCCCAGTTGAATGAAGTAACGTGGCAATCAGGATGATTTTGCTTGAACAAAAGCGCAATGCGGTTCAGTGCTTCATTCCCCATAGCGTAATCAGATTGTCCTGCATTTCCGTAAAATCCTGCGGCAGATGAAAACAATAACAGATGAGTCAGGTTTTTAGGATCAACACTTTTTAAGAGTGTGTTAATTCCATTTATTTTAGTGGAGCAGACGGCATCATAATCCTCAGCCGTTTTTTTCTCAATCAGTTTGTCCGCAAGGACTCCTGCCCCATGAATCACTCCTGTCACAGCACCGTATTTTTTGACCGCGTGAGCAATTGCGACTTTCATTTTTTTTACGTCGGTCACGTCCGCGCTGACATATTCAGCCAGTCCTCCCGCGTTTTTGATACGCACCATGTTTTTCCTGATGGCACGTCCTGCTTCCACTTTTCCAACTAGCTGATTTACTTTTTGGGGAGTTGGTTTTTCATCTTTTTCAACGAGCACCTGCATTGCTGCCTGTTTTAATTTCATCTTATCCTCGCCGACTGGTTTCGCCCATTTCGGTTCATCTTCAAGCGGTGAGCGTCCCAACAAAATAAAATTACAGGGTTGTGTTTCTGCAAGTTTCACCACACATTCCGCGGTCACACCTCTTGCGCCACCGCTTACCAGGAAAACAGATTTTTTACTTAATGACTTACCGGCATTTGCGGTGGTTAAATCTCGCACATATTTTGGTTTAACTGTCATCCTGGATGTTCCAGACTTTCCTCTGGCGGAATAGCCGACTTCACTGATTCGTAAATCCGGATCATGGAGTTCCTGTAATATGCAGTTTGCCGCGATTTCAGCTTTTAACTTGGGCTGCAAATCCAGAAAACGGCAAAAGACATCCGGCCACTCCACTCCGGCGGTTTTAATCAATCCTGAGAGTCCGCTGCTCGGCGCGTTGAATTCACCGGTGCCCATTCCAAGTTCACCATCGAGACGTGCCACTGCCAGGAAATGACTGCGTCTGTTTCCTGACTGTGCTGATTCACGAAAAGCAGGATAGATATTTTTTGCTGTAAGAAAAGCCTGCTTGAGAAAAGCATTCGCGCCGTCTTCCAACTTTGTCTCAGAGGAAGATCTTGCCACAGGATGAAGGTGTATGAAACCTCCGAAACGGCCGTGTTTTTCAGAGAAGGATTTGAGTGCGGATTGTAATTCAGTTTCTGCAGAAGAAGACAACTCGATGACTGCTGTTTCTTTGCGGATCGCTTTACGTTTACTGTTATCAAAAGCGGAAATACCGCAGAAACGTAAAATAACGGGAGTCCAGCCTTGTCCGTGTAATGCCTCGGCCAATGCCGGCGTGAGAGCAGAACCGTCGTCTGTAAGCAGACAGAGTGGATTCTCAGGGAGTTCTTTACGTATAAATCCTGGAGAAGCGAGCGGAACAGCCTGTGCAAGGCCGAGCGTTACCTGATGTTCCGCTACCGCGAATTCAGGCTTTGAGTTCAGGAGTTTTTTTTTACAGGCTCAGAAGATTCTGAAAACGGAGCCGGAATAATAGAAGCACCGCTGGTTTCAGCTGGAGCAAGCGAACCTAAATGATCGACAATTTCCTTGAGGGTCCGTAATTCACCAATCTCACTGCCACTGACTTGAGGTAAATGAGGCAGTTGTTCCTGCAGGGACCACATTATTTCAACACGCTTAATAGAGTCAATACCAAGATCTGCTTCCATGTCCATGCTCAGTTCAAGCATTTCTACGGGATAACCTGTTTTTTCACCGATTATGCTCAAAAGCGCAGGTGCAATTTCGCCTGGAACTGAGCCCTGAGCAACTGCCGCGTTTCCGTTACCGTTACGGGAGGAATCCACAGAGGTTGCAGTGGAGGCGGATTTTTCTGCCAAATCTAGTTTCGGAAGGGCAACTCCTCCTGCAGAAGGTAAAATCTTTTTTACATGTTCGATAATTTGCCCGACTGTCCGTAGTTCCGCAATATCGTTGGCACCGATTTGCGGTAAATCCTGATACTGCTCCTGTAGTGCCCACATTATTTCAACACGTTTGATCGAATCTATGCCAAGATCTGCTTCCATGTCCATGCTCAGTTCAAGCATTTCTGGAGGATAACCTGTTTTTTCACTGATAATTGACATAAAAACGGGGCCTGGATCTACACCATTACTGCCTGAATTTTGTGGAGTCGTGACAACTTCTGCGGCCGAACTTTCTACCCTGCTGATGTCGTCTCCTATTTTACTTTTTAAGTGATCAACGATTTGACCAAGCGTGCGCATTTCCGTGAGTTCATCACCAGGAACTTCGGGCAATTGCGGAATTTTGTCCTGAACTGAACCGAGAATTTCGACACGTTTAATTGAATCAATGCCGAGGTCCGATTCCATGTCCATGCTGAGTTCAAGCATTTCCTGCGGATAACCTGTTTTTTCACTGACAATAGCCATCATTACCGCAGTCACGTCTGCTGCCGAATTTCCGGAAGTTGAAACAGGTGCCGCATGATCCTCACTTTGTGCGGGCGTTGTTTGCGGAAGTGTGGAAGTGGTTGTTTGTAATTTACTTTGCAGATGCTCAACAATTTCACCAAGTGTTCTCATTTCCGCAAGTTCATCTCCTGGAACTTCTGGCAGTTGCGGAATTTGATCCTGAACCGAACCCAAAATTTCTACACGTTTTATTGAATCAATACCTAGATCGGATTCCATGTCCATCCCAAGTTCAAGCATTTCCTGCGGATAACCCGTTTTTTCACTGACAACCGCCAATGTCACTTGTGAAATACTTTCAGCTGAAACTGTTGATGCCGCCGCTCCTTGTGATGCCGTCGGTCCAGAAACAGCAGGAGCCGTAGCGGAAAGCGTCGGTGCAGAAACAGCAGGAACTGAAACGATTGGTGGGGAAAAAGCAGGCGCCGGAGCTGTCTGTGAAGGAGTTGGAACCGGAACTGGTCGCACAACTACAGGAATTGGCGCTGCAACTGGTGCTGAGATCTGTACAGCTGGCGCAGTAGTTTGAACAATTGCCGAACCTGAGCCGGAATTTCCCAACTGCTGATGCGTGATGCTCAACACCGACTGTGTCTGTTCAGACTGCTGATGCAGATATTGTTCATGTACACGCAAGGTTTCGCCCTGATGAGCGTGAAACATTTGCATCTGCTGATCAACCGTAGCAGGAATTTGTGTGCCTTGAGAGGCAAGTTCTATTTGCTGCTGCATCAACTGATAAACAGTTCGTGAATATTCAGACTGCTGATCCAGGTATTGTCGGTGAACCTGTAAGGTTTCGTTTTGGTGTTGATAGAAACCTGATAAACTGCGCTCCAAAGTTTCCATGACTTGGGTTGGCGCGAAAGATTGCTGAGAAGGAGGTTGTTGCTTGCTCATGGTAGAAATATTTGCTGGTCTTTGTTTTTCAGTTTCTGTTTCAATTTGTGGAACATGTTTTTCTGTCTGCAAACTATTTGTAACCGTCGGTGCCGCTGAAATGCTAGGCACTGTCGCATTTGATACTGTAGCAGGAATTGAGCCTGAACCGGATACCGAAGGTGTTCCGTTACTCACCTGAAAACCGTCATCCAACGCTTTTTCAAAATTCTGTCGTGTTGCATCACTTACATAATTTGCACCGTTTAAACTCACACTCAGTCCTGATTTTTTTGCAGGCGGGAGCGGTTCAGGCATGGCAAAGGGGTCAAATTTTTGTAAAGGCAGTCCAACCACACAAAGTTTAACTAATGCTTCTCTGAGCTGCAGGTCACTGTCTTTTTTTGGGTTTTCATTAAGCGCAACCGCGGTGTACTCTTTATCAGCAAGGATATTATCAACGAGTTTAGTTAAGACATTTTTTGGACCAAATTCGATAAAGATACGTCCTCCGTCCTGGTGGATATTTTCAATTTCTTCACGGAAACGCACAGACTTGAGGATGTGTGATTCAAGTTGTTTTTGAATTGTCTTTGCGGCGGCGGGATATGCTTTTCCGGTGGCATTTGAATAAACCGGAATTTTCGGTTTGTTAAATTTAACCTCGCGGATTGCTTTTGCAAATGGTTTTTGCGCGTGCCCGACAAGCGGGGTATGAAATGCAGCTGACACAGGAAGTTTGACAACCGTGTATTTTTTTTCTTTGAGGGCATCATGCGCTTTTAAAATCGCTTCGGTTGGACCGGCAAGTACAACCTGTTTTTTTGAATTCAGGTTTGCCATCACAACGTCCGGAAACTCCGCAACATCCGCTTCGAGTTTCTCCACTTTCCCCATCACTGCCAGCATGCTTCCGGCATCGAAATTCGGGTCATCCGGAGCGGCCATGGCCTGTCCTCTGGCGTAGGCTAATTTGTAATAATCCTCTTCTGCAATCACTCCGGCAGCCCAGAGAGCGGTCAATTCACCAAAACTGTGTCCGGCGGAAAAATCTGTTTGTAATCCTGCGTCACGCATAAGTCTGAATAATCCGGCACTGACTCCGCCAATTGCGGGTTGTGCGATTTCAGTGCGTTGAAGTTGGGCCTGCTGAGCTTCTTGTTCTTCATCATCAAAAACCGCAATCGGAAATACTAAATCAGACAAAGGCTTGGGGCTGGATGAGGAATTTTCGGATTTTTCTGTAAAAAGTTTATCCAGTGCGCTATAAGGAGCTGTCATGGAAGGAAAGTTGAGAAACAATTCCTTAGCCATGTTCATGTATTGTGAACCCTGTCCGGAAAAAAGCGTGACCACTTTTCCTTTGGTTTCCAGTGCCTGCTGACGGTAAGAGATACCAATGACATTCCATTCCGTCTTGTCGTTTTGGCTTTCAAGGGTCGAAATCGCCTGTCCAAGCATTTCTACAGTTTTTGCCAGCGAATCCGTAACAAATCCCAAACGGGCGTGTTTTTTCGGAATCGAGTTTTCATGTGAACTTTTAAGCAGTTTACGTTGGCGCTCTTCGGCACCAACCGTTTCCAATTCCGCGAGTAGTCCGCGGCAGACTTTGTTCAGTTCTTTAGGTGTATCAGCAGACAAAAATACTGTTGCTGGAGTTTTATGCATCCGGAATGCACCGGAATGAGTTGCCTGAAATTCTTCTAAAACGAAATGAAAATTTGTACCGCCAAATCCAAAAGCGCTAACACCGGCACGTCTTTGTTCACCATCGGTGATCCATGGACGCGGCTCTGTATTGAGGTAAAAAGGAGTTTTTTCGATACCAAGTTTTTCACTCGGACGTTCAATGTTGATTGTAGGAGGAAGAATTTTGTGGTGCAGTGCGAGTGTGGTTTTTATCAAACCTGCAATTCCGGCAGCAGCTTTTGTGTGTCCAATTTGGGATTTTATACTACCGAGAGCAATATGCTGAAAATCCGGATAGCCTGATTTTGCCGGAGCATCTTCTGTAAAAACTTCTTTTAAACCGTCAAATTCAGCTGAATCTCCCGCTGCGGTTCCTGTTCCGTGTGCTTCCAGCAAGCCAATACTCAACCGATCAATATCTGCATCAGCATAAGCCCTGCGCAGTGCTTTGGCCTGTCCTCCGGATCGAGGGGCATAAATACTTTTGAATTTACCGTCACTTGAGGTTCCGATGCCTTTGATAACGGCATAAATGCTGTCACCGTCACGTTCCGCGTCTTCGAGACGTTTGAGGATGACCATACCCATCCCTTCGCCGATCATGACACCGCCTGAAGTTTCATCGAAAGGCCGCGGATTTTCACCCTTTGTGAAAGCAGGTGTTTTGCTGAAACACATGTACATTAATGGGGAATTGTCAGCATCCACTCCACCGGCGATCATCATGTCTGAACGATACTCCAGCAAATCGCTGATTGCCATTTTCATCGCGCTTAAGGAACTGGCACAGGCTGCGTCAACAGTACAATTTGTACCGCCGAGGTTCAATCGGTTTGCAATTCGTCCAGCAATGACGTTTCCCAACAGGCCCGGAAAAGAATTTTCTTCCCATGGTACATAGGCTTTTTTCATCTTCTCAATAATTTTCTCTGTATCACCTCCGGAAATTCCGCTGCGTTGCAAAACTTTTTCCCAGATAGGATATTGCAGCCTCGAAGAAAGTGTGCCTAGAAGTTTCAACCCAGAAGTCACTCCAAGAATAACTCCTGTTGCATCCAGAACTTTATCACTTGTTTCGCCGTAACCGGCGTCTTCCATAGCTGATTTGGCCACCATCAGGCCCAGGAGTTGAGTAACGTCTGTCACCTCCATGATGTTGGGAGGGATTCCAAATTCCATCGGATTAAAATCAACATCCGGAATAAAACCACCCCGTTTGCAATATGTTTTATCGGGAGTATCAGCATCCAGATCGTAGTAATCTTCAATGTTCCAACGTGACTCCGGGACATCGATGATGCTGTCAATCTTGTTGACTATATTATCCCAGTATTGATGTAAATTCGGGGCATCAGGAAACAACGCCGACATGCCTACAATCGCGATTGGACGGTTGCACATACGGGCATTCAACATGCTTTCTGATTCAATCTGTCGGCTAGATTTGGTGGTCAAACTTTTTTTCAGAGCTGTCATCTTTTTAGTGATTTGCGGATTAGTGGCAGCAGAGATTATTTTGTCTCAGGATGTGAAATAATAGTAGGGAGATTTGACGCAAAAGTATATTTAGTAGTTTAACTTAATGCCGAAAAAAAATTCTAAATTGCGTAAGCTTGTAATGATATCGTTATATATCCCTTGTTGCAAGTTCTTCATGATTACAGGCTGATAAATATTGCAAATATCAAAAATATATCTTGTAACTCTTTACACACTCGTTTATCTTTAG
>Ga0114999_10008944_pt1 | contig 11067 bp, 9 predicted proteins | sample ArcticOcean_MG_C_3_FD_89820 | JGI IMG/M metagenome (GOLD analysis project Ga0114999, IMG submission 89820) | Marine microbial communities from western Arctic Ocean - ArcticOcean_MG_CB8_126 | ecosystem: Environmental > Aquatic > Marine > Oceanic | place: Arctic Ocean: Canada Basin | collected... | reverse complement strand
GGAGACGATCAAACCATCGTCTTGGTTCCTTAGAATGCCTCAACTCCAGGGACCGCCGATGGCTGCAGGTCTAACATAGGGACTGGTACCACCTTTGAGGGGCACGTCACGTGCCCCGCTCGCGCCTCTGGTCACCATGCTGGCCGCGCATCAGAATCGCGATACGTTGGATGGCAGCCCAGCTGCGGTCCAACTACCAGCCTGATGAATGAGACGGTGAGTCGAATGCGAATCAACACTCTACGAGTTCTCTGCCTTGCCGTCGCCCTGGCTGCGCTTCCATCCCGCGGCCTCGCACAGGAGGGTCAGTGGAGTGGTGAACTCGTGTCGCGTATCGACTCGCTGGCCCAAGCGAGGCTTCGAGGAGGGCCGGTCGCCGGGTTCGCGATCGGAGTGAAGCGCGGCGCCGATCTGCTTCTGACCAAGGGGTACGGATCTGCGAACCTCGAGCAAGGCGTGGCCGCGAATGCGGAGACGGTGTATCGGATCGGGTCTCTGACCAAGCAGTTCACGGCTACGGCCATCATGCAACTGGTAGAGTCTGGTCGCGTGGGCCTGAACGAGTCGATCACCGCCTACCTACCTAACTACGATCTGCAAGGGCACGATGTCCGCGTGCATCACTTGCTCACGCACACGTCAGGCATCCTGAGCTATACGGCCCTTGGCGACGAATTCTGGTTGGAGGCGTCCGTCCACGATCTGTCCCATGCCGAGATGCGCGCACTCTTCGAGTCAGAGCCGTTCGACTTCGAGCCTGGCGCTGAGTATCGCTACAACAACTCCGCCTACTACTTGTTGGGCATCATCATTGAGGTCGTGAGTGGGCGATCCTACGACGACTACCTCGATGAGAACATCCTGAGCCCACTCGGCCTCACTCGTTCGTCCTATTGTCACGAGCAAGACATCGTACCTGGACGGGCGCAGGGGTACGAGCAACTGAATGGTGCCCTCGTGAATGACGGACCGATCTCGATGAACACCCCTGGGGCGGCGGGGGCTCTATGCTCCACAGTTCCCGATCTGCTCGCGTGGACCGCGGCACTCCGCTCGGGGCGGATCGTTAGCGAGGAGAGTTACAGGGCGATGACGACCTCCGCCCGACTCAACGATGGGTCGGCGGCGGGGTATGGTTTTGGACTCGGGGTACGGCCTCTGGCGACACACGCGCGAGTCCGCCACACTGGCGGCATCAAAGGTTTCTCGACCGTCATGGCACACTACCCGGATGCCGACCTGGACATTGTGATCCTCTCGAACACGAGTAGTACTGCACCGGGCGAGATGGAGCAGCTCATCGCAGGGTGGGCTCTGGGTATCAAGAAACGATAGGGCGCCCCAAACAGGGCCGCATACTGGTTATTCCCCACGGGGGCATCGATGTCGGCACCCCCAAATCCAGAAGCGATCATGCAGCTCGGCATGGGGTTCTGGGCCTCAAAGACCTTCCTGAGCGCAATTGAGTTGGAGGTATTCACTGAGCTTGCGAAGCATCCTGAGGACATCGATGCTCTTCGAGTTCGCCTCGGTCTCAATGAGCGCGGTGCGCGGGACCTCGTTGACACGTTGGTCGCACTTGGGATGCTTGAGCGGGAGGATGGAGTCTACCGGAATACTCCGAACGCGGACTTCTTCCTAGACAAGGAGAAACCGTCCTACATCGGTGGCATGCTCGAGATGGCCAACCACCGCCTCTACGGTTTCTGGGGAGGGCTCACCGAAGCCCTTCGTACGGGTCTTCCGCAGAACGAAACGCGACATGGCCAGGACCCGCTCTTTGAGACTCTCTACGCCGATCCCGCCAGACTCAAGGAGTTTCTGGCGGCCATGACCGGAGTGAGTCACGGAGCGAATATGCAGATCGCGAGGGCTTTCCCTTGGGGAGACTATTCGACATTCGTAGATGTTGGCACGGCTCAGGGCGATCTCGTGGTGCAGATTGCTGAAGCGAATGACCACCTAAGAGGAGTTGGCTTCGATCTTCCCGTAGTCGAACCGATCTTCGAAGAGTACGCGGCACGAAGTGGCCCCTCCGATCGGATCAACTTCCGGGGCGGCGATTTCTTCTCTGACCCGCTACCGCCCGCCGACGTCATCCTGATGGGACACGTCCTGCACGATTGGAACCTCGACGACAAGCGTATGCTCATCCACAAGGCGCACGACACGCTCCCGGACGGAGGAGCCTTCGTGGTCTACGAGGCACTGATCGACGACGAGCGCCGAGAGAACGTTTTCGGCCTCTTGATGAGTCTCAACATGCTCATCGAGACCGACGGCGGCTTCGACTATTCCGGTGCGGACTGTCAGGGTTGGCTCACCGACGCCGGGTTCAGCTCGACGCGGGTTGAGCATCTCGTAGGGCCGGACAGCATGGTGGTTGGCATCAAGTAGCTAGCAGTCAGGCAGGAAACGGTTGAGAGGCTTCCACGTTGACGGGGACGATGCGAGAACAAGACGAACCGGGCGACCCGGGTATGCCGCCGATGAGGTCGCAGGACTATTCCGAAGTAGAAGACTGGCCGGGATACTTCGCGTCTGTCTTAGGAAAAGGAGCACGGGAGACGCTGCTCGAGGCCCTAGCTGCGTTTACCCGCGAGGGATTCGGCCGCGGGCTCGGGGTACTGCTAGAGGGCTTCGAGATCGAGTCGATGAACGAAGAAGAAAAGGATGATCCACCGGGGCTCCGAAGTCCGAAGCATTGGCACCTGTTTCATGTGGTGGCGAAGAAGCAGTGACTGCAAGGCGTGGCAACTCGGCCCTAGAGAGTGACCTCGTGATACTCCAAGGTGACGCCCGGGGCGAACGATGCGAGCACCGTCGTCGAGGCGGCCCTCTGCCCTGATTTGGACGGCGATTCCACCAAAACAGCCCGTGCAAGCTCGAGAGCGGATCCATAGGATCGCGACATGTTCATGAAGGTGATCGCAGACTGGAGAGGAGACATGCTCGGGTTGAATGCCGCGTTCTCGGCATAACGACCAGGGTACCGGAAGCCGTCGTTGGTCTCGATCGCACACCCGGCGAAACCACGGGTGTAGGGTGCGTAACTCTGCTTCGCCGAATTGAGCGCGACGAGCACGAGAGGATCCGTGCAGTCACCCGGCAGTAGGAGGTCGTGGTTCTGGTACTCGGGGTCCATGAGACCACCCGTCACACCCACATCTCGAGGGCCGAAGGCGTCGGGCAACAACGCCGACAGGGCGGTAACCGTGTAGTCGTCTCCCAATCCGGTGGGGAGGAGGACATCAAGGTCCTGTTCGGTCACGACTTCGTGGAGGAACTGCCGGCAATAGCCGCACGGCGCCGCAGAGATAGCGAGGCTCTGTAGACCGACTTCGCTGTTCAACCACGCACTCGTGGTTGCGGATTGTTCTGCGTGTACACCAAATGTGAGCGCCTCCCCCGTGAACTCCACGTTGGCACCGAGGTAGAGGCTCGCCCACTCGGTGCCGGTGGTCGGCATTCCTTGTGCGACTGCACCGACCTGAAAGTTCGAAATCGGGGCGATGGCAAACTGGGCGGCCACCGGCAGCAACTGGATCATCAGCGTGCCCATGTCCGCACCCCCGATCTCCGCGAGCTTCTCGACTTCGGCAGCCCCAACGACACCGCCAGCGTGCATCGCCCCTTCGATCAGATCATGTGCGGCATCCGGGAAGGCAGAGAGCGCTTCATCCCAGGAGCTGGAAGAGGCCATTCGCTGGCGATCCTTCACGGCACGGCTTCGCGCAGCACACTCATCAAGGCGTCCACGTCCTCGAGGTCGTTGTACACATTGGGCGCGAGCCGCAGCGCTGTACCACGAAGTGAGGCCGAGACATTACGATCTGCGAGGGCCTGCTTGAGCAAAGCGAGGTCGACGCCTTGTGGCATCCGCAGGCCGAAGAGGTGGCTGCTTCTCCACCGTTCATGCTCGACTGAATACCCGAGCTCACCCGCCTCGATCAGCATCTCGCTCGTAAGCTCCGCGCAATACGCCTGGACGCGTTCCGGCGTCCACTCGAGCAGGAGGTCGAGGCTCGCCGTTGCGATGGGGAGCAGAAAGAAGTTTGCGCGCTGGGCAACATCGTACCGCACCGCACCCGGCTGATACGCGTCCTGGTAGTCGACCAGATTCTGGAAGTCCTCGCTCCCGTCTCGCGCAATCCACGTTTCTTCGAGTGGCTCACCGTCATCGAAGCGAGGACCCATGTAGGTCAGCGCCAACGAGTAAGGACCGAGCAGCCACTTGTAGGCGGCGCAGGTGAGCACGTCCGGCTGCACGGCCTCGAGGTCGAACGGCAGCGCCCCGACAGACTGCGTGGCGTCCACCACGAGCGCAGCACCCACGTCGCGACATCGCTCGCCGAGCGAAACCAGATCGAAGAGCGTGCCATCGGTCCAGTGCACATGCGGGACTGCTACAACGGCGGTCGAGCGATCGACGGCTTCCATCAGGCGCTCATTCCACGCTGCACCCCGGCCAGCTCCTTCGGGCGGTGCGACTACGCGGAGCTCGGCTCCCGATTCGCGCGCGAGCTTGTGCCATGAGTAGACGTTGCCGGGAAACTGTTCGTGCGTCAGCACAATGTTTTGATGCGCCTCGACTGGGAGGTTTCTGGCGGCAGTCGCGACGGCATAGGACACACCGGGGTGGATCGCAATTCGACTGGGGTCTCCAGCGTTCACCAACCGAGAGAAGCGCTCTCGCAGCCCGTCGGAATTCCAGAAGTCGTCCGGCGGCACGATGCGGGTCGGCACACGTTTCTTGGCCAGAGCCTCAACGCCCGCGCGTTCAGAGACTCGCGGCAACGGGGCCATGTAGGCGCAGTTGAAGTAGTGTACGTCGCGCGGCAGTTGGAAGGCTTCGCGCTGGCAGGCGAGTGCGGGGAGAACAGCCTTGGGGCTACTCGTCATCGTCGGAGCGGGCATGAGCCGCTGCATACATGATCAAGCCCAGGAAACCGGCACCGATCGCGAACAAGATGATGGTTTCTAATGTCGTCATGCGAGGATCTTAACAGTTAAGTCGGACAGGCCGGGTATAGGCCCATGCTCTCGACCTCTTGCTTGCGTTCGTCGTAGAGATCCTCCGGAGGCTCCACGTCACGGTTCTCGAGCCACGGCCCGCACCTCTCACCATTCACGAAGGAACCGGAGTGTCGTACGCGGCCGTTGTCGTGGTAGACGACGAGGTCGCCTTCCCAAACGCCATCCACGAGTGAGCCGTCCAACTGCTGCACTTCGGGATCGGTCTCGAACATACGGAAAACGCGGCCGGTGTACGGAACGAGCGTCCCAGGATGGATATAGGTGCTGTCCAGGATCGCCAACTCATCCAGCGAACGAGGCGGGGTCGCGTCAACGCAAGCTGAAAGCAGGACAGCGAGTAGAACTAGATGCAGAAGTCTCAGGGGAGGCGCCTCGGTCACGCGGGAAGCGTACAGAACGTAGCGCCGGCCGGAGTTTCATTCGGCTAAACGGTGATACCGAGATCGTTTGCACTGGGTCCGAGCGTGCGGGATGCTTTCCCCATCTGGATCGACCGGCGGAACCGCAATCACGTTCGTCAACGCAGCGCCAAAGTGGTACCATCTTTCGAGCATCGAACCACTCCAGCACAGCCCTTTGTCAGCCCTAGGTCGACCTCCATGATCAAAAGAACGACTCATCCGAATCTGATCGCGCTCCTATCGCTGGTGGCGGCTACCGCTTGCGGCGGCAACGACTCCGACACAGAGACAGAAGCCGACCTCGTCGCCCGCGCCCGCGGCATCCACGAGCGGGTCATCACGCTCGATACGCACAACGATATCAGCGCGGCGAACTTCACCGCCGAGCGCAACTACACGATGGCGCTTTCCACGCAGGTGAATCTTCCGAACATGGAAGCCGGCGGGTTCGACGTATCGTGGATGATCGTCTACGTGGGCCAGGGCGAGTTGACGGCGGAAGGCTACGCCAATGCGCATCAGCAGGCGATCGCCAAGTTCGAGGGCATACATCGGCTCACGGAGGAGATCGCGCCGGACCAGATCGAACTCGCACTGACGTCGGATGACGTGCGGCGGATCGACGCAGCGGGAAAGAAGGTCGCGATGATCGGTGTTGAGAACGCTTACCCGATCGGTACAGACCTGGCGAACATCGAACGATTCCAAGAGATGGGTGCTCGCTATATGTCGCTGGCGCACAACGGGCACAGCCAACTCTCGGACTCGAATACAGGCGAGCGCGATGACGTTTGGTTACACGGTGGGCTGAGCGAACTCGGACGCCAAGCGATCGCGGAAATGAACAGGGTCGGCATCATGATCGACCTGTCACATCCGTCGAAAGAGTCGAACATGCAGGCGATGGCTCTGACTCGCGCACCGGTCATGGCGTCGCATTCGGCGGCGCGCGCGGTTGGAGATGTGAGCCGCAACTTGGACGACGAGCAGCTGCTTCTACTCAAAGAGAACGGCGGCGTTGTGCAGTCGGTCGCGTTCCGGAGCTACGTGAACCCGGAGAAGAATACCGCCAACCGGGATGCGCTCACGGCGTTACAGCAGACGATCGCCGCTGAGATGGGTGTGGAGATGGTGGGCCAAGGTGCGCGGCGTGGGATGAGCGCCGCCGAGCGTGAGGCATACGACGCGGCCTTCCAGCCCGTGCAGGAAGCTGTCGACGCGCGAAGGGCTGCCGAGGTGGACGCTGTGGCCCCACCGGTCGACGTCTCCGACTTCGTTGACCACATCGATTACCTCGTGAACCTCATCGGCATCGAGCACGTCGGCATCAGCTCAGACTTCGACGGCGGGGGTGGAGTCGAAGGGTGGAACGACGCGTCGGAGACCTTCAACGTGACACTCGAGCTCGTGCGCCGCGGCTACTCGGAAGAGCAGGTGGGAATGATATGGAGTGGCAATCTCCTGCGGGTCTTGGACGATGTGCACTCGGTGGCTGCGGAAATCCAGGCGGGAGGCTGACCGTCATGCGCCTCCCTCGCATCGTTTTCATGCTCGTCGCCCTCACTCTTCTCCTCTCGCCGAAGCAAGGCGAGGCACAAGGCCGCCGGAACCGCGCGCCCACGATTCCTCCGCCCAGCATTACGGAGTACAACCCGCGTTCTACACTGGTCGTGCCGGAGCACGAAGTGCCGCGCGCGAAATTCCCTGCGGTCGACCTGCACGGACATCCCCCGACCTTAGACAACCCCGAGGCCATCAACCGTGTGATCTCAGCGATGGACGACCTGAACCTTCAGGTCATGGTTCAGGCCCGCGGGAGTTCCGGCGAGCGACTCACCAGTCAGATCGAGGCGGTTCGGGCTGCGGGCTTCGAGGACCGGTTCGTCTTCTTCACCACGCTGGACCTCCAGAATGTCGGTCCGGGCTCGGGCGCTCGGATCGCTGCGCAGCTCGAGGCTGACGTCGCCGCGGGAGCCGTCGGCATCGGCGAGATAGGCAAGGGCTTTGGACTCAATACTCGGAAAGCAGACGGCACTCGGCTCGAGCTGGACGATCCTGAGCTGGACGTAGTGTGGGAGACCGCTGCCCAACTGGGTATCCCCGTCTTCATCCACACGGGCGATCCGGCGGAGTTTTTCGAGCCGCTCGATTTAGAAAACGAGCGCTGGCTGGAGATGGCGATCTACCCGAACCGTCAGTTCAACGACCGCTCACGCTATCCCACCTTTGAAGACCTCATGGCGGAGCGCGATCGACTGCTCGCGAAGCATACGAACACGACCTGGGTGATCGCTCACATGAGCTGGTACACGCAGGACCTGGGCAAACTCGGCGAACTCTTCGATCGCTTGCCCAACGTGCACGGGGAAGTTGGTGCGGTGCTCTACGATCTGGGCAGACAGCCCCGCTTCGCCCGCGCGTTCTTCGAGAAGCACAAAGACCGGATCTTGTTCGGGAAGGACTCGTTCGCTCCCGACGAGTATCCCTACTACTGGCGGGTCTTCGAGACCGAAGACGAATATTTCGACTACTACCGGAACTACCACGCCTTCTGGCAGCTCTACGGCATGGGGCTGCCCGATGACGTGCTGCGGCAGCTGTACTACGGGAACGCGATGAGGATCATCCCGAACATGCCGACGGCAGGGTTCCCCAGGTAGCGCGGCGCCTCTAGGCCCGCGCGGCCACCGCCTTCAAGGTCGGGTCAGACCGCCACATTAACTGACGGACTATTAGAACCGAGCAAATCGTCGCGCAGACGCCACCGGTGAGTATCCCGATCCATACACCTCGGATCGACTGGTCGAAGATGTGCACCGCCACCCATGCGACAGGCACCCCGACCAGCAGCACGCGAAGCGTGGTGATAAAGAGCGCCGGGAAGCCATGCCCGAGGCCCTGCAGCAAGCGCCCGGTCGTCATGCCCACCGCCATCATCGGGTAGACGAAGATCATGAAGCCCAAATAGGTCGCCCCGATGTCCAGCGCAGTCGGGTCCGACGTGAAGATGCGTAGGAGGCTTCCCGAGGTCAGGAACGCCACGCCGCCGATGACGGCCGCGAGCGTGATCGCCCACCGATAGGTGTAGAGCGCGGTCGAGCGAACAAGATCGCTCCGGCCGGCTCCGGCGAACATTCCGACGACGGTCACGGCGGCCCCGGAGAGCCCGAAGATCGGCAGCACGACGATCATGTCCACCTTCGACGCCGCACCGTAGGCAGCGACCGCCACGGAGCCGAAATCCGCCAGGATCAGATTGAACAGCATCGTCCCCGCCGACATCACCACCATGCTCGCCGCGATAGGGAGCGCCAGACCGTAGAGTTGCCGAAGAACCTCACGTGACGGCACCAGGGCCGCCGCGCTAAGGCGGACGAACGCGGACTTCCGGCGCAACAGGAGTACGGAGAACGTCGTCACCGAAATCACGACAGCCAAAATCGTGGCGACCGCCGCCCCTCGAAGTCCCATGCCGAGCACCAAAATGAACAGCGCATCGAGCGCGATGTTGGCCACCGTCGAGACCCCGAGCACGATCATGGGGGTCTTCGCATCGCCCTCTCCGGCGAGGATGGAACGCAGAATCGCGGACACGAAGAAAAGCGGTAGGAATGCGGCAATCACCTGGAAGTATTCCCACCCTAGATCTACAACACGGCCCTCGGCTCCCAACGCCCCCAACATCCAGTGGCCACTCGCGAGCCCCACACCACCGAAAATGACTCCGAGGAACACGCCTGAACTGATCGCCGTACCGACGGCTGCATCAGCGGCGCGCGCGTCGCCTCGTCCCACGGCCTGGGCCACCAACGCGGTGACGGCGGTGCCGATCCCCATCGTCAGGGCGACCATCAGGAAGAACAAGGGAGCAACGAAGGTGGCAGCCGCAAGCTCGTCCGTGCCCAGTGATCCGATGAATGCCGTATCGGCCACGATGTACATCGTGTGCACGGTCATGCCCGCAATCATGGGCAGTGCCATGATCCACAACGCTCGCGTGGGGGCGTCCAGAAATTCCTGGAGACGGTCCGTGCGAGGTCCGGAGGCAGCAGTGCGCTCGGCGGAATCGTCGGTGGGGGTGTCGGCGTCGGACATGCGGGCGGGCGGAGGGGCTGCTGCCGTCGCTAATTCCTTCGGGACAGCGGGACCGGAAAAGCTAACGGAGAATCGCTTGGCCGCGTTCGACGCCTGAGCTGGTTTCCCCTACAACCCCAACCAGTAGTTCATCTTGATGATGAATCGGTTGTCGGCCGGCGAATCGAACAGAGCACCCGCATCCCTACTCAGGTCGAAGTCGCCCATTAGGGCACGGTCCACCTGCTGACGCTGCCAGACGAGGAAGATCGTCGAGCCGGGTCGGTACTCCCAGCGAAGGACTGCGTTGCCGATCAAGGACCGCAGGTTGAAGTCGCGATCCGAGAACGAATAGTCGGTCGCGCCGTCGCCGTTGAAGTCCACGTGCTGGGTACCATCGACGTTGCAGATGTTCGCGGTGCAGCCAATCGCGTCCCCGAACGATTGTGCAGAACCCGGCTCGAAGTCGGAGAACTGGTACGATTCGGCAGCCGAAAGTTGTTTGTACTCGAGGTAGTCGCCCGAAGACAGCAGCGGCTGCGCGTACAGCTGCAGCGACAGCGTCGGCGTGAACGTCCAGTCGACACGCGTCACCATCGAAAAGGCCCGGCGGTCGAGCTCGGCGAACAGATACCGCCTACCGTACGTCGGGTCATACGCTAGCGTCGACGTCGAGGTCACGTACTGAGCATCGGTGCTCGATCTGTTCCAATTCGGGCTGACCGAGATCCCGAGGTTGTCGGACGGTTGCAGGCGGATGTCGCCACGGATGTTCGTCGACCCCCCAATACCGATGCGGTCGTCTTTGACCTGGACGTTCGAACCGAAGCTCACCGACTTCCTGCGATCACTGCTGAGATTGAGGCTGAAGTCGGTCGACCCCGGGCTGATCATCATCGGACCGCCCCGAGCCGCCGACTGACTCATGGCCTGCGGGCTATATGAACCATTGAGCCTGACGTTCCAGTAGTTCAACAGCTGCCAGTTCGTGTTGAGCCGGAACGATCCACGCAAGCGAGCGCCCTGCCATGAATCGATCGACCAAGTGTCATCGAGAGCCTCGTGGCTCCAGTTGTGAAAGGTCGAAGCGGTGACGTTGTAGTTACGGAAGACCGACCCGGGTTGAATCTCCCGGTAGGCTACACGCACTCCACCGTCCAGGCGTTCGGCCGTCGTCGAGAAGCCGAGGTCATTGACCTCGAAGCCGTTGGTGACCTCCGCTGCCCAAATACCGCCCGTCCAGTGCTCCCCACCGCGCTTGTTCAACTCGAGACGCCAATTGACACCCATCATCGATGTCGCGGTCGGATCTAGCGCAAAACGTGTGGCGTCCGGGCGTTGATAGTAGTGGTTGGAAGCATTTTGGATGCGGGTGATCGCGGTTTCGGAGCCGCGGACCTGGCCGACCCCCAGCACACCCCAGAGGGACCAGTCGCGATCGGCCCACTGATGCTTGAAACGGGCTCCCCCGCTAAACGCGGCGGAAGGGAGCCAATCGAACGATTCGTCGGTCGGAAGCTCCCTGCGCATGCCCGTCGCGATGGCCGCGAACGTC
>Ga0114999_10008939_pt1 | contig 11073 bp, 10 predicted proteins | sample ArcticOcean_MG_C_3_FD_89820 | JGI IMG/M metagenome (GOLD analysis project Ga0114999, IMG submission 89820) | Marine microbial communities from western Arctic Ocean - ArcticOcean_MG_CB8_126 | ecosystem: Environmental > Aquatic > Marine > Oceanic | place: Arctic Ocean: Canada Basin | collected... | reverse complement strand
CCCAAGGTTTCTTTGTGCGGGGGGATATCCTTGCTGGGCTGCTTTGCGAAACCACTTGAAAGATTCAACATAATCTTGCTCAACCCGATCGCCGGTATAATAGACCCCGCCCAAGTTGTTTTGAGCGTATGCGTCTCCATTTTCGGCCTTTATGAATAATTCTGTAAATTGGCTATCGGATTGACCTACCAGGGTGCTGGTTAGAAAAAAAACGACGATATGCGTGAGCCAATGCTTCATCCTCGCGAAGTATATCAATACACTTTTGAAAGTCACAGTGAGAATCGACCTAATTAATATTAAAGCTTTTTTTATTAATTAAGTTGCTGAAGCTAAATCGATTGGGTGGATAGTTATTACCCGCGGCCAGCGTTTCTCATTTATACATGATCTTTAATTAACGCCCCCCCTGTGAGGCGTAGACGGTAGCATCGCTCTTGCGTGGTACCGCTACTCTCACGAACGAGGATCAAATAATTCAAGTCGTAGTGGAATGAAATCCACATACAACGACTCTATCCAGACATTGTTTCCGACTCAGTCTTCTTACTGTCTTTGGTTTTTTTTATCGTCGCTTTAAACCCGGATTTACCAATGGCCTTTAAGATCTTTTTTTCGTTTAATTTCATTGGGTCATATACAATTGTCCCTTCGTTTCCTACATGGGAAATGTTGGATTTTATAACACCATTGATATCTTTCAACGAAGCGGTGACCCCATTTGAGCAACTACTGCAAACCATTCCACCTATATCGAGATTTATTGTTTTGTATTTACTCGCTGCGGGTTTCAATTCGGGTTCCGTCACCTCATTACTCGCATCCTGAGCACTCGTCCCCGAAGCTATTCCTTGTATCGGGGCAAGTGCAAGGGCACTGCTAATTCCTACTGCTAACATTATATTGTTTAATTTCATAATAATAATCGATTTATCTCATTGTATTATTCCGCGCAACATCTAATTCTTTAGAATTCAGATTACACCTTTCACAGATGAGAAAAGAGGAAATATTATCAAATTATCATGATAATGGCTTCGTTGTCGTCCGGGATATTATCCAAAATACTGAGCTTGATCCTCTTCGTGGCTATCTCTCACAACGCGTAGACGAATACGCCCGTGAGCAGTTTAAACTGGGTAAAATAAAATCGCTTCACGACAGCCTCTCGTTCGAAAGTCGCTTAGCGGAAGTCTGCGTGGAGCGCTCGCTTTCAAAAATTGATTTCAACATTTTCCCCTCCAGCATCGACTATTTCGCACGCTATGGACCGATTCTTTACGAACTTTACAAGCATCCTGAAATTGTACGCATCTTAGGTATCCTCCTCGGATCTGAAGTTAACAATCACGGGCTACCCGCATTGCGAAGTAAACTGCCTGGCAGCATAGAAACATCTTTTCCCTGGCATCAGGACAGTCTCTACTACAATGAACCCGTGCGCGGAACTTGGAATAAGGGGACCGAACACTTGCACGTCCTAACGGTATGGGTTCCGCTTGTCGATGCCTCGATTGAAAATGGCTGTCTCTGGATAATTCCCGAAAGTCACCGCTGGGGATTACTCAAGGGGGCGCGGTCAGATGATAATGTTGTCCGCATGGAGGATAATGTCGAGACGCGAGGGACACCGACACCACTACCGATGAAGGTAGGTGATGTGCTCTTTCTCACGAATTTAACTGTCCACACAAGTAAACTCAATAGGACCAATAAATCACGGTGGAGTATTGATTTCAGGAACCATGCAACACCGGAGGCAAAGTCGTTGTCTGATTCGGAACGGGCGGCGGCAAAGTATTTGAATGATAAAGCGCGTTCCAATAGATGGGAACCGCTTACCGTTATTACCGATGGTCACAAGCCCAGCTGGGAAGAGTGGTTTAATGCTAAGAAGCAGTTAAATTAGTCCTTGAGTTCGCTGTTCCTCAATCTCAAAAAGATTTTGGCGTGTCAGTAAATGCAATAATAAATTCAGCACGAACTAAGTTGCGTCAATAAATGGCTGATCTCATCGAGCTTTGCCCCATTCAGGTTCTTTTTTAATATTTCACTCTCTTCGCCATGTGAAATTTTCAGCAACTCCTGACGAACACAATGTGTTTCTAATCCTTCAGCGATAAAAATTTTAAGGAGTTGATCGAAAATCTCTCTTTTTCTAATTCCCGATTCAGACTTATCTCGGCGTTCGTTGATGACCACCCTCAATCGGGATCCACAATGGTAATTCCGGTGTATGTCGGTAAAAGAATTATCGTTATGATCAAACCAGGTAACACGACTTCTTCTTTGAGGTAACACTTCAGATTGAGATAAATATTGGTCCAGGGTCGCGTAAGCACGCCCACAATTAGTACATTCAACGGGGAATGAATATTGAATTAAGGACTTCAGCTTTTTTAAAAGTACCGTAAACAGCTGTTCTTTATCTAGCATTTTATTTCACCTCATTGTTACCCATCAAACAGCGTCGGTTTCAAAAACTTAAGTAAATTTTTAATTCCAACTTTGAAAGGTCTTCAATAATGTCGGCTACTTTTATAAAAACTTGAGGCTTTCCGGTCTTCACAATCTCGCGCGTAGCTCTTCTAACATTTGGCTGGAGTAGTTGAATAAGTTAAAGAAATCGCTGCCGATAGAGATCCAATGAACACCTTTCTCAATCCAGGCATTTACCGCAGGGGGATCATATCCCATGGCGATGCCTATCGATTTTTCGGTTTGGCATGTTTTCTTAATCACTTCATCCGCCACTGCTATTACCTGCGGATGAGTGATTTGTCCCGATAAACCCATGGATCCAGCGAGGTCGTTAAATCCGACACATAGACCATCGAGACCTGATACAGTTAAGATTTCATCTAAAGCCTCAACCGCGTTTATGTGTTCGATCTGAACAATCACCATAATCTGATCATCGGCATCTTTCAAATACTCCGTGTACGGTATACCTCCAAACCGACGCCCCCGACGAGGGCCAAATCCACGATGCCCTTTGGGTGGATACTTGCAAGCGGCGACCGCTCTCGTCACGTCTTCTACTGATTGAACCTGCGGGATAATAATCGCGGCCGGGTGGAGCTCGAGAATGGGTTTAATCGTTACGGGATCACCTGAGAGCACGCGAATAAAGGGTGCGGCATGTGTACCCCGCACCGCCATGACATGCTGAAGGGCCATGTTAATATTAATCGGGCAATGCTCCATATCTATCCAGGTGAAATCATAACCGACATCACCTAAAAGTTCACTGATCGCTGGATCGGTAAAAGTTACACTCGTACCGATGCAGAGTTCGCCGCGTTTGATCTTTTCCTTGAATTTATCAATGTTGTTTATGCTCATAGTTATCTCTCTTTAGCACGGGTCTGAATCTTGGATATACTCTAGCACCCCGTATTCATGGGAACATAGTTTGATCGGATATCGCTGTAAGACATCACTCGAATATAAGTGGGAAACACAACCGGTCAACAATGGCGTGGGCGTGGTCACCAATGTATACCATTTTAAATATAAGAGATAAATATTACCGAATTAATAAATTCACTGATTACCGGCCGAAGCTCTTTGATAAATTTCCCTTATTAAACCATAGGGCTGCGCGCCCGAGACGTATTCTTTTCCAATGATATAGGTGGGGACACCGCCGATACCCAACTGGCGAGCTTCATCTATTTGTGCATCAACGGTAGGTTTCATCGTACGCTCCTCAATACAGCGTTGCGCGTCTTCTCTGGACATCATAATTGATCCTGCGATCGCTAACAGCACCTCTTCATCCCCGATATCTTGGAGACGGTGGTAGTAGAAATCAAATAGGGCATCTCGGTATTCAGGCCCTCTCCCCTGCCCATCTGCCCAAACGCCTAATTCCAGCGCCAAACGTGAATTCGAGTAAACGACATGCGTCCCTAAAGTGAGTGCTGCCTCCCTTGCAAGCAGGCGCGCATTCTCAGAGATACTTTTAAGTCCAGGATTATTCTCATAATACATGGAAGGTGGAATGCCCCCATCGGGCGCCTCGGGATGCAACTCAAAACTTTTCCACTTTGCTTTAACTCCAAATTCCTCCTCCAACCTTCTCCCCCGGTCAGCGCCAATATAGCAATAGGGGCAGACGTAATCGACAAAGATCGTAACCTCAACTTGCCTCATTTAAATTATTTCCACTATTAGCAATCACTCCCGCCTTCTGACTTTCAGGTTTTCTGGTCTCCAGGCTTTCTGGCTTTCAGCCTTCAGCCCTTCATTCTCTCAACCTTCCGCGAAAACATCGTTGCGAAACACGCCACGCTGCTGCTTCAAATACTCTTCCTTCGTTAATACCGGTTTGTGCTTGGCGACAATGTCCTGCGCCAAATTTTTATCCGCGTGCAAAAGATCCACGGCCATCATCGCCAGTGTCTTGGCCGGTGCAATGTAGCCAGCGTTCGTATCGGCGATATGCCAATCGGGACTGTGGACCGTGCCACGAGCCCCGGACATGAAGGGGTGCAGTAATGGCATGATCTGACTTAAATCGCCCGCATCCGTCGAACCGCCCATGTGCGGATAGTCACGGTATTGATTTATACCAAAGAGACGGCCGGCATTTTCACGAAAGAGGCGGGTCATATCCGGATCGTTTCGCAAGGGTAAATAGCCGGGCACCGTTTCAATCTCCACCTTGCAACCTATGGCCAGGGCGGCCCCCTTAAGCGCACGATCGACTTTGAGGTCGGCATCGAGGATGGCTTCCCGACTACGGGCGCGAACATAAGTTTCCATTCGCACCTCGGCAGGCACAATATTGACCAGGTCACCGCCTTTGGTGATTATTGGATGCACACGCACGCAGTCCTCATCGCGAAAAGTTTCTCGCTGCGCGTTGATTCCACTAATTGCCAATTGAGCCGCGTTTAAGGCGTTAACGCCTTTTTCTGGTTCAACGCCGGCATGGGCAGCCCGACCAAGAAAGCGTATACTTTTTGCGACAAACCCATTGGTAGAAGGAGTAACTCCCATCGAACCATTCACTGGGTCCGCGTTCATGCTATGAATCATCATTGCCATATCGATATCATCGAAATGACCGAGTTGCACCAGTTCTGGTTTTCCCGCTAGAAATGTTGTCTGGCCCTCTTTAACCAAGCCTAAACGGTATTCGAGCTCTACATATTCCTCAGCTGGCACGGCAAAAAAAACAATCTCTCCCGCCAGATGTTCAGCGGCGCCTGATTCTACTAATCCCCTGGCCGCGCCGAGTAATCCGGCAATCTGGGCATTGTGACCACAGGCGTGTGCGGCACCGGTCTCCACATTTGCACGTGGGTGGTCCGGCACGAGCAACGCATCGAGCTCACCCATCAGGGCCAGGGTCGGACCCGGGCGTCCCCCTCTTAGCCTGGCTTTCACCCCGGTCAGCGCGAGCTTGTCCTCATACTCCAATCCTAATTCTTCGAAGGTTGCCTTGACCCGATCCGCAGTGGCCCACTCCTTAAATCCCAATTCGGGAGCATCCATAATCGCTTCACCTGCTTCGATTATGCGATCCTTTCGACGGTCAATGGCCGCGCATATCGCCTCTTTCAATTCTTCACACTTCATTACATTTAAATTACTTCTGCAAAATTCGCTCGATAATAAAACTCGCTGGCTTTCTCACCATAATCTGCCCCTATACATTCAACGCGGTAATCCTAATAACCAGGACTCTCCAAAATGACGGTTACGCCCATATCCATATACTTCTGCCGGTTATCGGGTGATATGCTTCGATAACAGACAGCGGTATGGGTCCCTTCCAACGTCTTAACCACGTGACGCACACAATCATCCACTGTCTTGAGGCGAGGATGATCACTGTATTTCAAACTGAAACTCAGATCGGTGGGGCCAAAAGAGATGCAATCGACGCCTGGTTTCGCCAGTGCATAGACCTGCTCTACCGCCTCAACGGATTCCACCTGCATCCAGAGCACGCCATTTTTATTCCACCACTCGGCGTAATCAAACGAATCTGGATAATTTTCTATATTGAGACGCGGCATTCCTCCTACACTGCGTTTTCCCTGAGGGAGATAATAAAAATTCTCCACTGCCTCTTCCACCGTGGCTTCGGTCTCCACTTGTGGCACTTCGATGCCAGCCGGTCCGAGATCGACGAAATTCCCAATCAAGTAGGTATGGCGGGTGTGCTTGATCCGAAAATTAACCAGCGTTCCCAATTCTTTGGCCATCGCGCAAAATTCAACGAGTAGGGTTTCGTTCAGAGGATTATGCTGGCTGTCGATAGAGACGAAGTCATAGGGCCCTTTCTCAAGTATTTTCTCCAACTGATCCCGTTCAGTTGTCAAAGGTATTGATGCTCCGAGAATGGTATCTAAATCTGTGACTCTTTGCTTATAACTTTTCTGCGCCATGCTTTATCTTTCTTAATTTAGGTTAGTCAACCATAGGCGCACGCATTACGATCGTCTCATGGTATCAATGTTATTTTAGAATTAAGGATGATTGTGGAGTATCCACCAATTAATTGTAAAGATCAATTGCCCAAGACTTAATTCTGCTCGAAGTAAAACTGCTCGGTTCGGGCGATCCCCGGGTTCTGAAGAAATGAAATGTTGGGAGCAACATCCGGCACATTGCGGAAGTTATTCTTTACCACTACCACCCCGTTATAGGCTGGGGAGTTCCCCACGATACCAATAACGTAAAGATTGTCACCATGGACTCGCCACAGCTCCTTTCCTAAATCGCCACGCCTTTCCATAGGTAATCCATTACCTTGAGAAAATAGGTCAAGTAATCGCTTAAGCCCCCCTTTTGGCTCAGTCCCTTTGTCGCCATTCGTTGAGTACCACATGCCGACAAACGGTGCGAATGCATTTACACTGTTTACAGGAAGAGTAATTTCTGGATAGGCCCATGGGTTTGGAGCCGGATCGGCCCATAAAGTAAGTTGCTGCTCATTATTTCGAATACGTGTAAAAAATAGACTCCGCTCCTCTACTTTTAGTTGTACATTAATGCCGATTTCTTTCAGATGATTTACCACAAGTTCACCAATTCCTTCAAAGTTAAGAAAAGTTCGACTCAATACAGCCATCGAAATGATCAGCGGTCCATTCCTGTCAGTGAGAAATCGGTATCCGTTATTGGCTTTTTTAAAGCCGAGTCCGTCCAATATTTCATTGGCTTTGACAAGGTCGCGTTCAACATACTTCTTCTCGTATTCAGGACCCGGGTAGAACAAGCTACCGGGAAGAGGCAGGAATGCTCGCGGTTGACCGATGCCTAAAAAAATCGACTCGTTTATCTCATCGCGATCAATAGCTAAAGAAAGGGCAATGCGAAAGTCACGATTTCTCAGTAGCTTTTCAATTTCCTGGTCTCCAACCCACGTTTGGTTAACAAAGATTGCGGCCTCAGATCCACCTTGGTTGGGCCATAAAAGTACCCGATAATTTCCCTTCTTTGCCTCTCGTTTAAGGATCGGCAATTTGTCGAGAAGGACATGGCGGTGCTGCATGTCAACCTCACCGGCAATAACTCGCATGTTGAAAACTTCTATATCCTCGACCAGGTTCATTTCAATACGATCGATGTAGGGTAACTGATTTCCTTCCGTATCGACGGCAAAGTAATAGGGATTGCGCTCAAGGGAAAATATATCACCCGTTATTGGTGTGACTGTCTTCCATGGCGCCACTACCGGTAAATCGGGATTCTCATGCAACCTCGACATACGTGTAAATGAACGGGCGACCATAGACGATCTTGGTTTCACCTATACGGTGGGTCCTCCAAACAATACCATTTTTGAAGATTTCACAAATGTAGGCACCCATTTAAAGCCGAATTTTAATAGCCCTTTTTCGCGGGTAAATTTCACTATTGGCACCTCCCCTTACACCGCACACTTTACCGGAGGTATTGCATCAAACTCAGGTGGAGAATTCTTTCAGCATTCTATTCCCACCGGTGGTTCTGACGTTGCCGGTGTCTGGAGAGTTGAGGATGCATCTTTTTCAGGGGCGACAGGTATAGGTATAATCGAATTCGAGACACCGGTCGCTAAATTAGAGTTTTACGCCGCTGTTTTCCTCGAAGGAGACGCTGAAATACAGCTTTTTGACATCAATGATAATCTGGTCACTTCAACCAAAAATATTCCTGAAAGTATAAGTCACTTATTTGAGTCACCCTTTGATTATTTATCCTTTAATGCCGTGGAGTTGGGCGCACCCGAGGGGATTGCTAAGATGCATTATCTTAATTTGGATGAAGTCTCATTTCAAGGGAACGTTCTTCATAACGTCATCGATGATTTTGGCTATACCCCGGTCGGTGCCCCCGGAAGCGGTACCACAGAGCCTTCCGCACCCGCTCCATCGATCACGACTCAGCCCGTTAGCCAGGAAGTGCAGTCCGGCACCGCGATAGCCTTGTCCGTAGCAGCGAGCGGTGATGATCTCATCTATCAATGGTACACCGGCAGCAGCGGTGACACTGCCAGTCCCGTCGCCGGTGCCACGAGCGGCACTTTAACCACCGGTGCTCTCACCGTAAGTACCAACTTCTGGGCACAGGTAAGCAATGCCGGAGGAAGCACTGACAGCGATACCGCGGTCATCACCGTCACGGCTCCTCCCATTCCTCTCGTCCTCGATGGCTCGGGCGATATCGCCGGTGAAAACATTCAGCACGCCAACGGTAACGTTTTCGACCAGATATTACTCACCGGAGAGTTTGTCCAACTCCAGGCCAAACCGGGGCAGATCACCCGCGTCTCCTTCATGGACGTAAACGAGGACATCGTGCAGGTAGAATTTTCAGGTAATGGTACCTTTACCGTAACCCTCGACCCTGCCACCTTCCTTCCTCCAGCCGTCCCCCCTCGCTATAACCAGGCCGTGGAGTACGTGACGGGCAAACCGAGCGTGGTCATCGACGGAGCGGACGCCAATACCTTCTTCAGTATCTTCACCGTGGGCAGGATCAACGCCTTTAACCAGGCCCTCTTCCCCGAAGGACAGGTCTATGACGCCCAAGCCGACGTGGCCCTCGTGGAAGTAGTCAATTCCACGGGACTGGGCGGGGTACAACTATCTAACACCGTCTTCAGTGGAAGCACCAGCAGAGTAGGCGTGGACGCGCGCGGTGTGCCGATCGCGGTACGCTTAACCGTAGGCGACATCGATGCCGATGGCGACGCGGTGCCGCACCTCCTGTTCGCAGAGGGATCATTCACGGTACCCGCGGGTAATCCCGGGTTACGCATCACCGGAGGCGACCTCTTGCAGACAAACGGCGCTTCTGTCGTCGTCGCGGAGAGCGGTTCAACAACGTCCGGGTTTGATACCTTAATCACACAAAACAATTTTAAATCGGACAACACACCACAGCCGACTCTGAGCATCGATGCCACATTCGCCAATGAAGACGGCGATGCGATCGAGGTGGTTATTGATGAGATCACGATTGAATAGAGTCAAAAGGTCAAAATGGGGGAGACCTAATGCCTTTAATGTGTTAGGTGGAGCGGGCTGCCTGCCACGCAGTAGCTTTGACGAATGTTGTTTCCTTACGCGCTTTTTTACACCACACAATCTGTCATTATACCTGATATTTTTTGGTCACCCTTCAAACATCACTTGTCAGCCATTTTCCAAATTTTAGTTAAGTCGATTGCTTATCTTAGCGATCACTCATTGAGTTGTCATCCGTATTATGATTATGGATAGTCTAATCTTATCAGATCATGCAGCTTGAGAATTCCAAAGAGATCGAATTATCTTCGCCGGCTAAAATTAATTTGCTTTTGGCGGTAACAGGTAAACGTCCGGATAATTATCATAACTTAATTTCCCTGGTTGCGCCTCTGCGATTTGGTGACACCCTTTGGATGACCCCTCTTGACACGGAAAAAACTGACCGCTTAGAGTGTGATTACCCTCAGCTCGATTGCGGTGATCAAAATCTTATCTTGCGCGCAGCTGCTGAATATCGCGATATAAATCCCATCCCTTACAGCTTCAATATTAAATTGAAAAAACGAATTCCTGTTGGTTCAGGATTAGGTGGGGGAAGCAGTAACGCCGTGGCAACGCTCAGAGGTTTAAACATGTTTGCAGAAAAACCCTTAAGCGATGATGAGCTGATGGCGATCGCTGTTCGTTTGGGGTCAGACTGCCCTCTGTTTCTATATAATGAACCCCTGATTATTCGCGGTCGTGGTGAAATCCTGCAGACTTTACCTGAGGATGTAATCTCAGCTATGTCAGATCTTCCTATTCTTCTATTTAGACCTGACTATAGTATAGGTACTGCGTGGGCCTATCACCAGTTTAATAAAAAAGGTAATCAATCATTTTCCTCGGAAAGTAAAATTGATTCCCAGCTCAAGCATTGGATCGATAATAAAAAAGATATTAAAAATATTCTCTACTCGGATATGGAACGAATTGTATTTGATAAGCATCTTGATTTACCCATTGTTATTGAAAGAATACGGACTGATTTTAATTTACCCTGCCAGTTAAGCGGATCAGGCAGTGCCAGTTTTGCTATTTTGTCTGAAGATTCCCCCCGAGAATTAATATTTGATTATATACGGAGTGTTTGGGGTGATTCTACATTTATAGTTGAAAGCTCGATTATTTGAGTCTTAACTCAGCTGACTATAAAATAGTTCCAAAATGTACTGTGGTTTTTACAGTCGTAAGATCTGCACCTTAAAAGTTTTCCAAGAATGTCAAAAGACGAGAGAAAAGAGATTACTGTAAAAGGGGTCGCCGCATCACCTGGTGTGTCCCATGGCCCGGTATTTACTTTTTTACAGAAAGTGTTGGAAGTGCCGACTTATGAAGTTGCAGAGAAGGATCGAAGTCGAGAGGTGTCGAGATTCGAACAGGCAATCATGGAAACAAGAAAACAGATCCATTCTATTCGGATGGTAATCGCTGAAAAGCTGGGGGAAGACGAAGCGAGTATTTTTGATGCCCATCAGCTAGTTCTTGAAGATGCCGCTTTATTGGATGCGACAATACGTGAGCTTGAGGATACAAGTTTAAACATCGAGCATTGTTT
>Ga0114999_10008938_pt1 | contig 11074 bp, 9 predicted proteins | sample ArcticOcean_MG_C_3_FD_89820 | JGI IMG/M metagenome (GOLD analysis project Ga0114999, IMG submission 89820) | Marine microbial communities from western Arctic Ocean - ArcticOcean_MG_CB8_126 | ecosystem: Environmental > Aquatic > Marine > Oceanic | place: Arctic Ocean: Canada Basin | collected... | reverse complement strand
CATGACCGATCATATCGTCGCCCCCCATGGGGGAATTCTGGTGAATCTCCTCGCTTCCGAGGCCCGCGTGGCTGAGCTCAAGGAGGCTTCGCGGGACTGGCCCTCCTGGGATCTGACTGACCGGCAGGTGTGTGATCTGGAGCTGCTCCTGAACGGGGCCTTCTCCCCGCTCGGTGGATTCATGGGTCGCAAAGACTATGACGCGGTGAGAGACGGCCTGCGCCTCGCGGACGGGACCCTCTGGCCCATCCCGATCACGCTCGATGTGACTCCCGCGCTAGCCGACACCCTTTCTTCCGGGGACCGGCTGGCCCTGCGCGATCCGGAAGGCGTGATGCTGGCTGTCCTCACCATAGACGATATCTGGGAGCCCGACCGCACGCTCGAGGCCAAGCGTGTGTTCGGCACTGATAATCCTGAGCACCCCGGAACCGCACACGTGCTCAACCGTAGCCACCCGGTGTACGTGGGGGGGACCCTGGAGGGTCTCCAGCTGCCGCTCCACACGGACTTCAGGGAGCTGCGTGACACCCCCAGCGAACTGCGCTCGGACTTCACTAAGCTCGGGTGGAGGAAGGTGGTCGCGTTCCAGACCCGGAACCCGATGCACCGAGCTCACCAGGAGATCACATTGCGTGCGGCGCGTGACGTGGAAGCGAGCTTGCTCATCCACCCGGTCGTCGGGCTAACCAAGCCGGGGGACGTGGATCACTTCACCCGGGTACGTTGCTACCGTGCGCTCTTGCGGCGCTACCCGCCCGGCACCGTCCGCCTCTCGCTGCTCAACCTGGCGATGCGCATGGGTGGCCCGCGCGAAGCAGTCTGGCATGCGATCATCCGCAAGAACCATGGGTGCAGTCACTTCATCGTCGGCCGGGACCACGCTGGCCCCGGCTCGGACTCGAGCGGCAATCCGTTCTACGGGCCCTACGATGCCCAGGAGTTGATGAAGGAGTACCGCGATGAGTTGGGTGTGAACATGGTGCCGTTCCGGATGGTCGTCTACGTAGAGCAGACCGCCAGCTTCACCCCGGTGGACGAGGTTCCCGAGGGTGCGACCATCAAGAACATCTCGGGGACAGAGTTGCGCGCGCGGCTGGCGGACGACCGGGACATTCCGGAATGGTTCACGTTCTCAGAAGTGGTGAAAGAACTGCGGCGGAGCCATCCTCCCCGCGCGCAGCAGGGTTTCACGGTCTTCTTCACCGGTCTGTCCGGATCTGGCAAGTCGACGGTTGCGAACGTCCTTCAGGAGAAGCTGCTCGAGATCGGTGGCCGGTCGGTCACCATTCTGGACGGTGACCTGGTACGTAAGAACCTGTCCTCCGAGCTCGGTTTTTCGCGGGAACACCGTAATCTCAACATCCAGCGCATCGGTTTCGTCGCTGCGGAGATAACTAGGGCGGGCGGGATCGCCATCTGTGCTCCGATCGCGCCCTACGACCAGGTGCGCAAGGATAACCGCGCGCTGATCTCGTCCGGTGGGGGCTATCAGCTGGTCCACATCAACACCCCCATCGATGTGTGCGAGCAGCGTGACCGCAAGGGTCTCTACGCCAAGGCCCGCGCCGGGATCATCAAGGAGTTCACCGGCATCTCCGACCCGTACGAATCCCCCGACGACGCTGACGTCGTGATCGACACCACCGAGATCACTCCGGAAGAAGCGGCGCAGCAGATTCTCCTCCACCTGCAGCGCGAAGGATACGTCGGCTCGAGTGGTGATTGACCACTGCCGACCCTGATCGCATTGCGAACGCTCTCGGGGCAGCCGCAGAGGGCTTCAGTCCGGGACGTGTAGCGCACGTCCTCAAGGAGTACGGGGACCTGCTCACGGATGTGGATATCGCGGTGGACGGGGTGCTGTGGCAGATGCTGCCGCGTCCCGGTGAGGGTTGGCTGTCAGAGGAAACGGGGGACGATCGGGAGCGACTCGGATGCGCACGAAACCGGGTGGGTTCGGACTTGGTGTGACGCTGAACAGCGAGGCTATCCGGCGCCCCGTTTACTGTGCGTCCGTGCGGCTCGGTGGCGTATAAGATGGCGTTAGTGGCGGCTGGGTTGGCAGATGCGACGTGGACGCTTTACCTCAAGAACGAGTGGGACGTCGCTGCTGGGGGCACGGTTCTCAACGCCCCTGGGTCCGAGCCCGTATTCAACCGTCCCGATCCTAGCCTTCATAATTTCCTGGCCAGACCTCCTCGGCTTCTGGAGGAACTGAGGGCTGGCTGGCTGGCTCGCTCGACGATATCATCGACGATACCATTGTCTATTCATCGCGCGGCCGGAGTGACATTGTGAAGGGAGTGATTCTCGCGGGAGGGCTCGGCACTCGACTCCTTCCGATGACCCGCGTCACCAATAAGCACCTGCTGCCGGTTTACGATCGTCCGATGATCTATTTTCCGATACAGCAGCTCGTGCACGCAGGGATCACGGACATCCTAGTGGTGACCGGCGGCAGCAACGCCGGAGATTTTCTCAAGCTCCTCAGAAACGGAAAAGAGTTCGGACTGCAGGACTTGAGCTATGCGTATCAGGAAGGAGAGGGAGGGATCGCCGAGGCGTTGGGTCTGGCCGAGCACTTCGCGGACGGCGAGCCAATTGCGGTGATCCTCGGCGACAACATCTTCCAAGATCCGATCGCCCCCGCAGTGCGAGCGTACGAGCAGGCGGGCAAGGGCGGCATGGTCTTGCTGAAGGAGGTCGACGATCCAGAGCGCTTCGGGGTGGCGGAGATCGAGAGCGACCGGGTGTCTCGGATAGTGGAGAAGCCGGAGGCACCCCGGAGCCGCTTCGCAGTCACCGGCTGCTACTTCTACGACGCTCGCGTATTCGAAATCATTCACGAGCTCGAACCTTCGGCGCGAGGGGAGCTCGAGATCACAGACGTGAACAACCGTTTTGTCAAGTGGGGGGAGCTCGCTCATCACGTGCTCAGGGGCTGGTGGACGGACGCGGGCACTGTGCCTTCTCTCTACCGTGCGGCGGCGATGGTCGCTGGCGAGAAATCCAACCCCGTGCTCCGTCCCCCCCATCTGCTCCTGAACGGGGCCGACGAGGAGGCCTGAGGCTAGATGCAGCGTACGATGCGGCGCATCCTGGTCACGGGTGGCGCGGGCTTTATCGGGTCCAACCTGGTGCGGATGCTCCTGTCTGAGCGGGACGACGTCGAGGTGGTCAACTTGGACCTCCTGACGTACGCCGGGAATCTCGCCAACCTAGGCGACGTCGAGCGGGACCCCCGGTACACGTTCATCAGGGGTGACATTTGCGATCCCGATACGGTACGCGGATCGCTCGAGGGTGTGACGGCCGTCATGCATTTGGCGGCCGAGACCCACGTCGATCGCTCGATCCAGGGTGGTGCGCCGTTCGTGAGGACGAATGTGCTCGGTACGCACGCCCTGCTCGCGGCCGCGCTGGAATCCGGGGTGGAGCGCTTTCTCCACTGCTCGACCGACGAGGTCTACGGGGAGCTTCCCTGGCGCGATCCGGCTGCGCCGGGGGACCGTGAGCGCTTCACCGAAGACACACCCCTTGAGCCCAGCTCACCCTACTCTGCTGCGAAGGCGGGTGCGGATCACCTCGCCCTCGCGTTCCAAAGGACTTTTGGCCTCGATGTAGTGGTGACGCGCTGCTCCAACAACTACGGTCCATATCAATTTCCAGAGAAGCTGGTCCCGCTGTGTGTTACGAACGCGCTTGAGGACCGCCTCATTCCCGTGTACGGAGACGGTCTCAACGTGCGCGATTGGATACACGTGGACGACCACTGCCGGGGCATGCTCGCGGCACTGGAGTGCGGGCGCGCGGGCAGGGTCTACAACTTCGGCGGGGACGCTGAACGAACCAATCTCCAGGTGGTGGGGGGGATACTGGCAGCCCTAGGGAAGGGTGGGGAGGCGATAAAGTTCGTCAGGGACCGGCCCGGGCACGACCGGCGCTACGCAGTAGATTCTTCGCGCGCGCAGGCGGAACTTGGATGGTTACCTAAGGTCAGCTTCGAACAGGGGTTGGACGCTACCGTCGCATGGTACAGGTCTCATACGGAATGGTGGGGCTCAGTCAAGACGGGGGATTATCGTAGGTACTACGACCAGCAATATGGGGGGTTAGTATCAGCCGCCCCCAGGGCCGTCTAGGGTCTTTTATTGAGGTGCCAAAAGGGGTTGCGGCTCCTAGCATAGGCGGACATCTTTGGGGCGTTCGCCGGGGCATAGTGATGGAAGTAACCCAATGAGGCCAGAGGCGCATCTGTTCATGGAAGCGACCCCTAGTACTCACGATCGAGAGCTGTCGTTGCCCCATACTCCTTCTGTTGCTGGGCTGGTCATCCCGATCAGGGCAGACGTGGACTGGGACGCGTTATTGCCTGAACGGGCGAACACACTGCGCTGGAAGATCGGTAGCGCTGTTAAGCGTGTCATAGACGTGATCGGTTCCGGGATCGGTTTGATCCTGCTGCTCCCGGTATTCGCGGTCATTGCCCTCATCATCAAAAAGTCCTCGGCCGGGTCGATCCTGTACCGAAGCAATTATATCGGTGAGCGAGCGCAACCGTTCGTGGGCTACAAATTCCGCTCGATGGTTAGCGATGCCGACGACATGAAGATGGATATGGCCCACCTGAACCACATGCATGGTCCGGCCTTCAAGATTCGCGACGACCCGCGCATCACTCTGGTGGGAAGCTTCCTCCGCAAGTTCAGCCTGGACGAGCTCCCACAATTGTGGAGCGTGTTAAAGGGCGACATGAGCCTTGTCGGACCTCGCCCGCCCCTGCCCGATGAGTTCGAGAAATATGAGGAGTGGCACCGTGCCAAGCTTGCGGTGACTCCGGGCATCACCTGCTACTGGCAGATCAACGGGAGGTCCGACATCCACAACTTCGACGACTGGATTCGCCTCGACCTCAAGTACATCGAAGAGTGGAATCTCTGGACCGACATGAAGATCCTGGCCCGCACGATCCCGGTGGTGTTGCGGGGCCACGGAGCGTACTGACCCCTATCCGCTCGAGGCCGTACGGCGTCATGGCCTCAATACCTTCCAGGTATCGCCTGTCCCTATGCTGAGGGCCGGAGGTCCGCCGCGGAAGGACCCGCCCGATTTGAGCGTGATCATCGTAACGTGGAACGTACGCGATTTGACGCTCGACTGCCTCCGGTCGCTGGACGAGCGCTCGGGTGATCTGGATGTGGAGGCGATCGTGGTGGATAACGCCTCCGTCGACGGGACCGTGACCGCAGTGCGGAGTGCCTTCCCCGGTGTGACCCTGATCGCCAACGGCGGCAACCTCGGCTTCCCCGCAGCCAACAACGCCGGCCTGGAACAGGCACGTGGGCGCCACGTGCTGTTCCTGAATCCGGACACGGCGGTTGGAGAGGGAGCGCTCGAGAGGTGTGTGCGTGAGCTCGATCGTGACTCTACGGTGGGTATGGTGGGGTGTCAGATGACGCTCCCGGACGGGAGCGTGCAGTACGAGGGAGCGCGGCGGGCTTATCGCCTTCGGCACATCGTTTGGGAGGCCTTCTACCTCCACGAGCTGTTCCCGCGGAGCGCGTTGTTTGCCCACCAGCTCATCGGGGACTGGGATCATCGCGGCAGCAGGGACGTGGAGGCCATCTTGGGCGCGTTCATGATGGTGCGCCGAGAGCTTGCCAATGCCGTCGGCGGGCTCCCCGACGATATCTTCATGTTCCACGAGGATCTTGGATTCTGCCTGCGGGTGCGAGCGGCGGGCTACCGGATCCGATACCTAGGGGACGTTGATACGCTACACCACGTGGGCGCGTCCCGGGGCAGGGCCATCTCGCGGCTGAACCTGCTGGAGGGTGAGGTGAGGGTCCGGCTTATCCAGGAGCGCGGCGGACGCGTCCGTGCGGCCTTCGCCCGCCCAGCCTTCGCTTTTCGCTCGCTCGCGCGGCTGGTCGGTGCCCTGGTGGGCAGGATTCTTCCCGGCATGGCAGCGCTGCGCGATAAGAGACCGAAGGCGTTCGACGTCCGTGTCCATGCTATCCATCTGCTGTGGGCTCTGGCACCGACCTCGGCTGCTCGGTTCCTGCCACGGGCCGATGAATCCGAAGCGACGGTGGTGCTGGGTCCTCGGAACCGTCCGCCGCTGGGGACAGGCAAGTCCGCGTGACCAACCCGCGGCTCCTAGTGGTCGGCCCAACGCCGCCGCCGGTCCACGGCGTCACGGTGTACGTGCGGATGCTCCTCGAGGCGTCCGCAGTGCGCGACCGATGGGATGTGGTTCATCTGGACACGTCCGATCGGCGCTCGCTGGAGAACCTGGGCCGCATCGATGTGACCAACGTCTTTCTCGCGCTTCGGCACGTGGCGGAGTTCGCCTGGCGCATGCGGCGCGAGCGCGTGCGCGCGGTCTGGATCCCGGTCTCGTCCAACGCCCCCGCCTACCTGCGTGACGCCTTTTTCATCCTCGTGGCTCACGCCAGCGGGGCGCGCGTCGTCACCCACCTCCACGGCGGTGGGTTTAGGGAATTCTATGATCGGGCTCCGGCCGCGGTCCGTTGGCTGGTGAGGGTGACCAGCGTACGTGTCGATCGGGCGTGGGTGCTGGGGGAAGGGCTGAGGGAGATGTACCACGGACTGATATCGTCCGACCGTATTCGCACGGTTCCCAACGGAGTTCCGGACCCCGTGCGCGGAGCACCGGAACTATCAGACGACCGTTACCCGATCACGCTCCTACACATGGGCCAGCTCTCGGTGGCCAAGGGGGTGGTCGAGTTGATCGAGGCGGCGCGGCGGCTCCGGGTCGATGGTGCGGACGTCCGGGTGGTGCTGGCCGGGCCCTGGCTCAACGCCGCGGAGGAGACCAAGATCCTGGCGGCCATAGGGCAATCCGGGATCGATGCCAGGGTGGAATTGGCTGGCGTCGTGACCGGCGGGTCCAAGGCCGACCTCCTGGCCCGAGCGGACATATTCGTGCTCGCTACCAGCTATCCATACGAGGGGCAGCCTCTCGCGATTCTCGAGGCTATGGCCGCGGCACTTCCCGTGGTGGCGACCCCTCGTGCTGCGATCCCGGATACCGTGGAGGATGGCGTGACAGGGCTGCTGGTTCCGGAAGGTGATACGGACGCCCTGGTCGCGGTCCTGCGCCGGCTGGCGAACGACGTGTCGTTGCGGCGTCGCCTCGGTGAGCAGGGAAGGCGCCGGTGGACTCGAAAGTTCACAGCGGACCACGTTATGGCCCGGGTCGTCGAGGCCCTGGAGGAGGTCCGATCCTCCTGAGCGCAGCGCGCACGTCAGTCGTCGCCATCTTCGCCCTGGTGGCGGTCCTCGCTTCGGTGCCCCGCTTCGGGCAGCGCGAGAACGAGGGTTCCCTGTTGTCAGATTCGGACTACTACTTGGACATGGCCTCGGTCTTCGCGGGGGACAAACCGGCCTTCGATCAAACCTGGTCGGATACCGGGCACTTCGGCGCCCATCACTATTCTCGGCCTCTTCTCCCCTTTCTAGCGGCGATGGTCGTACGCGCGGCGCCGGGGATTCCGCTCCCACGTGCGTTCAGTCTGGTAAACGTCTTCGCCGCCTGGGTGCTGGCGAGCGCGTTGTACGGGCTCCTGGCCAGGATCGCTCCAGATTTACGTTATCCGTGGCTCCCCTCAGCACTCTTCCTCACCGGCTTCCCCCAGATGAACTGGGGTTACCATCTGCTCACCGATACGATCGGGTACGCCACATCATTCGTCGCTGCTCTGGCTGCCTGGGCGATACTCGGGTGGGATCGACGACAGGGTCCATGGGGGAGTGGGCGCATGCTCGCCTTCGCGGGCCTGTTCGTCCTGCAGAGCCTGGCGTTCCTGGCCCGTGAGACCGCCTGGATGGTACCGGTGGTAGTGGCCTTGATGGTACGCTGCTCGCCACGCGAGCGCCGAGGATTCGGAGTGGCCGTGCTGGCGACGGTGCTACTGGCCTACCTACCCCGCGTCTTCTATGTGAAGCTTGCGGGCGTGACCTCGATCGCCATCTCGCTCGCTCCGGACGTGTGGCTGGATCCTGGATACGTGCTCGACTTCGCTGTGAAATCAGCGGTCGCCTTCAACCTGGCGTGGTTGCTGGCTGGGTGGGGAACGCGAAGCGGCGGGGTCCGGGCGGTTCCCGATCTCATCGCGGCCTGGGGGGTCGCCGCGCTCGTGTACATGGCGGCGGGCTATGCCCACAACTCCCTCGCGCAGATCGGCTATCCGCTCCGGCTCACCTACGCCCTTTTCCCACTGGTATTCTTCCTGGCGGCTCGGGGCCTGGAAGCGAAGGCTAGAGGCGCGCGCGCCCTCTTGGCCGCCCTCGCGTTGGTGGCCTTGAACGGCGCCGTGGCCGTGACTGGAACGCTGCTCGATCGGGGAGAGAGCGGGATCACCGTGCCGCGCCTGATCCAGCAAGGGGTCCCAACTGGTCGCTGAGCGGGGCCGATGGTTCCCTGCTGAGGACCACACACGCAGCAGCGAGGAACCCCGCGTACTGCGTAAACGGCCCGTAGTAGTCGAATGCGTTGTCGGTCACAGCGATGATCGCCCACGCACCGATGACGGCCAGCGCCGGCATGGCGAATTCTTCTGCCCCTCGTCCCCCGTGTCGGATGGTGCGCAGCGCGGCGCGGATCCAGCCCCACACCGCCAGCGAATAGAGCAGGCAGCCCACCAGCCCCGTGTCTACCGCCAGACGGAGGTACTCGTTATGGGCTACCCCCTCGCGCATCGCAGTCTGGAGAGCGGCGCCAGATGCCCCCATCCCCGACCCGACAACCGGGCTCACCTGGAAGGCCAGAAATAGGATTTCCCAGATGGTCTCCCGCCCCTGCCAGTTCACCGCTTGGTAGAGCGCCATCGGGTCGGCCATCAGCCCTAGCAATTGCCCTGGCCCCGGCAGATATCCGAACGTGCGCACCAACACTCCTTCCAGCGCCAGGATGCCCAAGATGGCCCCGAAGGCAGCGGCGGCCCCTAGGGCGCGCCAGTTTCGATCCACGAGCCCGGTATAGAGGGCGACCACCGCTATTCCCACGAACGATGCGAGGAAGGTTATGCGGGTGAGGGTGAGGGCGATCCACACCACGGCCGCACCGCCCAGCAACAGGTAGCGGAGCTGCGCCCGCGACCGGAAACGGGCCAGGCAAATCAGGAGGATAACGAGTAGGTAGAACGAGAAGGGATTGTGGTGACTACCGGGTAACGACACTCGCAGCCACTCGTTCGACTCCATCGCGTAGCTTCCGTTCACCACGAAGATGGGATTGATCAGCAGGAGCACGGTCGCTCCCCATAACGTCCAGTCGCCCAGCCGCCGCACTTCACCGGGACGGCGCTCGGGGGCCGCCACCACCAGAAACAGTAGTAGCGGATAGGCGAGCTTCAGGAGCAGCCGGAGGCCTTCCAGGGGCGCTGGGGAAAACGCGAGGGTGGCTCCCGCCCACGCCAGGAAGAGCACGTACCAGCGGGCGGGCGGCGACGCCAGCGCCTGGAGCAGGTCCTTGCGGGTGAGGACCACCATGCCGAGCCCGGCGGAGACCCCCAACAGGCGGATGCCGCTCATGTCCAGCCCTCCCAATCCGGGGAGGAGTTCCTTGGCGCCCCCGGTCAGGAACGCGAGATTAATCGGTCCGAGCGCGAGCATGACCGCTATCACGACCCTCGGCCAGAACAGAGTCGCGGCGAGCACGAGAACGCCTAGTACGGCTCCGGCGGCGAGCAAGGGGCTGGCGGCGAGACCGTATCCGGTCGCCATGATGGCGACGGTGACCGTGGTGGCCGCGACTGAAAAGCGAATGTACTGATTCACTCCCGAGTGTACCCGTTAGGGTAGGAGCCCAGCAAGCTATTATGGGACAGATGACGACTTGAGGTTGCTCTTTCTGAACCACAACGTGGCCTGGTCTGGCACCTTCTTCCGGGCCTTTCCGCTGGGTCGGGAGCTGGCCGCACGCGGCCATGAGATCACGGTGGTCACCACCAGTCCGACCGCGCGCGTCGCTCGCCGCAGGTGGATCCGCGACGGTGTGGATGTGATTGAGACTCCGGACCTCTTCTGGGGCCGCGGGCGTACTGGGTGGGACCCTTGGAATACGCTCCATCGCTCGCTTGGGCTGCGACACCGTGATTTCGACGCGATCCACGCGTTCGATTGTCGCCCCGCGGTGATCCTGCCAGCGTTGTTCTTGGCCGCGCGCGGCGATCTCCCTCTGTTTCTGGACTGGGCGGACTGGTGGGGCCGAGGAGGGGCGATCGCAGAGCGCCCGGGCCACTTCGTCAACCGTCTGATCGGAGGGGTCGAGACCTGGTTCGAGGAGGCGTTTCGAACACGCGCGCTCGGCACCACGGTGATCAGTCGGGCCCTGGAGGGCCGCGCCGTCCAGTTGGGCGTGCCCACCGATTCCATTCTGAACTTCCCCAACGGGTGCGAGCACGAGGACATCCGTCCCCACGACCGTGAACGTTCGCGGGTCGCGCTTAGCATCGACGCCGAGGCTGACGTCGTGCTGCACGTTGGCCTGATCTACCCCCGGGACATCGAGCTTCTGTTCGGAGCGATGCAGCGCGTTTGTCGTGAACGGCCTCGCGCTCGGCTGGTCCTCCTTGGCAATCCGCGCGCACCAATTCCGCGGGAGCGCCTGCCCGCGGATGCTCTGATTATCCCGGGTTTCGTCGACCTCGAGCTTCTGCAGCTCTGGCTCGGAGCCGCTGATTGTTGCGTACTTCCGTTGTCCGACACGATCTGTAACCGAGGGCGCTGGCCCGCAAAGCTGAGCGATTACTTGTGCGCGGGTCGCGCCGTGGTCATGCCCAGAGTGGGGGACGCGGCCGAGTGGATCGACGCTCATCGAGCGGGGTGGACCAGCGCGCCTGCGGTTGGGTCGCTGTCCGAGGCGTTGCTTGCAGCCCTCGGCTCCGGGGACCGGGCCAGCGAGGCGGGCGAGCGCGCCCGCCGGCTGGCGGAGGGCCCACTCTCGTGGTCCGCGGTAGCCGAAGGTGTCGATGCGTTCTATAGGCGGATCGTGCTATCAACTTGATGCCCTCAGAAGCCCCTCGTACCTTGTAGGTCTAGT
>Ga0114999_10008937_pt1 | contig 11076 bp, 14 predicted proteins | sample ArcticOcean_MG_C_3_FD_89820 | JGI IMG/M metagenome (GOLD analysis project Ga0114999, IMG submission 89820) | Marine microbial communities from western Arctic Ocean - ArcticOcean_MG_CB8_126 | ecosystem: Environmental > Aquatic > Marine > Oceanic | place: Arctic Ocean: Canada Basin | collected... | reverse complement strand
GGACGAACCGAGGTCTTTATATACGTATGACTTAGCTTTGGTGATCCGCCTCGGACTTGAACCGAGAACCTACTGATTAAGAGTCAGTTGCTCTGCCAATTGAGCTAGCGGACCATTTGGGCGTTCGGCCTCGCAGGGCCGGCGTTCAATTCAATCTTAGGGTGCCGGGTGTGTCAACAGGTGAAGTGGGTGATCTGTTGTTGTACGACGGACCCTTCGAGAGCTTCAGGGTGGGTTTGTAAGAGCTTCAATGATGGGTTTAGCGCTGGGTGGCTCTCATTCGATGGGCCTTTCCTTAGTTGGCTAGGCCCTCAACCACCGTTGCTGTCGGCATTTGACACTCCGACTAGTTGGCTAGGCCTTGTACTACCGTCGCTGTCGGCATCTGGTTGAAGACTTCTGGGTCGATCTTCACTTTGGCTGATCGACTTCCACCGCCCAGGATTACGTAGTCCAGTTCCATGATTCGGCTGTCCACGTACACGGGCAGATCTTCCGGGAGGCAGAAGGGTGTTACTCCGCCGATCATCATCCCGGTCAACTCTGCTGTTTCGTCGGCAGATGCGAAGGACAGTCGTCGCACGCCCATCAGATCACGTACCGAGTGGTTCACGTCGAGGCGTGTATGCGCAAGGGCGATGCAGGCCGAATACTTTTTCTCGCCGCGCTTGGACACGATGAGAATCGTGTTGCCCGACTGCTCCGGCGTGAAGCCGTACTTCTCGCAGAACGCCGCGGTATCGGCGAACTCCGGGTCGCAATCCACGATCTCGTACGACACGCCGATGGCGTCCAGTACGCGTACGACGTCCTTCTCGTCGGGCAACTTAGGCGTCCGAGGCTAGCTTGCCGGCGGTCGACCAGTTGGTCTTAGGAACGTCGTGGATCACGACTTCGGTGGCCGACGCCGGTGCGCCGGTGTTCTTCACGATCGCTGCGGTGATGTCTTCTGCGAGGCTCCGCTTCTGATCAACCGTGCGGCCTTCGTGCATGTAGACGTGGATGCTGGGCATATCGGGGAGTTCTCCTGAGAAATTACGCTGTGTTGTAACGACAGGCCGTGATTATATGCACGACTCGGGCCACAGACAGATCTCTACTGACCCAACTGCAAGCGCTCGGCCAGAAAATCGGGCAGGCCTTGTTCTCGAATCCGCGACTGAGCAAGGGCGATGTCGTACTCGACGCGGCGAAACTCTACGTCCCATGACTCAAGATCGAGCAGGGCATAGTTGACTCGATTGTTTCTGTCACGAGGCTGTCCGACGCTGCCGGGATTTATGTACAGACGGTCGCCTTGCAATGGCTCACGTTCGCCCGGTGTGTGTTCGACCTGTCTGACAATGCCGTCGGTTACCCCGACGGTGAAAGGCATATGGGAGTGGCCGATCACGCAGCCCTGGGACTCGAAGTGGTCGAGGTTGTCCAACACCTGCGGCGATGTCTCTATGGACTCCCATACCGGATCCCGGGGACTGCCGTGAACCAGGGTGAATATATCAACGACCTCGGTCAGCGTCAGATTGCGTACCCACTCGAGCTCGTCCTCTGACAGTGCCTCTGCGGTCCATTCGACCGCCCGGCGTGCTACGGGGTCGAAGTCTCCCGTAGACATCCTGCCTATTGCCGCTTCTTCGTGATTACCGGCGATCGCAATAGCGCCAAGGTCACGAACAACGGCAATACAAGCCGACGGGTCGCCGCCGTAACCGATGGTGTCGCCAAGCACCCACGTGGCGTCGAACTCGCCACGTGGGTCGTCGCACACGGCGTCCAGTGCTGGCAGATTGGCATGTATATCTGAAAGAAGAAGGGTTCGCATCAAACGTTTCGGATTTGGGTCTGGAGTGCCAGATGCTAAACGAACAAGCCTTTTTTCGTGGGCAAATGCATGAATCCGGGACGACGGTTACCGGACTCGAAACTATAATCGGAGAATGGCTTCTGATGGCAAAGAAAAATTAGCCTCTTCGCTGGGCGAGTTCGGGCTGATCGAGAAACTTGCACGCGTCCTTGCTGAATCGGCTGACGGCGATGGCGGGGTACCGGGACTGGTTCTCGACATCGGCGACGATTGCGCTGCGGTACGGCGCGGCTCGGTAACGGACGTTTATACGACGGACACGATGGTGGACGGCGTTCACTTCCGTACCGGCGAAATACCGTGGCGTGATCTCGGCTGGAAGTCTATGGCCGTCAATTTGAGTGATGTGGCGTCGATGGGTGCACGACCGGTGATGTCGCTCGTGACTCTGGGGCTCACCGGTACCGAGTCCGTCGGTGACCTGGAAGAGTTGTACCGGGGAATCGCTGACATAACGAACGAGTTCGGAGGGGCAGTAGCGGGCGGCGATATCGTGCGCTCTCCGGTGTTGTTCATAACGGTCGCCATGACCGGACAGGCTGCCGCCACGGCGGGCGGGGCGGCATTTAACCGAGCAAGACTGATGGCTGGTTCTATGACGGGATCAGCATCCGGGGCTGGATACCCGACCGCGGCTTCGCAGTTGAAGTTTGAGGCCAACGCAAAACGTGACCCGGACGGTGCGGCGCTGCTCAGGCGCGACGCCGTGTCTGTAGGAGACCTGATCGCTGTGACGGGAACTATTGGCAACTCCGGAGGAGGCGTACGCGCTCTGGCAGAAGGGGTGTCCGGAGACGCGGCGAAGGTACTGAAACGCGCCCATTTCAGGCCGATACCCCGAATGGCTGCCGGGATCGGCCTTGTGACTCAGGGCGTTCTTACGGCAATGGATGTAAGCGACGGTATCGCTGACGATCTGGGCAAAATGTGCCGCGCCAGCGGGGTCGCTGCGAGGGTGAGGATGCCGGCGCTTCCGGTTAGTGATGAGCTGAAGGCCTGTTTCCCGGACGATTACACATCGATCGCTCTGGCAGGTGGCGAGGATTACGAGCTGTTGTTCACGGCACCGCAGCCCGTCATGGCGGCGGTCGCCCCCTCTCTTGGCGTGTCTGTGTCGATTATCGGCGAGATCATTGAGGGAAAATCTGGAGATGTGACGGTAGTCGATGCTCGGGGTCGGACCATCGAGATGACCGGCGGCGGCTGGGATCATCTGAATGGGTGAACTTGAGGACGGCGTGCTTTCAGAAAGCTTCACCATCGTCACGCGGTCGGAGGCGGAGACCGTGAGCATTGGCCAGGCCGTGGGTGCGTCTCTTCAGGCGCGCGATCTCATTCTCCTTAGTGGAGAACTTGGTGCAGGGAAGACCCGATTTGTTGAAGGTATGACTCGCGGGATCGAGTCCGAAGCGGAGACGCGAAGCCCAACATTTGTGCTTGTGAATGAGTACGTAGGACGTCTCATGCTCGCCCATTGCGATCTCTACCGCCTCTCCGGACCCGAAGAGATTGGCGAGTTGGGTTTGGACGACTACCTGGCACGAGATGCCGCACTGGCGGTCGAGTGGCCGGAGCGCGCCCGAAGTGAGTTTCCGGACGAGGCTCTGGAGATCGAACTAGATTTCGGAGAAGCACCGGACGACAGGGTGCTCACTGCGACGGCTATCGGAGACGCGGCGATTCGATTACTGACTGCGATTCGTGTTGCTTCCGAAACCGGACAGCACTCAGGGAGTGGGCGATGACCTGTTTGCTGGCGATAGACACCGCCACCCGGTATGCCACGGTTGCATTGGCCGTAGCAGAAAACGCCAACAAATCGCTGGTCACAAGCAGATCGTGGTTCTCGCAACACAACCACGGCGTGGAGCTACTTCCCCGGATCAACGAGACCCTGGAAGAGGCGGGCGTTTTGGTGTCAGATCTTACGCACATCGCTGTAGTAATCGGCCCCGGCAGTTTTTCGGCGCTGCGCGTCGGTCTGGCTACAGCGCAGGGCATGGCGCTGGCAAAGGAAATCCCGATAGTCCCAGTTTCAACATTTGAAGTGGAGATCGATTCATACGCTGACCACGATGGACCGATTTGTGCCGTCGTGGATGCCGGGTCCAGTGGAGTCGCATGGGGACTTTATTTGCAGGGAAAGGATGGGCGATCCCTGAAACGAAAGGGGCTGGACACTATCCAGGAATGTGCGCAGATATGCCCCGATGACACGGCATTCTGCGGAGAATCGGCCCAGAAATTCTTCGATTACGTAGCCTCGGCGCGTATCCTTTCATCTGATGCGCCAACGCGTGGTGCTGACGCCCTGATCAAAGTTGCTATGCGGAAGCTGGTGGCTGGCGAATTAAGGGACCCATCGAAAGTGGAAATCACGTACGCCCGGGCCCCAAACATCTCGACGCCTAAGCCTCGGCTTCCCGACGGGAGTCGACGGTAAAACGCACCCGAACAATCCAATTAATCAAAAATCCAGATAACCCAAAATCCCAAAATCCAAAAGAAGGAAACTCAATCAAATGGCCAACGAAAAGACGCTGATCCTGGTGAAGCCCGATGGTGTCCAGAGGGGAATTGCCGGTCAGGTAATCAACCGACTTGAGGCGACGGGTCTGCGCATCGCCGGTATGAAGTTGCTCCAGATTTCGGATGAGTTGGCGGCATCGCATTATGGCGAACACGAAGGCAAGCCGTTCTACGCCGGCCTCGTGGACTTCATCACCTCAGGTCCGGTTGTAGCGATCTGCCTCGACGGCCCGAACGCTATCTCCATCTCACGCAAGGTCATGGGATCGACAAACCCGGCGGAAGCCGCTCCCGGCACAGTACGAGGAGACCTTGCCATCGACATCGGCCGGAACGTGATTCACGGATCAGCCAACGAGGAAGACGCAGCGCGCGAAGTAGCGTTGTATTTCAAGGATGACGAACTTGTGGATTACACACGGGCCATCGATGGCTGGGTGATCGAGTAAGCGTTTGTTCAGAAGGGCGTTGTCGCTGGACGGCGCCCTTCGAGAGCCTCAGGGAACGCGTGTTTCGCCTCAGAGGCCGCGTTTTTCGGTCGTAACGTTTTGGAAATTCCCAGGCCACGAAATCTTGTCATCCTGAACCTGAGGCGCAGGATATCCCGACATGCAGTTCGTCGCGTTTGCATTGCACGATCGTTATGTTCAGCACATCAGACGTACGGATCGATTGTCATCGACCCGAGGGCGGATAGTCAGCCGCCTCCCCCCGCCCCCCCCGGTTTTTGGATAGCATGCGCCTAGGGAACCGAATAGGTTGTTAAGTCAGACACCTCGGGCGGAGCAAGCCCCGCCCCACAACGATCGCGTTACTGGACGCGTACGATCTCGGGCGCTCTCGACCACAACTCTTCTAGGCCGTAGAACTCACGTGCTGATCGTGAGAACAAGTGGACGACGATGCCGTTGAAGTCCAGCAGCACCCAGCCTCCGCCTCCCGTGCCCTCACGGTGGTGTACCCGGAGCCCGTTGGTTCGCAGCGCACGGACGATGTCGTCCGCCAAGCCGTCAAGATGGCGCGCTGTTTCGCCGCTGACGATCACAAAGAAATCAGCGAATTGACTGATCCCACGTAGGTCGAGCAGCGCTATGTCAGAACCTAAAGACTCGGACGCCTCGTCGAGGGCCATCCGTGCGAAATCTTCGAGTTCGAGGAGTGATTTTTCTGATTCGTTTTCTGTCATCCATACCATTGAAACATATGAGCGCGTCGAACCGGGGATTTTATGGCGTGCGTGCTACGCTATTAGGATGGGCGAAAACCAAATAACACCTGTAAACAGCACGGGCGCGGCCGAAAATCGGGCGAAACGAGTTGTTGTTGCGATGTCCGGCGGCGTTGATTCGTCGGTCGCCGCATACCTGCTCGCCCAGCAGGGATACGAAGTTATTGGCGTCACGATGCGGCTGTTTGCGGTCCCGGACGAAGACGCACCCAAACTCAGTCGTTCATGTTGCTCTATAGAAGACGTTGAAGACGCTCGAGATGTCTGCCGTGCCATCGGCGCAAAGCACTACTTCCTGAACTTTGAAAAAGAGTTCAAGAAGCACGTTGTGGACTACTTTGTCTCAGAGTACGAACGCGGCCGTACGCCTCACCCCTGCCTCGCCTGTAACGACAAGCTCAAGTTCGAGTTTCTATTACGCCGTGCCAAGTTCATGGACGCGGATTTTATAGCGACCGGTCACTATGCACGGATCGACCAGCACGAAGGTGAGTATCGACTGAAGCGCGGTATCGACCCGAGCAAGGATCAGTCGTACGTACTGTTTACGCTTGGTCAGGACCAGCTTTCAAACCTGCTGTTGCCGATTGGTGAGTACGACAAGGACGAGATCCGGCGTATCGCAACGGAAGCCGGACTTCCGGTCGCCGACAAGGCGGACAGCCAGGACATTTGCTTTATACCGAGCGGCGACTACAAGGCTTTTGTTGAGCCTCGACTGACGGTGAAGACACCCGGAATTATCGTCGACAGTGATGGGGTCGAGCTGGCGAAGCACGACGGCGTACACAGGTTTACCGTCGGTCAGCGCAAGGGTCTGCCTCTGCCGGGCGGTTCACCGCGACCGATATTCGTTACGGACATTAACTCGGACAACGGTCGTGTCACCGTCGGATACGCAGAGCAGTTGATGCGTCACAGACTGGCCGCCGGTGGGATCAAATGGATCTCTGGATCAGCACCCGCTGACTGCGTTCGCGTGGAAGCGCGGATCAGGTACCACGGCACCGACATCCCGGCGGTCGTCCGACCGAACGGGGATGACGCCGTGGTCGAGTTCGAATCCCCGCAGCGCGCCATAACGCCCGGTCAGGCGGTGGTGTTCTATGACGGCGACACGGTCCTTGGCGGCGGGATGATAGAACGTGCGCTGCCCGAGCTAGTGCGGGAGCCTGCCGCAACGCTGTAGGACGTACGCCGTCCACCTCCACGTCTAGGTCAGAACAGACGTGATGAGTGTCTGTTCGCCTCAAATAATTGCTGATCGGCGCTCGTCCTACATCTGCGTGGCATTTCGAGTTGTCCCGCGGGCTCATGCCCGGTAGTCTGCCCTGACTGCCCACAACTGCCGAATGGAGACGTAACTCGTATGGACCACAGGGATGTTGCACGGAACGGTCTTGAAGAATATCTGGACGGTGTAAAAGGGGCGGTGGACGGCCTCACACCGGTCGAACTGTACTGGCAGCCGTCTCCCAACTCCAACCACATAGCGTGGACCGTGTGGCACATGGCTAGGGCAGAAGACCACTGGTACAACCGCTATATTGGACAGGGCGAACCTGTGTGGACTGTCGGAGATTTCTGCACAAAACTCCGGATACCGGCAGAGAGAAGTGGTGCCGGTGACAGCGCCGAGACCGTAGCCGAGTTCCCTAAGTTGGATATCTCCAACATATTTGAGTACTTCGACGCGGTCCGGGTACAGAGCCTCAAGAACCTGGCCGTTGTTACCTCGGCAGATCTAAGCCAGACGCGAGATGGCGCACGCGGCGAACCGCCGACGATCGCGTGGGTTCTGGGGCACGTTCTTGTTGAGGAGTCACAGCACTTCGGCCAGATCGCGTACCTGAGGGGTATTTTGCGAGGACTTGGTAACTAGGGGAGAAGGCCGAGCCATACGAGGCGTTGGAGTTACTACAAGCACATTTAGGCGCGACGTTTCTTTCCTGTTAACTGGTGCGATACGGGGGAACCCGTATGATCCAGAAACCGACGTTAGCGCGTCTGATCGCTTCCAGTTTTCGTTTTACCCGATCGCATTTCGGGACTAGCCACGAGGTCTGAACTCCCGGTGGCCACCACTTCCAAGAGACCCCTCCCTGACGATTCTTTTGAGATCGCCCTTCGAGACCGGGGCTACCGGGCCGCGGCCGGTGTCGACGAGGTCGGCCGAGGCACTTTGGCAGGGCCTGTTGTGGCCGGCGCAGTTATCCTTCCGGTTGAGTTGCCTCCAGATGGACTCGAGTTGATTCGTGACAGCAAGCAGCTCACGCCGGATCAAAGAAATCGAGCAGCTGCCTATATCGAGAAGTACGCCGTCGGCTACGCGTGTGGCGCAGCAGATGCTGCGGAGATCGATCGATTCGGCATCGTTGCTGCTACGCGGAACGCCATGGCGCGGGCGATCGACCTACTTGAACCGGCCGCGGACCATCTATTGATAGACGCGCTTGAACTACCAGGGATACCGCTTCCGCAGACTTCGATGATCAAGGGTGACGCTCGTTGCCGAAGCATTGCTGCCGCGTCGATCATCGCAAAGGTCACCCGTGATCGCTTGATGGCGACCGTGTGGGAGAAGCGCTTCCCCGGTTACGGGTTCGCCGCTCACAAGGGGTACGGCACGGCCATTCACCTTGAGGCCCTGCGCGAGCTTGGTCCAATATCAGGACATCGGCTGACCTTCGCACCCGTCCGTGAAGCGGTCGCCATTTACGGAACGCCCGCCGGATCGATTTAATGGCTCTTGAAGGGGGAGGCCAGCGGCGTGCCGACGGGGGACGTGGCGAGCTTGGTCGCAGTGGTGAGGATATCGCCGCCGAACGGATTTCGACACGTGGTTACCGCGTAATTGATCGTAATTTCCGGACGCGTGAGGGCGAAGTCGATCTAATCGCATGGAACGGCCCTGTCCTTACCTTCATAGAGGTTAAGGCGCGCCGTGGTAGAGCATATGGCCTGCCTGAAGAGTCGATCATGGCAACCAAGGGCGAACGGCTGATTGCCGTGGCATACGCTTACATGCAGGCGATGGAACAGCCGCCGGAAGACTGGCGAATCGACGTTGTAGCGATCGAGTTCGGAGTTGGTGGCACGGTGCGACGGTTCGAGATCCTGAAGGGCGCGGTAGATGGTTAGTGCTGCACCCTCTACCGGTGGGAGAGGGCTGGGGTGAAGGAGGACGAAGGGGTTGTCCTCGACCTGTTTGGTTCGCCAAACACGCTGTCGGTGCAGATCCGCCCGGGAGCCCAGCGCGAATCCCGGCCCTTCGAGAACCTCAGGACACGGCCTGGTACGTCACGGGTGACGTGCATGAGCGACAGCATGTCCGCACACAAGGTCGGGGCAGCCCTACCCACACAGCCCACTTCCTAAAACACCGCCACAGGATTAACCGGGGAGCCCGTCACGTTGTTCAACCGCAGCGGCAGAATGTTGATAAGGAACTCCCATCGACCGCGTCGTGCGCACTCATCGGCAAGATCGTCCAACCATGCATTGTCCAGAATCCATCCGCCCATAGCCGGAATGAAGACCTGGTGGACCGGGTTGGTGAATATCTCTGACTGAGTTGGCGCAACATCGTTTCCGGTGTCTGTTCCCATCACCGCGATGTCACGGTCCTTGAAGAATGGGAGAAGTTCCGGCAAGGGACCGGACGAACCTGCGATGTTTACATCCACCGGGCCGCTTCGCTGTCGCTCGCCGAACTGGCCGGTTCGCATGAGAAGAACGTCGCCCTTGCCGACCTTGAAGCCGCCATCTTTCTCGGCCTTCTGAATATCGGCCAGGCTCACGCCATCGCCACGCTCGATGAAGTCGACGCCTCGCCCGCGTGCTGCATCAACAAGCACACCTCGGGTGACGATTCCCTTGTGTGCGACCGTGATGTCGCCCTGTGTCGCGCCCTCGCGAATCTTGACGGATGAAGACGGTCGACCGTTGTACAGATGGCCGTCCCACATGAAGTGGGCATGGGAGTCCAGGTGAGTGACGGTGTGCCCGTGGAAAATCATCCCAAAGAAGTCCATCGCCACCTGTCGACCCGGGCCATCTCCGGGCCTGTACGCCTCGCCCGCTCCGACCATGTAGTGGACCGGGGGGCGCGGCACGTCTAACTCCGCCTGGTTGAAGGTGAGTGGAGCCGCACAACTTACCGTCGTACCGTCCTCCACCAGCGCCAGTGCTTTTTTGGTCAGTTCAGGAGACAGGTTGTTGAGCGTTCCCATCTCATCGTCATCGCCCCAGCGTCCCCAGTTGGAGAGTGAGTCGATCCATCCGAGCAATTGATTTTCATCAACCTTATAGTCAGGCATGTGATGGCGATCCGATAACGGCTATAGATGTATTCGATTTACCATCGTCATGGCGGTCAGCTGCGATGCCAAATCGACGGTCGCCACATGCTACACTCCCCGCCCTTCAGAACAATCCCAAATCGATCCGCACCCGCTGCCTACGTAAAGGTTTGTGCAAGAAAACGACGCACGGGAACGACTTCGTGGCCTGTACGTGATCGTTGACCCGGAGCACACCGGTGGACGGACGTCGGTGGAGATCACGAAGGCGGCGCTGGACGGCGGTGCGACCGTGATACAGCTCAGGGACAAAGTCTCAGACAAAGGCCAGATGTTGGAGGCTGCGATCGCAATAAGCGACCTGTGCAAGCAGGCCGGAGCGTTGTTCTTCATGAACGATCATGCTGATGTCGCCGTATTGAGCGATGCCAGTGGATTGCACGTAGGGCAGACAGATCTTCCGGTGGCCGCAGCGCGCAAAGTGCTGTTGCCCGGGCAGTTGATTGGAGCCTCCAACCACGCCATGCAGGAGGCGCTGGTATCGATCTCGGATCAGGTGGATTACGTCGCCGTTGGAGCCATATACGGCACCGCCACTGAAGAGGTCATGGTGTCCGCCGGGCTTGAGACGCTGCGAGAGATTCGGGGCAGGATTGATAGTCCTATCGCCGCTATCGGCGGGACCAACGCCTCCAACATAGGCCCTGTGATCGAAGCAGGTGCCGAGATGGCGTGCGTGATCAACGCCGTTGGACTGGCGTCGGACCCCGAGGCCGCCACTCGTGAGCTTGTCCAACTGATTCGTTGAGGAGCGCCCGGTATTTCGGGAAGGTCCCAAGGTCTCCAGTGCTCCAGCCCCAGGTGGATAGAAGCTCACGTAATCGACACGGTATGACGCCGCCGTATCGGGCGTTGCACTGATACGGTTTAAGGTCCGATGGATTGGGTCGGCGTGCTTCTCATTTGTGGGTGCGTAGACGCGAAATCCGGGGTGGCCAGGATGGGAGCCAGATGGGTACTTCTGCTCTTTGCAGGCGTGATGATTCTGATGTTGTCGTCGGCTTGTAGTGGCAGGAGTGGAGATGGCGGATCGTCCCCGGGGAATCTCACGTCGGCGCAGGCCGTTGATCGGGTACGGGAACTCCTTGCGGCCG
>Ga0114999_10008936_pt1 | contig 11080 bp, 11 predicted proteins | sample ArcticOcean_MG_C_3_FD_89820 | JGI IMG/M metagenome (GOLD analysis project Ga0114999, IMG submission 89820) | Marine microbial communities from western Arctic Ocean - ArcticOcean_MG_CB8_126 | ecosystem: Environmental > Aquatic > Marine > Oceanic | place: Arctic Ocean: Canada Basin | collected... | reverse complement strand
ATACCAGTGCTTTTTCTAATGTTGCTACGAGGGCATCATCTTGAGTGACGCCTGATCCGCTTTCAGATTTTGACTTCTCAAGAGCGTTTAACTTGTCATCAGACAATATGATTTCCTTCTGTCCATCCAACGGGCTAACCTGCTCGACAAATAAGCCATCTTTTATTGAACTTATATACCAAGTGCCATATCCTAACACGGCTATAACAAGACCTATAAAAACATAAGCACCGCTGGGAATACCCATTTCAGGTACAGGTGTTGGAAAACTTAATTTTCTGTCCCCCTCGCCGCCATCAGTAGTCTCAGCTTTAAACCGGCGGACAACTTCTTCACTATCTAAGCCTAAATATTCTGCATAGGCGCGAATAAAACCAACAGCATATGTTGCACCTGGCAATTCCTGATGGCGCCCTGCTTCAATAGCAACTAAATAGGGCAAGCGGATTCTTAACATCGATGCTACGTCGGTCAACTCCTCGCCTAATCGCTGGCGGGATGCTTGAAGCAATGCACCCACTGTTGGGCCACTTGTGTCGTGTTCGTCTTTTTGTTCCGACGGCTCCGCCATATCTAAACCCACTTAATAAAGTTGTATATAATTTGATCTCCATCCACGACTTGATGGACGTCGTCTTCAGCTTTTTTCAGCTAAAAATAAACATTAAAAAGATATTTACTTAATTATGCTGCATAGCTCACCTGATTCAACAGTTTATTATTACTGTTAGTCTCATCATACGATCGCTGATTTTTACTGTATATACAAGACATAATGGTATTAATAACAATCAGAAAAGAGGGCCCACTTCCACCAAAAAGCATACTTCAAGCGCCAGAATTGTCTGGCGAGCGCTGTTGTTTGGCTAGCAATAAAAACTCCACAAAGAGAGTGATCGGATCGAAAAAAAGTGAACCAATTGAGGTAAAAAGAACAACAGATCCTCACCCTTAAAATCATTTCCTTAACCAGATCAAAGCTAGGGTCTACATATTTCACCAAAAAATTAACTAGGACATTAGCATGGCTTCAGGCCATCACTTTATATTTCGAAGTCAACAGTAAAATTAGCCCTTAGTGACTAATAACTAGCTTATCAGCAATTACAGTTGCCCCTAAATTAGCGTTAATTCAATTCATAAGGCAAATTAGATTGAACTTTATACCGCGTCCAACCCGTAAGCCGAATGTAATGCACGCAAAGCTAATTCTGTATATTCTTCTTCAATCAAAACACTGACTTTGATTTCTGAAGTCGAGATCACTTGAATATTGATTCCTTTTTCAGCCAATGTTGCAAACATAAGTTGTGCAACACCCGCGTGGCTTCGCATGCCTACACCTACAACTGAAATCTTGACCACATTGGCATCAGAATAAAGTTTTTCATACCCGATATCACTGCTGTATTTTTCAAGTGTATCAATGGCACGCCCGAGATCCGCTTGTGTAACTGTGAAAGTTAAATCAGTGGCTTTTCCAGCAACGGATTCATTTTGCACAATCATATCAACGTTTACGCTGGCATCTGACAGGGGGCCAAAGATAGCTGCGGCAACACCGGGTTTATCTGAAACACGGACTAATGTAATTTTGGCTTCGTCACGGCTATAAGCTATACCGCTTACTAATTCTTTTTCCACGATTTCTTCCTCACCGACAACTAGGGTTCCTGGCTTGTCTTCAAAGGAAGACCGCACCTGTATACGCTGACCATGTTTCATGGCCATTTCAACGGCGCGGGTTTGCAACACTTTTGCGCCAAGTGATGCCATTTCAAGCATTTCTTCATAGGTAATTTTATCGAGCTTACGGGCTTTTGTCACGATCCTGGGGTCTGATGTGTATACACCATCCACATCCGTATAAATGTCACACCGATCAGCTCCTAATGCAGCAGCCAACGCCACCGCACTAGTATCAGATCCACCGCGCCCCAATGTCGTAATGCGTTTATCAGTGCCAATTCCTTGGAAACCTGCAACAACAGGGACTTCACCAGATTTCATACGTTTATCAAGCTCACTGACATCAATTTTTTGAATACGCGCTTTGGTGTGAATATCATCAGTATGGAACTGCACTTGCCATCCTAACCAAGAACGAGCTGAAACCCCCAAATCATGAAGAGCCAGCGCAAGCAAACCTATCGTTACCTGTTCACCAGTTGCAACAACCGTGTCATATTCGCAAGCATCGTGAAGGCTACCAATTTGATTAACTAAATCAATCAATCGATTTGTTTCGCCAGACATAGCAGACAGAACAACAGCAACTTCATTTCCAAGATCTATTTCCGCTTTTACTTTTAGCGCAACGTTTTTAATACGTTCAACATCACCAACCGATGTACCGCCAAATTTTTGTACAATTCGTGCCATTGCTTATTTTCCACAGCGCTCTTTTCCAAGCATCAAAGCCAAAGCCTATAAATTACTAAATCTTTTATTTTCCGGTTGCCCAGAGAGCGGCGCATACATACTCTATTGGAAGCACCTGGGCAATACCGCCCTGCAAAGGACATGATCAATGGCGCCCACACAAACTCCAGGCAGTGGCACTGCATCACCAGAAGACGTTGCCCGCTTCACTTCGGTTGCTGATAAATGGTGGAACCTAAACAGCGAATTCGCGCCATTACATGCTATTAATCCGCTGCGGATATCATATATCAAAAACAAAATTTGCACATACTTTGGCTATGACGAAATTGGAGAGTTACCTTTAAAGGGGCTTTCAATCCTGGATATCGGTTGTGGTGGCGGCTTGTTATGTGAGCCATTAGCTAAGTTGGGAGCGCAGGTGACGGGCATTGATGCGGGCTTTGAAAACATTGAAGCGGCTAAAGTCCACGCACAAAAAATGGCCTTAAACATCATCTATCGCCACGTTTTACCAGAACAGTTCGAGAAAGAACAAGGTCGCTACGATGTGGTGATTAATATGGAAGTCCTCGAACATGTATCTGACATTAACACCTTTTTACAGGCATCAACAGCCCTTGTCAGGCCTGGCGGTGCAATGGCGCTTTCAACGCTTAACCGGACCTTTAAATCCTTAGCTTTGGCAAAGATTGGGGCGGAGTATATACTACGCTGGGTACCCATAGGAACCCACAATTGGCAACAATTCGTGAAACCATCAGAATTGGCATCAGGTCTTCGTGCAAATGGCGTTCTCATAGAGGATTTAACTGGAATGACTTATAATCCACTGAATGGGCAATGGGAGCAAAGCCTAGATTTGGCTGTCAACTATCTGGCGTTTGCTGGTAAGCCTGAATAACTTAATTTTCGCGACGCGATGAAGGCAGCCGATAGAACTCGACGCCTTCTTCATTTAATTCACTCGCTTCTTCTTCAGTTGCCGTCCCACTTATGCCACGTTGTTCTGCTTCACCGTAGTGAATACGTCTTGCTTCTTCGGCAAAATCAGCTCCGACATTATCACAATTTTCTTCAACGTGATTCCGAAGCGCGCTCACTGCTTCTAATATTTTTGCTGCAACTTCATGGGCACGGACTTCCATATCCACCCCTCCTAATGGCAGTAATTCCTTCGTCCGTGCAGTCGAAATATTGGGGGCCATAATTGATTTAGCAACAGAGGTATCTCCACAATGCGGGCAATCAACATCGCCCTGCTTTGCTTGGTCGTCATACGTTGCCATATCGCGGAACCAAGCCTCAAACTCGTGTCCGTTCGAGCAATGGAGTTGATAGACAATCATTATTAGAGAACCTGCTGTCAAAAGTTTTAAAATTAAGCTTACAATACCTGTAAACCTATGCTCGAAGTAACACATAATCTAAAGCGGTTAACAAATGAAAAATGACATTACCCCAGATGAACGCGCACGCCATTTAAGAATTACAACCCCATCCCCTTGGGTTGCCCGATTTGCTCCTCTAGTTGCCAAAAATGTCAATGTGCTTGATGTTGCAGCCGGCGGCGGTCGACATTCACGGTTATTTTTAAATCAAGGGAATTTTGTTACAGCCATTGACAAAAACACCATAGCTTTGGTCAATCTACCACATCAAGAAAGCTTGAAAATCATTGAGTTTGATTTGGAAGTAGCCAATTCAGTTTTTGTCCAAGGCAACTTTCTATTTGCTCAAACCTTTGGTGCAATTGTTGTAGTGAATTATCTATACCGGCCCTTATTTTCAGCCCTTATAGATGCTTTAGCGCCAGGTGGCCTGTTTATATACGAAACCTTTGCCTTGGGCAATGAAGCCTATGCACGCCCCCGGAATCCAGACCACTTACTCAAATCAGGAGAATTGCTTGAAGTGGTTTCAGACCAAATGCAAGTCGTTGCGTATGAGCATGGTGTCGTTGAAAATGGCGATATTCCCGGCGTCAAACAACGGATTTGCGCAGTGAAGGATTTAAACTTAAGCGAACGACAAGACCACGAACCACCCGCACACGCCATTTAAAATTACTTAAAATTAGGAACCCATAATCACCCACTGACCTTGTGCCGTTATCTGTGTAATCCAAATTTTAAGATTATATTTGATACTATAAATATGGGCAGGCTCTGAGCAAATCTTTGGTTGCTTGTTACATTTTTATCAATCATCTGTAAAACGAGTTTGTCAAAAGGCCGCTTTTTTAAGAAGTAGGTCCAGAGCCTACTCGTAGTCGCGATCATGAAACAAAGAGGGAATTTTTTGGCGGACTTCATCTACGAAATTCACGTTTATTTCAGCAATAACGAAACCAGTTTCTGTTCCCCCATCAGCCAAAATTTTGCCCCATGGGTCAACGATAAGTGAATGCCCATAAGTCGTACGCCCACCACCATGTTCCCCACATTGAGCTGCTGCAAATACGTAACAGCCATTTTCGATCGCCCGTGCACGCATCAATACGTGCCAATGTGCTTTTCCGGATATCCTGGAAAAAGCTGCTGGAATTGATAAAAATTTAGCTCCTGCTTGAGACAATTGACGATATAAATTCGGAAACCGAATGTCATAACAAACAGTCATCCCAAGTTTACCCCACGGCGTATCTGCCAAAACTGTCTGATCTCCTGGCTCATATGCACTTGATTCCTGGTAGCGTTCTCCAGTTCCAATATCAACATCGAACAAATGTATTTTTGTATAGCGGTTACGTACAATACCGTCATCACCAATTAAAAAAGATCGATTCACAAACTTTGGCTTTCCTTTTGAGTTAATAGCCGTTTCATGCATGAGGGCTAATGAGCCAATAAGCAGCCAGACTTTTAATTCTACAGCTAAGGCACAAAAAGCTGCTAATGCGGTATCATCCGCTTCCAAAGTTAATTTTTCAGCAAGAGCCGCCCGATCCATTTCAATGATATTAGTGACTTCAGGCAAGACAATCAAATTCGCCCCCGTTTCATGCGCATCACGAACTAAAGCCTTTGCACTAGCTATATTAATAGAAATATTGGGCCCAGCTGTGGTTTGGACACAAGCAACGTTAAACATCTGGTTCATAAATAATTATCCAAGCGTTTATAAATGCACGTTTAGCTGGCTATACCTAGGCTTAGATCAAGAATACCTTGTTGTTCAAGCATATGAATGCCATCGCAATCACCAATGTGCTTTCCATCTACAAAAATTTGTGGGACCGATCGACTTCCAGCTATTAGTGACATTTCAAGGCGCTTCGAAGCATTCATCGTCACATCAATTTCTTTGTACTCAACATTTTTACTGTCAAGCAGGCCTTTTGCCCGATAACAATACGGGCAAAATCCAGTGGTATAGATAACAATATCAACCAATATTTAAGTTCCTTATAGATCAGCAATGGGTCGTTCATATCACTAAAATAACATAAGGAATTTTTTTGATAAAAAAAGCCCCACAAAGGTTTCTAATGAAGTTAATGAGAGGTTTAACTTAAAATGAGTTTAAAATACGTTAGCACTAAAGATATAAAGGCTTTAACTATTGCCGCAAAATCTTGGCTAGGATTAGATCGGAAAATTCTTAAGGCATGCCAACCACTGCAGGTTGCAATTGAACAAAGCAGAGATCAAAATCAAACAGCTGGCTAAAGAGCTTGAAATAAGACGTCTGAAGTAAATGGGGTTTATCCCAGCACAAAAACGCCATCATTCTAGCAATAATACATCTATCACCCATTAGGCAAACTCATGAATTCGCTTCATTCCATTTTCTCCAATTGGGCCATTTAAGGATGACTTTGTTTATGTCATAATGTCGCCATGTCTGAAATGATGAATATATTTAACCGCAAATCTGTGCGCCATCATCGAGATCGAGCAACTTCAAGCTATGTGAACTTCAACTTTTTGTTTCAAGAAACTGCAGAGCGCTTAGGCGACCGCTTGCAAGACATCACGCGAACATTTCCAGTCACTCTGGATTTGGGCTGCCATGGCGGCGAGATGGCAGCGTGCATACCTGCCCGCAGCAATGTTCAGACTTTAATTAATTGTGATTTATCGCCCTCCATGGCGGCATTGGCACATAGCTTCAATAGGGCGCCCAGTTTAGCAGGTGATGAGGAGCTCTTACCGTTCAAAGAACAATCGCTAGATCTTGTGGTCTCCAACCTAAGTCTTCACTGGGTCAATGACTTGCCCGGTGCGTTAAGTCAAATTTGCCGTTCTCTCAAGCCAGACGGTTTGTTTTTAGCCACTATGCTGGGTGGCGAAACGCTTAACGAACTTCGCGAAGCCTTAATGGAAGCCGAAATTGAAATCGAAGGCGGTTTGAGCCCTCGGTTATCTCCTTTTGCAGAGATTAAGGATGCAGGGAACTTGCTCGGGCGTGCTGGCTTTGCGCTTCCCGTAGCAGACAAAGAGACGATCACCATTTCATACGAAGATCCTATAAAACTAATGACTGATCTGCGTGGTATGGGCGAAACCAACGCCAATACTCAACGCAGGACAACCTGCAGTCGAAGGGCAACTATGATGCGCGCTATAGAAATCTATGCAGAAAAATTTACAAACGAAGAAGGCCGTATACCCGCCACGTTCGAAATTATATACCTAACCGCATGGGTCCCCGATGAAAGCCAGCAAAAACCATTACAACCGGGAAGTGGACAGATTTCACTGGGCGATGTATTTATGGGCAAAGGACCATAGCTTTAACAAGTAATTTTAAAGGAAAATACCTTCAATGCGGCGTAATCATATCACGAAGAAGCTGTCAAAATTAGGAATGACCGAAATTAGGGGATTAAATTTAAATGAACGTTTTGATGATGAGTTGCTGAATGAAATTAAATCCCTGTGGCTTAACTCTGGTGGCATTTTGATTTTTCGTGATCAACACATAACCAGCCAACAACAAATCAACTTCAGTCGCCAATTTGGCACCTTGTTCGGAAGCCCTGAAGGGGTTCCCATGCAAGATACCGTTAGCCGTTATTTACACCCAGATCACCCAGAAATTTACCGCGTCTCAAACCAAGTGGATAAAGAAGGAACACCAACCGGACGGGCACGCGCCGGAACCTATTGGCATTCAGATGTTAGCTTTCGTGAGAAACCTGCATCAGCATCTATTCTTTATGCTAAGCAAATCCCTGTGGTTGGTGGCGATACATTATTTGCAAATGCTGAAGCCGCATACAAAGGCTTATCTCAAGCTATGAAGGATATATTAGCCCCGCTTCAAGCTGTTCATGACTTTGCCATTGCAGCAGCATCGCAATATGAAAAACCTGTAGTTATCAGAGATGATTTAAAGGGCGCAAATAGAGCATTGCATCCGGTTATTCGGACCCATCCTGACACGGGACGAAAATCAATTTACGTAAATCCAGGTTTCACATCGCATTTAGATGGTTTTGAGTCTAAAGAAAGCGATTCTCTTTTAAAATTCTTATTCGGTCACATCACGCAACCACAATATATTTACCGCCAAATTTGGCAAGAGCATGATGTAATCATGTGGGACAATCGCATTATGATGCATTTTGCGATTTCTGACTATGGTCACGAACCCCGTTATTTGGAACGCACCACCCTAATTGGTGAACGCCCCACCTAAGTAGATAAGGCCTTGTTGTTCGTCTTATCACTTACTATCTTGCCTTTATGAAATTTTTAGACCCGCTCATTCGGGGCAAACTTATTAAACGCTACAAACGATTTATGGCGGACGTAGAACTTGATAATGGTGACGTGGTTACAGCCCATTGCGCAAACTCAGGATCAATGTTGAGTGTCAATGAACCAGGGGCAGAAGTTTGGATCAGCCCAGCCCGCAACCCAGACCGTAAACTTAAATTCACCTGGGAACTACTTCGCGTTGGGGATGCGTGGGTTGGCGTCAATACGTCACACCCAAATAAATTGGTTTTTGATGCGATAGCCGATGGCACAATCTCTGAATTACAAGGCTACGAGGCCCAACGTCGGGAAGTAAAATACGGTAAGAACTCTCGTATAGATATTTTGTTAGAAAACGCTGACGGCAAAAAATGTTACGTTGAGATCAAAAACGTCACTATGAAGCGGGATTTAAACCGCTCAGAACCTGCTGAATTTCCGGACGGTATAACGGCCCGCGGCTCAAAACACTTGGTCGAACTTTCGGGTATGGTTGCAGAAGGGCACAGAGCCGTTATGCTTTACTTGGTTCAGCGTGACGATTGTGATGCCTTTAATTTAGCCCGAGATATTGATCCCGTCTATGGTGAAACTTACGATATGGCAACAGCTGCAGGGGTTGAGATTATTGGATATACTTGCAAATTAAATGAAAAAGAGATCATAATTTCACACAGGGTTGAAGCGCTTGGTTGATCTGATCGAGCAAACTTTTACAATTAGATGATTAGACCCTATCCAAAACAGATAAATATTGGCAATATATAATAATGCAAAAACAAACAACACGAGCGGTCGCTGAAGATGGGCGCTATATCAAATTACACGGTGAAGATGCTTTTGAAGGAATGCGCGTCGCAGGGTTGTTAGCCGCTCAAACACTCGACTTCATTACGCCTTACATAGTTCCAGGTGTTACGACAAATGCGGTTGATAAATTATGTCATGATTATATTATGGAACGTGGTGGAATTTGCGCCCCGCTGGGATATCGCGGGTTCCCTAAATCCATTTGCACATCAGTCAACCACGTTGTTTGTCATGGCATACCAGGGGGGAAAAAATTAAACGATGGGGATATTTTAAACCTCGACGTAACCCCAACTGTTGGAGGTTGGCATGGCGATAGCAGCCGGATGTTCCCTGTTGGTAAAATTACCCGCAAAGCAGAACGCCTGATTGAAGTGACATTTGAAGCCATGTGGGAAGGTATCCGACAAGTCAAGCCGGGGGCCACTTTGGGCGACGTAGGGCATGCTATCCAAACTTTTGCCGAAAAAGAACGCTTTTCCGTTGTTCGCGATTTTTGTGGTCATGGTTTGGGTCAGGTTTTCCATGAAGCGCCAAATGTTATGCATTATGGAAAACCAGGCGAAGGTGAAATTTTGCGTGAGGGCATGATGTTCACAATCGAGCCGATGATCAATGCCGGCCGCTACGATGTTAAAATTTTAGACGATGGTTGGACAGCGGTTACCCGTGACAAATCATTATCAGCACAATTCGAACATTCATTGCGGGTCACTGCCGACGGGTATGAAATTTTCACTTTATCGCCAGCCGGGTTACACAACCCCCCATATGCAGTTTAAATCTGCAAGTAAGCCCTCCTAACAAGAGCTATCACCAACTTTTTGTGCTTAAAAATTAAAAACTAATGAGACAACAAAAACCAATGATGATTTAATATACACGATTTCTGCCGACAAAAAATTTCATCCCTACATGCTGGGCGCCTTGATTATAAGTACTTAAATTAAAATATTTATATTAAAGAAATGTTAGATTATTTGATTTAATATTCATTAGTATTACTAACTAATTGAACAAAAGTGATCAAATAATATGAGATCTATTATCCTAGAGGTAACTATTCATTTGTGAAGGTTTCCAATAGAGAGGGTTTGTTTATTATAGTGTCTAATAAAAGAACTCTACAATTCTTAAAGGAATATATCTGATGACTGCGACCCGGGTGTTTTTGCCTTTCGCCTTTGGTTATTTTTTATCCTATCTGGTTCGCGTGGTCAATGCTGTCATTGGTCCAGATCTTGTTGATGAACTTAATTTTGATGCCTCTGAATTAGGGCTGTTAACCAGCTCCTATTTTTTAGCTTTTGCGTTATTTCAACTTCCTTTAGGTATCTTACTTGATCGTTATGGCCCAAGGCGGACAGAGGCATCCCTACTAATCGTTGCCGCAGCTGGCACGTTCATATTTGCGTCAGCAGAAACGCTTTCAGGCCTGCTTGTTGGACGCGCACTGATTGGCTTAGGCGTTTCAGCATGCTTAATGGCTGCATTAAAAGCCTATGGAATGTGGTTTGATAAAGACCGGATCCCGATGGTTAACGGGTTACACATGGCAGCAGGAGGATTTGGGGCCCTAATGGGAACGATACCCATTGAATATGCACTTCAAATTACCGATTGGCGGGGTATTCTTATAGGGATTGGGGCCATTGCGCTTACCGTATCAATTACAATTTTTTTCATTGTGCCAAAAGCACGTGGCTCAGAAACCAGCACAGATTCATTGCGTAGCCAGGTATCTGCCCTATCGCAAATATATAAAAGCCCCGTGTTTTGGAAAATTGTCCCAATATGCGTAGCTACACAAAGCGCCTTTTTATCAATCCAAACCTTATGGGTTGGTCCTTGGTTATCAGATGTAGCAGGGCTTAATCGTGCTGCAGTTTCAAATCATTTATTCCTCATCGCTTGCGCGATGGTCGCTGGATTTATTGGTATAGGCAGCATTGCCACACGCCTTGGCAAAATGGGCGTTAGCACAATGACCTTTGCAATTACCTGCATGGGTTTATTTGTTTTGATGCAAGTCGGGTTAGTTTTCCAATGGACAGGCTACACCTTGCCTCTTTGGCTAGCTTTTGGCTTTTTGGGAACAACGGGTATTCTTCCCTTTGCCGTTCTTCCAAGACGATTTCCACCAGAATTGGCAGGCCGGGTCATCACTAGCATCAATCTGT
>Ga0114999_10008927_pt1 | contig 11086 bp, 11 predicted proteins | sample ArcticOcean_MG_C_3_FD_89820 | JGI IMG/M metagenome (GOLD analysis project Ga0114999, IMG submission 89820) | Marine microbial communities from western Arctic Ocean - ArcticOcean_MG_CB8_126 | ecosystem: Environmental > Aquatic > Marine > Oceanic | place: Arctic Ocean: Canada Basin | collected... | reverse complement strand
TTTGTACGCATCATCATACTGGCGACGTTTAATCTTCGGGAAGGAGACACTCCTTTGATAAAAATGGTTACGAAAAGTATAATCCATGCTTCTAATACGGTCCATCAAATCGGGGGAACATCAAAATTACTCAAATTGTTAAAAATCATGCTGACATAGTACAGTCATCCTCAATTTTCTGATTTGGTATCCGGCTTAGCATCTTAGATTTGGTAATTTCTACAAAAGGCCATATTCCGCCAAGGCGACGGCAAGCTCGGTTGTACCATGGACGTGGCAAGCCGACCAGCCAGGCCCATACCCTACTCGGTTTGATTATTACGGGATAGGGCGTGCCTGTTTATCGGATATGGATGGCTAAAGGACAGGCGTAGGAAAACGATTCTACCCCTTTATACCAGTGGTGGAGATTCCCTGTATGAACGTTTTTTGTGTGAAGAAGAAAAGCACTATAATCGGCAGGACAAGCAGCAGGGAAGCTGCCATGAGCAGGTGCCATTCGCTTCCACCGTGCTGTGACTGGTATTGCTGAAGACCGAGCGCCATGGTAAACGTATCCGGCTCGGTGAGAAAAATCAACGGCGCCAGAAAGTCATTCCAGGCGTACAGGAAATGAAAAAGCGCCACCACGGCAAGGGCGGGTTTTGCCAGAGGAACCATGATACGCCAGAAAATGGCGATTTCGGAGCATCCATCGATTCGTGCCGCATCGGTCAGATCTTCCGGAATCGTCAAGAAAAATTGACGCAGCAGAAAAATATTGAATGCACCGGCAAACCATGCAGGCACCCACAGTGGCATGAGCGTGCCGATCCACCCGAGTGTCCGAAACACGCCGTAAAGTGGAACCATGAGCACGGGAAAAGGGATCATCATGGTGGCAAGAATGACGGTAAACAATGCCTCCCGTCCCCGCCATCGTATGCGCGACAGGCCATATGCCACGAGTGAGCTGGAGAGCAGCGTCCCGACTACACCCAGTACTGCCACTACCAGCGTATTGGCCAGATAGGTCAGAAATGTTATATCGGCTTCGGCATCCGGAGGCGTCCACGGCCATCGCGTCTTTCCCAGCAAGGTGCCGATCGGTAACCTTTTGGACGCCTCTCCAGCGGTCAGGGCCCGGATCGCTTCCGGGTAGTTGCCCCACACCGGCTCAACCTCGACGGATATACTATTTTCAGATACGTAGAATTGCCGGGGGTTCGTCTGGCCATACTTGGACAAAACCCATTCCTGTACGTATACGTATCCGACAGGAATGCGCTGCACGAGTTTCGCCGGAAAGACCATATTTTCAAACTCATCAGCAACCTGTATTTTTTGCTCCAACTGCCCATTATCAAACGCCTGCGGCGACACAAGAATCCTACGCCCCTGATCGGGCCCCGCTTCCGGTTCTACAAGCAGTTGTTCCTCACCCACCTGTTCCGGTGGCGTGACGGCGATTTTATCTCCACCTAAATTTAAATAATGCATCCGGGGAAACCACTGGGGCGGTATACGCCCTACCTGCTCTCTCGGTTGGAGGGAGCTCGCGGCCAGCCAGACCAGGGGGAACAGGAATATGAGGCCCAGAAGCACAAGGGGGGCATGCACCCACCGGGTCGATCTTTTTAATGGATTATGAGCGCTCATAATGTACCCATCGGGTAGAAAATTTATGCATCACCAGCGTCAGCCCAAGGATCATCATAAAGAGTAACCAGGCCATGGCGCAGGCATATCCCATTCTTAAATCTTGAAATGCCACGTTATAGAGACGGAGCACATAAAACAGCGTGGCTCGTTCTGGATCTCCGGTTGAGCCGGTCATGATGAACGCCTGAGTGAAGACCTGAAAGCTACCTATTATCCCCATGATGAGATTGAAGTAGATGACCGGTGTGATCATGGGTAGCGTCACGTGAACCATACGGTGCCACCAGTTTGCACCATCGAGAAGGGCTGCTTCGTAAAGATGTTCGGGAATATCCTGAAGACCGGCCAGGAGGATCACCATGGCATGGCCGGCCCCCCAAACTGCCATGAGGATCAATGCGGGTTTGGCGAAGGCGGGATCTGCCAGCCAGGCTGGCCCGGTAATGCCTACCGTCTCAAGAAACGTATTGATGATACCGCCATCACCGGTATACATCCACATCCACAGAATACTGCTGGCGACCACCGGCATAAGAGACGGCAGGAAAAAAACGGTTCGGTAAAACGCCATACCACGCACACGGCTGTTCAGCAGCAGCGCCAGCGTCAGGGACGTGAGCATGCTCAATGATACCGCGCCGATTGCGTAAACCAGGGTATTGGAAAGGCTCTTCCAGAATATCCCGTCTGAGGCCAGTTCCATGTAGTTATCCAGACCGATGAACACCGGCGGCAGCAGGACACTGTAATCGGAGAGGGAATAATATAACGCGGCCAACATGGGATACAACATGAAGACACCAAAACCGATGAACCAGGGCAGGCAGAACAACAAACCGGTCAGACGACGATTATCCATTATCGCATCGACTCCCTACGTGCGATCATACGACGATTTCTGGCTTCGGCGCCGGAGATACGCTCCTGAACTATGCGCAGCGCCTGCTCAGGCGTATTGTTGAGATTCTGGATGCGGCTAACGGCAGTACCCATCTCCCGCCGATATTCGTTCCAGATGCCGGTCTTGGACGAGGTGAAACCGTTCGGACTAAAAGCCAGTTCCCGGAATATGCCGATATATGGATGCGGATGCATTGCATTGAATTCCTCGCTCACCTGTTTCAGAGGCGAGAATTTTCGGTGGCCCAGACACAGCATCTCCATCCCTTCTTGAGAGCTCAAGAAGCGGATGAATTCAAAGGCTTCTTCCGGGTGTGCGGAGCCCTTCGGGATCATAATCAGGTCGGAATCTACAGAAACAGTCCGACGATACTCCGGGTTTTCACCGGGATGGGGAAAGGGCGCTGCGCCCCACTGCATACCAGGTGCATATTTATCGATGAAGTTGTACATCCACACACCCTGAATCTCCATCGCTATTTTCCCGCTCATAAATGCATTTTGAGGGCTAGAGAAATTCCCGAACCCTGAAGTGAACCGCTGAACGTTCTTTACCCCCAGTTTCCTGGAGAAAGAGGCGACCCACTCATAAGCCCGGATGTTCTCCGGTGAGAGGGATGTCACTTCACCGGACGTATCCATAAGCGTCCCACCAAAATAATGGCCCCATCCATGGGACCACCAGTTGGGCTCGGAAGGCAGAAATCCAACCTGTATCAACCGTTTGTTTTCATCCGGAATCTCCGGACAGTAACCCCATCGGATTTCGACCTGCCCATCCGGACCGGTTACTTCCCATTTCGTCAGTTTCTCGGCAAGTGCATCGAGTTCCTCAATCGTACTCGGTGGTGTCTCCGGATCGAGCCCGGCCTCACTGAACAGCCGTTTGTTCCAGTGTAATGCGGTAGTGGCTGGCGTCGTCGGCAGGGCCCACATGCGACCGTGGTATTCACCGAGATCCCAGATGGCGGGAATATAGTGGTCGCGTGTAATGCCGGCGTTTTCGAGCATGAGCGTCAGGTCGAGCACGGCGCCCTTGTCGATATAGGGATACAACATTAAGGTATAGGCGCCGGCCACGTCCGGTGGATTGCTGCCGGCGATGGCGACGAGGAGTTTCTGCTCTATCCGAGCGACCGAGACATACTTGACTTCTATGGGGCGGTATCCAGTTTTATCCTCGGCCTTACCCCGTTCTTTTTCATTGAACGCCGATACCGCTCGCTCAGCCGCTTCACTTTCAAACCCCGACCATTTTTCCCAGTACACAATCCGCCGCGGTCCGGTTTCGTCGACTGTAGCGTCACATCCGACGAAAAGGGTAATCATAGAAAGTGCAAACAGAAGGGACAGGGTTTTATGCGGTTTTAGATGGGTATAGCGTATCATGGATAAAGGCCTGCTATCCAGGGGAACTTCCGAGGTGAATTACTGGTGAAACTGCCTGACCCAAAGTGCAGAATGGCAGTGGTAACGTCAAGGGGTTTTTAGAAGCAAGCAGGGGCCGGTTGACAGGTGAAGGCAGGAGAGTATATTGGCCTGGGCCCCGGACTCATAGCGCATTGTTCGGACGGCGGTTTCACCGGCTGATTAAGCAAGAGGGCATTAAGTGTGTGCGTCTCATCTTCAGAGCCCAACTCGTTGGTCGCTTCTGCTTCTGCAACAGGCATGATACGTGCAAGACCGAAGTCCAATATCTTGGGTGTTCCATCCCTTGTGCACCATGATGTTGGCAGGCTTCAGATCCAGGTTGCCCGTCCCTGCTGGTGAGCGTGAGCTAAAGTATCAGAAAGCGGGATGAACGTATCGAAGAAGGTGTCGAGATCCATGCCGTCAGAGGGGATGTGTTCAGACAGGGTACCACCGTCTACATATTCCATGACGATGAAGAGAACCGGTTCCCCTGCGGGATTATCGGCTTCTTCTATTGAATAGATGGTGGCTATGTTTGGATGATTCAGACTGGCAGCGGCTTTGGCTTCCCGGCGGAAGCGAGCCAGACGGTCAGGATCATTGCGGAGGGATTCGGGTAATACCTTAATAGCCACCTGGCGGTCCAGCTTGGTATCATCTGCAAGGTATACTTCTCCCATGCCACCCTTGCCAAGGGGTCGGATAATCTTATAGTGTGCGAGCGTTTGACCCTGGTTCATAATTCCGAGATCTGTTATGCCGTACGTTTATTGGGGGGGAATACGCATGCAGTATATCATTTGTGTGCAGCCTGTCAACGTGCAACTGGTACCAGCATACCCCACCATATATGCCGTTAAATCCTCATTAAATGCCTCGGTAAGGCTAGCAACGACATATCCCGCTTCTTTGCCTTCCGCTCCCGTTTCGCGGTTCATCCCCACACACGTGGGAACATAAAGCAAGTTACCGCTTCATCTTCAGAATATACGGTTCATCCCCACACACGTGGGGAACATTTTACTATGTGGCCCCGCCATTGATACGCCGCAATCAAAGACGCCCGTCCTTCAGATTTTCCGCATCCAATACCCCCCATGTCCCACCCACAGCCGCCATCATCCCATCATGCATGTGCCGCCTTCAACCAAATCGTCAACCAGCCGTCGCCTCTTGCCCATGCCCACCTTGGTTACGCGGAGATGGAATCGATAGAAAGGGAATTGGGCGAATCCCTCGAATGGGAACGATTAGATGACCGCGTGGCCTCGCGTATAGCAATAACCGACCGGGCACTATCAAAGACGAAGATATACGTGATGAACGCCGAGACTGGCCTATTGAAAACCTACTGAAATTCAAAAGTGTATTTTCTAACGGATTGGCTGATTAACCCTCACATCATCAATGTCGCCCCTGGACTTGAGCTGCGAGAAGATCCTGCGGGTAAAAGATGACGGCCGAACTTTGTCTTACGCCACGGGGCAAATTCTACCTTCCTACGGCTGTCATCCCAAATCCATCTTGCCTATCCATTCCTGGCTCGTATATTACCTGCTATATCCTTTAAAATATATTGCTGGGTGATTGGCTGAATTGCATAGCCCCACCAGGGATATTAGCTTCATACTGTAAACAAAGATGCAAATAGTAGAGATCTACCATGTGGTATCGCAATCTGCTGTAATAATGTTAATGTCTGTTTTAGGTTGGGTCGACGTGTATACCGGCTCTGTCCGCTCCGCGCAGATCTAAGAGCTCACGTAGCCTGTCCTGAGCGAAGTCGAAGGGTTCGGTCGAGACGACAACTTTTATATCTTTGTCGCGTATTCTGAGAATCCTCCATAAATTAGAATTATCGATGGATACCAAAACACCACTACATACTGCAAATCCCCAATCCACATCTCGTCGACTGTTCAGCTACCTGATTCCTTACTGGAAGGGCGTTACGGTCGCCATGGTGTGTATGCTGGCCGTGGCGTGGATGAACCTGATTCCGCCCTGGCTCACCAAGGTCATTATTGATGAGGTGTTCGCTACCAACGATGGGGGTATGCTACATACCATAGCCCTGATCCTGATCGTATCTTATGCGGTCAAATACGTTGCCATGTACTGGCAGCATCAGATCTCGCATGTGGTGGCCGAAAAGGTTGTGCTGCGGATCCGGACGCAGTTGTACGAGCATCTGCAGACCATGTCCATCCGATTCTTTCGGGAGCGGAAGACCGGCGAAATCATGTCGCGTGTGGTGGCCGACACCGAAGCGTTGCGGGAGATGATCGCCCACACCGCCAATATCTTCGTGACCCAGACCCTCACCTTTCTGGGGATCTCGATAATCCTCTTCACCATACATCCGGCCCTTGCATGCTTCACGCTGCTTCCTGTGCCGGTTATGGTATTGCTCACATTCCGGTTCAACAATCGCATCCGCAAAATAAATCGGCGTATCAGAGAAACGCTTGCGGCTATCAACGCACGGCTCCAGGACAATATCTCCGGCATTCCGATCATCCAACTTTTCGCCAGAGAACCACAGGAAGCCCGAACGTTTCATAATGAGAATACCGATTATCTGAATGTTGTAGTACACGGGGTTACCCTGTGGTCGCGTTACGGACCGCTGATGCAGAACATAGCTGGCATCGGCGTTGTGACTGTGACCTGGTATGGCGGGCTCCTGGTCATGGAAGGCGAACTGTCGGTGGGTAGCCTGGTCGCGTTTATGACTTACCTGTGGCGGCTGTACTGGCCGATCACGGAGGTGACTAATGAGAACGAGCGGTTCCAGAAAGCGCTTGCCGCCGCAGACCGGATCTTCGAATACCTGGACGAAATTCCGGAAATTCAGGATACGCCCGATGCCCGTGCCCTCACCGATGTGCAGGGAACCGTAACCTTTGAAGACGTACGGTTCAGCTACAACGACCGCGACGAAGTGCTGCGAGGGATCGACCTGAGCGTTCAACCGGGCGAGGTCATGGCTATTGTAGGGCAGAGTGGCGCCGGTAAGACCACGCTTACCAGTCTTATCGTCCGGGCCATGGACCCGACTCATGGCCGTGTTCTGATCGATGGAGAAGATATAAGAACCATACGCCTGGCGTCCCTGCGGCAGAACATAGGCATCGTAGCACAGGAGACCTTTCTTTTCAACGCGTCTATACGCGACAACATCGCCTATGCCAGATCTGATGTCCATATGGATGAGGTCATAGAGGCTGCAAAAGCGGCGAATATATTCGACCTCATAGACGGATTACCGGACGGGTTCGAGACCGTAGTCGGCGAGCGCGGCGTACGTCTGTCCGGTGGTGAAAAACAGCGAATCGCCATCGCCCGCGCACTGCTCAAGGATCCGCCGATTCTGATTCTAGACGAAGCTACTTCGTCCGTGGACACAGAGTCCGAACGTCTCATCCAGGAAAGCCTCTCCCGCCTTCTGGTCGGCCGTACCACGTTTATCATCGCACACCGTCTCGCCACTGTTCGCTATGCCGACCGCATCCTTGTAATGAGTGACGGCCGTATCGCAGAGAGTGGCACCCACGACGAATTGTTGACGGACGCCGGGTTGTACCACCGGTTGCATACTGCACAGGTATCATGACCAGAAACTCGGGTTTTCACGTTGGTGTCATTAATGATTGGCCTGGGCGTTGTTGCAGTACCAACAGGGCTAATCAGCGTGCTTGCACGCCATTGTGATCTCCTTTTGCACCACCTGATATCTCCTGTCGTCAAGTAATAGTACCACTAACGGGGTACTATTGTCGGTTATTTATCTCCTACATAGAAGAATCCCTGCTCGAACACACCACGCTCGGTGCGTTTTTCTTCTACCAGTTGAAGCAGCTCTTCTTGAGATGTATCCTTCTTCTTTGCCAAAGAAATAATGACTTCTATCATATCAGCAAGTTCTTCAACGCTACCAGCTTCAATATACTCCTCATGTTCTTCAACCAGTTTTTCATTAAGCGCCTTGACAATAGCTTTACCAGATAATCTTCGCACTATTGGCTCTCGTCCATTCTGCCTGATGATATATAGAATACGATCTCTAACCAGTTTACTCGTTCTTCTGTAATCGGTATTATCCTGGTCTCTTTTTACACGATTACATTTGATACAAAGTGCCTGAAGGTTGTCTTCAGAATGCACAATGACCCGTTTGCCATCAAGCACTACGTTACCATTCCTATCGGCTCTGGACTGCGGCTCGACATGATCGATATCAATGGGTCTCAAACTGGAAGGGATGCCACAGAGTTCGCACTTCCCTTTGGCTCGTTTTAAGACCCGATATCGAACCAATTCATTTGGGGCGGGGGCTTGTTCGCCATCTCTTTTCCTTTGGAGCCACTCCGTGATCTTAGCATCACATAGTTCAATTGCCTCTTGTCTTTCCTTTTCAGGGACATCACCGTTCAGAAGGAACCGTTCTCCATTTCGCTGATACCTAACCACTCCGTGTTTGGTCAATGTGTCTTTGGGATATCTCATTGCGATGCGGCTGTCGTACTCCCGGATCGCCTGTTCATACTCGGCGAGTGCTTTGGCTAAATGATCTTTCGTGCATTATCCTTTGTTAAGCAGCAGCTCTTTGACAGTGACTGGCTGGTAGATTTCAGTCATAGACATGGTCTTCGTCAAAAACACGTTCAGGTCAAGCGCATTCATCATTTCTCCTAATGATATCAGACTGCCGCTGCAGTGCTAACAGCTTCCTGTCAGCCTTTCGGCTTTATAAATGGCAATTGATCATCGATTCCATTTGACTGAATATAGGTTTCCAACCTGCGGACAAGGGAGTATTCGGTTACCAGGTACTTATATGAAAGATTGTCTCTTATGAATTTCCTGATGAGATGATCAAAAGACAGTTGTCTGCTAGCGATATCTTGCATGTCAAACGTTGTTTACTGTCTGAGAACATATAAGTCACCTATGTATATATTGAATCGGTCCCCACTCCTGTAACCACTCGCGTGCGAGTTTAACCTGTCGAACAGGCCGGACCGCTTGCCTGAGTGCTGCTTCGTTTGGATCTTGGTCTCTGTTAATTCAGCCCCGGCCATGCCGACATAAAGGAATTTTCCCTTGGCATCATAGACGGTATACACTCCGGCAGCGATCTTTGGTAGGTTTTCATTTGGCCAATCAATAAAGTGATACAAAGGCGATTCGCTCAACTTTTGTACGAGAGAGATCATAAAAATTGGATCACTCATTCATAGTTCGGGCTATGTGGTATCCCGTTTTCATTGATCTGCCGAGATAAAGGCGGACCACCAGCTTTAAGAAACCCCGTGGTATACTTTAGGCGAAAACGCCCGGTATACTTTGGGTGAAAACAGGTGGTATAGTATAGGGCGAAAGATGACACCACAAAGTGATCGTATGCGTTATCTATGGCACGCTGTTGATGAGGGCGTGGCGACTTAGGTTCGTACGGCTTTGTTTTTCCTTCGAGGTAGGCATGCAGCCTGTCAAAAAAGTCAGCGTCTAATTTTCGCCATTCGTCTCCGGCACAGAAACTCAGCTTGTCCGCATGAAGCTTCTTCAGGTTGGGGCTTTGACGGTCGGCACTGGTGCAGACAAGTCCGAGGGTTATGTTGCGGCAGTGGGAGAAGGAAATACTGGTGAAGGTACTGAGATCATTCCAGGTCAGGGAGCTTGATTCATCATCTTTAGTATTTACACTGGATGGCCCAGTATTCGCCGCTGTGGGTCTCAGCCACCAGGTCAATACCCAGATCCTGGCCGGGAAGGCTAAGATGTTCTCTCACCCTGGTAGGCGTCTCGGAATGATGCCAGACTGTTTTGAGTTGGGTGGTGTACTTGGGGTTTAGAGTGAGGAAATACTTTGTGAGAGCCTCAAAGCAATCGCCCTTTTCTTTGGTGGTATTGAGGAAGGCAACTCTCTCTTTGAAGTCGCTCCACGAATTACATTGTAGGAGGAGAGTATTGGAGTTCAACTATGTCTCCTGATTGTCTATTAAAAAACCCACTAAATTCTAAAACAACATCACATATTATTAACCGCGGCAGCCAAACTATAAATCCTGTCAACGATTATATTCTCCCTAAATGACCACAAAGAATCTCTTGTTAAATTAGTGCCTTCTCCAGCGCTTCTCGTGGCGGGGGTGAACTCTCTTTCTTCAATTCCCCGGCTGCAAGGTCCGGCCCTTGCCCTTGCGGTTATATGCACCTACCACTCCGTTGCCGTATTCGTCGGCAACCAACCCTGCCACTGCTTCGCCAGTCTATTTGTTTATTCCTAACGCTCCGCCGTTTTCTATGGCACCCAACAACACCAAATGACACCAGAGAAGGAGAAATTAATAGATTTGTTGTCAAATAAGAGTTAGTATATTCCTACCGGTATAATAGGCTGAACCCGCAATAAAACGTCCCTTTTTTCTTTCATTCACATGAATGACGTCGTAACCAATATGGCCCACAATAAGCAAATTAGGCCCATGATATGTTGATTATGAGGCTGCTTCAATATCCAAAATCAAAAACTTAGAACTTTGTTTAGGTCCTTCAATATCAACAGATTCTCCTTTTTTCTTTCCAACCAGAGCTTTACCTAAGGGTGAAGTAAATGTCACTATGGAAGGGTAGATCTCAAGTTCATATTCAACTGGCCCAACAAAGGTGTATGAAACTACTTTTTGAGTAACCAAATCTTTCAACTTGACAGTAGTTCCAAAGGAAACAACTTCAGTACTAATTTCCTTTTTCTCAATAATTATGGCTGCTAGGTAGGGCTGTAACCTTTTTAGTTTAGAGAACAGCATCGCTTGTATCTCTTTTGCTGCCTTGTATTCACCATTTTCGCTAAGGTCACCAAAGTCCGCTGCTTCGCCGATCTGTATAGAATTTTCCTTTACTTCCTTTTTTAATTCTTTGATCCTGTTAACAAGTACATTGTAAGTATCTCTCAAAATTACATTACTCATCGATGTTACCCCTTAAAGAAAAAATGTTAAACAATGAATACTCCCCGCAGCAAGCTGCGGGGTATCTTAAAATAGCGTCAGTTGTTGATGGTGTAGCCGTTGATAGGCTTTTTCAGTTCCTTGATTACGGACATCGTCTCGAATCGCCGCTTCCG
>Ga0114999_10008922_pt1 | contig 11092 bp, 20 predicted proteins | sample ArcticOcean_MG_C_3_FD_89820 | JGI IMG/M metagenome (GOLD analysis project Ga0114999, IMG submission 89820) | Marine microbial communities from western Arctic Ocean - ArcticOcean_MG_CB8_126 | ecosystem: Environmental > Aquatic > Marine > Oceanic | place: Arctic Ocean: Canada Basin | collected... | reverse complement strand
GACAATAGAACCCTATGAGCAACCGCAAATATGACCCTTGGGATAATCCTTGAAATCCTAAGAAGCCTTCATACCCAAATTCAATAAAGCAGTCCAGAGACTTTGATGCGTTTTTCGGTGGCGACATTAGCAAACTCGAAAACATTCTAAATTGGATTCTAGGTAATGATGAAGTAGGTGAGTCCATGTTTGAGATGAAGAAAACTCAATCACTCAAGGGCACAGTTAAGCGTAATGAAAGAGTTTACGATATTTTAATTAAGGATGTGACCCCAGACCCTGAAGAAGTTCCTGATGAAGTTTCTATTGAGTGGGTTTCAGATTTTGGTGAAGGTCACGAAGATTTGAAGGAATAAGTCCTTCAAAACACTTACCGCTAACGGCGGTTACTACTTCTCTTATATAGCAGTAGCTTGTTGGATCTAATAGATCTCAATGAGCGTTTATAATCAGAACAATAGTCATAGTGCTATGAAACACATGGAACGTCTACATATCATTATGCCAATTCATAATGTTCCCTTTCAAATTTTTCAGAGATCTGTTAATTCTGTATTGAGGCAATCTTTTAGAAAATGGAGATTGACTATAGTCGAATCTCAAGAAAGTTTGAAGCTGAGCAGAGCTTGTAAAGAGTTCGTGGAAGAATTAATGTTAGAAGATTCTAGAGTAGTTTACAAAACTCAAAGAGGTGTTGGAGTTTCCTCTGCAAGAAATCAAGCACTAGATGAAGAAAGAACTAGTCTAGTTGCATTCTTAGACGGAGATGATTGGTGGGAATCTACCTATCTTGAAGTAATGGCTGGTTACGCTGGAGCTATGCCTGAAAAAGATATTTTTTGGTGTAAAGCAATGTATCAAAATAATGTAGTTTCTCAATTTACAGGTGGACACGATGTTCAACACCTACCTTTCGAAGAATATGAAGATATAGAATATGTTCATGAAGATCTTTATCATTATTATTTTATGACTGTGCCCGTTTATCCTAGTGGAATGGTAGTGAGAAGAAAAGCGATCGAAGAAGTAGGTTTGTTTGATGAAACAATTAATAGAGTAGAAGATGTTGATCTACTGATGAAATTAACTGAGCCAAACATCGAAGGAGTTTCAAGGAAATGTTATTACGTTAATTTTCCATTAATGTATCGAGAAATGAGCAAAGAAGATACTAAGATGGCTTCCTGGATCACAGACAAAGAATCTCAAGAGTTATTAGCAATAAGATATCCATTGCCGAATTCATATAATCAGCCAGCACATATTCCTGATATGGATTGGAGTTTAATTTTAGATATTGTAGCGCCCCTAGAGCAGTAAGTATTAAATATGTCCTACCTACTAGGATCCATATAGTAGGTGGTATTGTGAGTAAAGATAATTGTGAACACGAATGGGTTCTACATTCACCACCATATCAATCTTATTTTATTTGTAAATTGTGTAAAAAAATTAACTACACACATTCTGGTGGATTAGGAAAAGGAATGGTAACCTAGAGAAACATATAAATAGGTGGAACTACTATCTGGAAGTATGGGAGAATCTCATCAATACTGTATGACCGAAGAATACCTTGATTGGTTAATGACTTTGAATGGAGATCAATTAATTCACATAGTTGCCCGATTAACGGATCGGACAATTTCCCTACTATCGGAGCTACATCCGGGTGGAGAGATACCTAAAGTAATTCTGGAGTTACTTCATATAGAGGAAACCGGAAATAAAACCCATATTCTTGGTAGCATTAAAGATATGGGAAATGGTGTAAAAGAAGGAATTTGTTCAGACAACTGTTGGTGCAAAGGTGCTATAGATATAGTGTAATCAAAGAAACTAAGGAGAGAATATACATGAGTTTAGATGATCCAAGAGTCCCACTAGGAATGGAATGCTCAGCTTGTAGAATCATTAAAACAGATTTGATAATTCATCCTATAACTCAACTCTTAACTTGTCGTCTGTGCGTGGCCAATGATGATTGCTTCGGTCCAACATTCACGGGGGCTTGAATACATGGAATCGGTTGCTTTTCAAAATTCATGGAGCGGAAAGGGTTATATTTTTCATTGTTGCATAGATGGTGGGAATCTGCCTATGTATATTCATAAAAGTGTGTCTGTATGCCCCGAATGTGGCATAAGTGTAGGTCCAGAGGAATATTCTGATAATACTGCATAGTTATATAGGTGATGACCAGTAAAATACACTATGGCTGGAAAGCTTAATGGACAAAGATGCTACTTAGCAGGGCCAATCGATCATGCTGAAGATGACGGGATCGGTTGGAGAATCATGATGACGGAATGGTTATCTGAACGCGGGGTCATGGCATTGGATCCGACTAATAAAAGGACATCAAACACTATTTTTAATGAAATTGGTGCTGAACAAAAGAATTTAGGTCAACTTAGGGAATTAGGCCGTTTTCACGAGTTAAGAGATGCTATGAAACCAATAGTTTTAGCAGATCTAAGAATGGTAGAAGTATCTGACTTTTTAATTGTTTATCTGGATCCTTCCGTGCAAATGTGTGGAACCTGGGAAGAACTCTTTGTTGGGCTACGCCAACATAAACCAGTTTTGGTTGTGGTGAAGGGCGGTAAACAAAAGTTAAATTTCTGGATGTTCGGTCGCATTAATCCTGATTTCGTCTTTGATTCTTTCGAAGATGTGAAGAAATACTTACAAGGAGTAGACGATGAAACAATTAGAGCAGATTCTTCTCGTTGGATCTTTTTCGATTACAACACAGATCCTGAAATCTATTTGAATTTCCCACAAACGTAATTACTAAATAGTAGAACAAGGAAGTAATTAATGGTAATTCCTATGATTATTGAAGAACTAACTAAACTCCCTGCTACTTCGTCTAGAGTGGCTTCGGATACAATTACTGTTCTCGCGGATGAAGCTAAACACCTCGATGATGTAATAGATCATGTTTTACATGACTTGGAGCACAAGAAAGTATTCGGAATACCTGAAGATATTTTTCTAGTTCTAGCTATTGATGCAATATTAATTTCATTAAGACTCTCAAATAAACTCAGAACTGGGCAGTTCATAGGAGCCAAAGCGGTGGGAACTGGATTATTGATTGGTTCTCATTTACTTGGAATACCTGGAGCTTGAACGAGATGCAATTAGATAAGGGCCTTTCTGAAGATGTTGTTAGATCAATCTCTGAATTTAAAAATGAACCTCAATGGATGACTGATATACGCATAAAAGCATACAATCATTTTGTATCTCGACCAATTCCTACTTGGGGTAATACTGAGAAATTAAATGCATTAGATTTTAATGATATTTGTTACTTCTATGTAGAAGGGGAAACAGCAACTGATTGGGATGAAGTTCCTGAAAAAATAAAAAATACTTTTGATAAATTGGGGATCCCTGAAGCAGAACAAAAATGGTTAGGTGGTGTTACTGCTCAATATGAGAGTGAGTCCATATATCATTCGATCAGAGAAGATTTAGAGGAACAAGGAGTAATTTTTATGGATATGGATACGGGCTTAAGAGAACACCCTGAGCTAGTTAAAAAATACTTTGGGAAAATAATTCCTTATTCTGATAATAAATTTTCTGCCCTCAATACTGCTGTCTGGTCGGGAGGCTCTTTTATCTATGTGCCTAAGAATACTAATGTGACTATGCCTGTTCAGGCGTATTTCTTTATTAATAGGGAAAACATGGGGCAATTTGAAAGAACTTTAATTATAGTAGATGAGGGGTCATCCCTTCATTACATAGAAGGTTGCACAGCACCAGCTTATTCTTCAAATAGCCTACATTCAGCTGTAGTGGAATTAATTGCCCACAAGGATGCTCACATAAGATATACTACTATTCAAAATTGGGCTGACAATGTTTATAATCTTGTTACTAAAAGAGCAGTGGCTCATGAAAATGCTACTGTTGAGTGGGTGGATGGTAATATTGGAAGTGCTCTAACAATGAAATATCCCGCCGTTATTCTTAAAGGTGAAAATTCTCATGCAGAAATAATATCTGTTGCTTATGCCCATAAAAACCAACACCAAGATACGGGTGCAAAGGTTCATCATTTGGCATCCAATACAACTTCCAATATTTTATCTAAAAGTATTTCAAAGGATGGAGGCAGAACTTCATATAGGGGCTTAGTGAATATCTCTAAAAAGGCAGAGAATTGCAAATCTAATGTAGTTTGTGATGCATTATTATTTGATGAATCTTCTCAAGCAGATACTTATCCTACAATGGAAATTAGTAATTCGTCCGCGATCACAGAACACGAAGCATTCACTTCTAAAGTGTCTGCTGCTCAATTATTCTATTTAATGACTCGAGGACATACTGAATCAGAAGCAAAAGCATTAATAGTAAATGGATTTTTCGAACCATTTAGCAAGGAACTTCCAATGGAATATGCTGTCGAATTGAATAAACTCTTAGAATTAGAAATGGAAGGCTCCATAGGTTGAATGGAGTGAGTAACATGGTAAGATCCAATTTAATAGAACATTTCAAAGGTCAAAAATTGGATGACGATATCTGGGTGTTGCCTTCAGACGAAGATACTAAAGAAAGTCGTCAGCTACAAGCTTTAGAATTTAAAAATAAATTACTGTTAATCACCTTCGGAGCTATAATTGCATTATTCGGATTTATGGTGCTCACATACGGGGTATATTGGTGACTAATAGAGTAATGTTAGCGATCCTGGTTTGGGCGTTATTTACGATCGGATCCTTAGCGTTTTTCGTTAAGCTTGGTTGGGCTTAAAATATATAAGAAGTATTATGTAGTTCGCACCCACATAATTTACTATGGTAACGGAGTCTCCATCAAACCCTTATGCTACCAAAAAGGTAACTCCACCTAATCGTGTTGTATTAATTGATGCTGGTTATTTTATAGGCAGACAAACTAGGTGGTGGCGACCTAAAGCGGGCCCCAGGTATCGCTGGGCCAAATATAAGAATAATCCTACGGGAGCGACTTTAGCTTCATTCCGAAGAGCTTGTGCTAAAGAATTAAATAAAGATCTAGGATTTCTTAAATTTAGAATTAATCAAATGGGGTTCGGATCAAAGTCAGCAGCTCATGGAACAGAAATAATCGTTTGCTATGACGGAGTAAAAGGTAAAATCGGTCGTCTCGATGAATTCGTTGCCTACAAAGCGCACAGGAACGCGAACTCGGAATGGAAATCAGAAGATGGCTCAATACCTGACCTTCGCACTAGCTTCACAGAATATGGTTATAATCCCGATCAACTCATTGCTAACAAATCGGGAACTTGGGGCTGGAGCTCATGTTATTCAGAATACGAAGAAGCTGATGATTGTTTAGCAAAAGAAGTATCTAGAATTCTAGCTGACAAGACTAACTATCCAGATCCCAAAATTTTAATTATTACGAGTGATCAAGATATCTGGCAACTATGGGGTGGAATCAATTCTGGATCCAACTCTAAGTTTTCTGATCCTTTTCAACATCCAGGAGTTTTACAAATTCATAACATGGGCCGCTTAATAGACTCTGCAGCAGAATTAAAAGCATTAGATATTCCTTCATGGAGTCTCTATCCAGATCACAAAGCAATTACTGGTGATCCTTCCGATAACATTCCAGGCTGTCCAGAAACAGGAGCCAAAAGAGCGTCTGCACTAATAAACACCTACGGGGGTCTTGAATCCATCCCCGAGGAGTATTTAACAATCGCTTTCGTAGCAGATGCAGATTATATTTCTGACAAGCTCGAAGCTTGGAGAAAGGAAAAAGATTATACTTACAAATATTGTATTGAAAATTATGGGAACTATTTCCATGGGTTGCTTAAAAAGAACATACTAAAAATTCATGGAGAAGATTACGAAACTATAAAAGATATTGTGGACAATAAGGGTTTTATAATTTCTAACTATAAAGAAGATTGTATAATCTATAAGAGAATAATTAAATTGCCCTTTGATAGTTTTAGTTAATTTGGAGATAGAAAATGAAAAGGTGGTTATTCTTTGGATATGAGGTGGAGGGTCGCCTTCATGATGAAATCTATGTGCAATTCATGGCGAACGTTTTTTCGGCGGTGACAACGGCGGTTCTCATTGGGGGCTACCATGTTATCTTCCATTTGTGATGACTGTTAAGAAGTATTAAGTAGCTAATTCCCTCTAGAGTATACTATATGGTGAACGAATTACGTTTTGATCGCAAACTATTGGAAGACGCAATAGAGTTTGCAGGTCCAGAGGGGGATGGAGCAAACCGATTAGTATATCACTTTTTGTGTATGCTGCGACAAGCGGGCTGGAATTGGAGAATGGAACATCTTGTTGTATTATATGATGGGGAATCTGAACCCGATTATGATGAAGAATACGCGAATTATTTAGATCGTATGGCAAGTGGATTACCGGCTACTTGGTCCCATTCATTAGATGATATTACGGAGGAAGAATAATGGCTATATTTACAGACCACGAAAGTGTGACTCAATTTACACTAGGATTAGTAATAATATCTTTAATCTTTTTAGGATACTTATTATTTAGAATTCGTGAGATCGGCGCAAATGTAGAATGTATGCATGAAGGTTTTCATGAATTGATATTAGATGTTGATGAAGATTCACAAATGGAATTCATTTCCCAGCTAGATCTGTCAGATTATGTTTTAGAATTTGCGGATCACTTAGGGCTTCCAACTTATAAACATAATTCTTCGGAGATCCCTAAAGAAAATAATTCAAGTGATATCTCAGATTGGGATTCCGGATCAAATAAGTGAACGCAGGGTTTAAATAGGTGATACGCCTATGGAAATATATGGTAGACTCAGTAGATGCTGAAGATAGGTGGTCTGGTTTTAGAGCAGAAGCACATGATGAATATCATGCTGCGGCGGATCCAGATCTAGACCAAATGGATGAGTGGGAGCTTATGCAAGACTTAGTTAGAGTAACGGTTACAGAATTAGAAGGAGAACCTAATCCCATATTAGAACAATCTCTAATACAGGAAATGTGGAATATTATTTATCCTGATGCGCACTGGGTTCATGTAACATACGATACCAATGCTTTCGGTTGGGGCAAACATCACATCATGCCATTTATGTTGTATGATGATTGGTTAGTGAATCAAGATAGAATAAATTTTGAGACCGGCAGAGTAGAGGATGGAGATTTGATGACAATTATAGGCAGCTATTCTCGAGTGAGACAAGAGAGAAAAACACGAGCCGCGTTTAATAAACAGTTAAGAAGCAAGTTTGACGATTGGAGGTGATTTATTGACTCAAGAAATTAATAAGAATTGGACAGTGGATATTCACGAAGATCCTTATTTTGCATTGCAACTTAATGGAGAGCACAAAGCATTGCCCTCTGGAGATTTTAAGCTGGCCATTCCTGACCGGGAGAACTGTGTTTTAATTGAAAGGAAAACTTGGACGGATGCTTATTCTTCTTTTCGAACTCGTAGGATCGAAGATCAATTAGCAAGAATGTTAATAGAAACTCCTAATGCTATTCTTTTGGTAGAAGGAAATCAGAAATCTCTTTACACTAATGATAAAAATCAATTAGAAAATCTAATTAGTTTTCTCAATAGAATGTCCGCAGAAATTTGTCCCGTAGTTTATACTACTGGGACTAGTGGAACAGCTCGTTATCTAAAAGCTCTAGAAATCAGAGTTGCGTCAGGAGAATATGGGAGACTAGTTAGAAAGCCTACGATAGTGTCCAGTTCTAGAAACAAACATCACGCATTATTAGAATCTATACCGGGGATCGGTCGAGCTTCTGCAAAGAAATTACATACTATGTTTGACTCATTAGCAGATTTCATATCACAGATGCATAACGCAGATCCTGAAACTTCACCACTAGTCTCACAAATAGGTCCTGCGAAATTTGAGAAACTTAAAAAATTCGTCGATACTCAGTGGCCTAATAAACCAGCAGACCGTAGGGTCTTGAAGACATATGCTGATAAGGAGTAATAATATGTTACCAATATTAGAGTGTTTAAGTTGTAATGAAATTATAATTTATACAGAAAGTGGAACTGTTCCAGGTCATAAAAATTGTAATTGTGGATCACTTAAAACCACGCTCACAGTTCCAGGATACGTTACGATAACTTCAGATCCAAGTGAGTATATAATTAGTTGGCCCGAAGAAGAATGAGAAGTCTTAAGTAACAGTTAATACCACTCTTAATTACCATGCCCCCCAGTTCCCAAATGGTGTCATTTGATATTTTCGTTTACGTGGATTATGCCACGGATACCATTAGTGAAATAGAAAATTTTGAGGAGGAATAATTATGATAGTTTATTGCTACGCCTGTCGCCGTGCTATTCAATTAGGTGAAGGATATGAAACTGATAGATCCGGGAATAGATTTCATATTTCATGTCATAAAAATAATATAGTAGTAAAACCTTGGGGAACTCGGAGAATCTGAAATGTCCGATTCTTGGAAATTACCGCCCTGTGTAATGTGTGGTAATATACAAAGGGTGCACAAACCTTGCCAATTATGTGGGGATTTATATTGTTATTCACTACCTTGGCAACGTTCTTGCTATGGAAAGCATGACTGTTTTGGTTATGATGACTACGGACAACCAGTTTTAGGATGAAGCAAAGTCATTAAATAGTCGCTAGGACGAATACATAATATGCCTAAAAGTGCATATACTTGTTGTCTTTGTGGATCTGAGGAATTTGGATATGGGAACAATCCGGATCCATTAGGAAAGATGCCCGCCTGTTGTTGCAACACTTGTAATTTCACTAAAGTTATTCCCGCAAGAATTGAGGGCATGATGAGTAGTAGAGAATTTTCATCTGAGGATACACAGGAACAAGCCGCAGCAGCAATAGTAGGTGGAATATTTACTGTATCTATGGGGGCTCTATTAGAACATTTAGGAACCGCATTAAAAAACGAAGACGCACCTGCAGCTACGTTCTTCAAAGATTGTATAGATTATATGGGTATGGCCATGGTGTCCTCCTATGAAGAAAACACAAAGAATTTTCCAAAGGAAGTTACAGCTGCAATTGATATGACATTAGGAATGACTGCTCAACAATTAAGGAAGTGGGAAGAAGACCCCTCCTTTGAAGAATTAACTAATTTAGGATCCTCAGAGAATCCTGATGTTGAAACAATGAGCGAAGTAGTGCTCGAGGACGCTACAGATTTCGAAGATGATTTCGGTGTTATGTATTCGAGTGAAGATGAATGCGAACACGATTGGTTAGCAACCGCTTGGGAATGTCAGAATAAGGGTTGTGATGCATTAGTTCATGAGGGCGACACAGAAGACGTTGGAGAATGTGTAGCAACAATTACTGGACAAGATACGGATCACTGGTGGAAACCAGGAAATTTCGTATGCCAAGATTGCGGACTAAAAGAAGAATTTGAGGCAGAATCAGAGCCCGATTGTGATCACCTAACCACGGATCCAGGAGGAAGATGCACTCACTGTTGGAAAACCCCGGCCGAACAGATGGCTGAACGTGAAGGTGCTGAAACTTATTGTGAAGTGTGTGAGCAGTATTTCCCCGCAGATAGTAAATGGAGTAAATTAACAGATTGTAGCAGTTGTGGTATGGCTGCTTGCGTTGATTGTATGAGATTTGGAGATGAATGCGTGGCTTGTTCTTCGGGTTACGCAGCAGAAGCAGAATCATATGTCGACTTCTTTTCACAAATAGAAGAATTATTAGACTCTACCGCAAAAGATGGGAACTGGATATTGGATGCTACTACAAATCCAAAAGATCCAGATTCAGTCATGGTGGAAGTTGAATTCACACCAAAGGATCCATCAACGTTCTTTGACATCATCGAATAATATTAAATAGCAGTTTAGCGACATTAATAGTATGGTCGGTATGGGTGGTAGTTCCAATTCACGCGATCCTTCAGAAGTGGAAACTTCGAATCGAGAAATATTTACTACATTTGGAGGAGCCATGTTGGGTATAGGTGTATTACTCACTGGAGTATCATTAATTATTGCTTCATTACCCACACCAGAACTTTCTTTCAACCGATCTATCACCGAAATGCTAAGTCCTGATGAAGCCTCAAAAGCAGCCAGAGCCAGATTAAGAAAAGCCAAACTTTTGAAAACTACTGCACCAGCAAGAGAAATGATAAAAATCGCCCCTCGGATAGCAAGTTCTGATGAAGCCTCAAAAGCAGCCAGAGCTAGATTAGCTAGATCTGCCGGAGCAGAAGAATTTGAAACTGAGGGTATCGAAAGATGCGAAGATGAACGATCATTTTTACTGGAGCTCCTCACGGATCGGCAACTTAACGAGTTCATAGAATATATTAACGAAGAATATGGAGAAGAAGGTTATAAGAAAGTAGAGAAAGAATATTATGCCGAAACACTCAAGAAAGATTCTTGCTGTTGTGGAGCTACTGTAGAGGACCCTTGTGCGTGTATGATTGAAGGCGTTATGGATTGTAGTGCTGTTGAACCAAAGTGTCCTTGTTATCAGGCTAAAGAATCCTTTGCTTATGAAGCAGAAGAATTGATACCTATAGGCACAAAGGTTAGAAGTTATGACTTTTGGCCGCATGATAAAACCTGCTATAAGGAAGGTGTAATTGTAGATCATGCACCTTCTCCGAGTTGCAGTCCTACTTGTATGCATTATCACATCCGAACCACAAAGGTGGTTAGGAGAGGCAAAAGTCGAGACGTTGACGAAGGAGAGATTTTTATGACTCATCCATACGCAGATCCGTGGGATCAAGAATACGCTGGTCAATTAGCTCCACATATTCAAGTCATATCTACTGCATTCCCATCAACATCAACTAAATAACATTAAATAGTAGACCAGGAGAATAAAATATATGGTTAGCGAACGAGAAGCCCATGAAAGAACCCGGAGGGAACTGGGAATCGACAAGACCGGACGACAACTTAACCCTGATGGAACAAGGCGAACGCGACCCAATAGACTTCCTATCAGTGCGATGGGTTCAATCAATTTGGGGAGTCGCCTGAAGGATCCATACCTTTGTTCAAAATGTGACGAAGTTCCAGCAGT
>Ga0114999_10008918_pt1 | contig 11093 bp, 5 predicted proteins | sample ArcticOcean_MG_C_3_FD_89820 | JGI IMG/M metagenome (GOLD analysis project Ga0114999, IMG submission 89820) | Marine microbial communities from western Arctic Ocean - ArcticOcean_MG_CB8_126 | ecosystem: Environmental > Aquatic > Marine > Oceanic | place: Arctic Ocean: Canada Basin | collected... | reverse complement strand
TGACCAGGTAGTCGCCGGAAGCCAAGCGTCGACACCGAAGTCGTCCTTATCGTCCTTAAAGGTGCTCTACCTCCCCCTGGTGCTGACGCTCGCTCTCGTCGTGCTGTCTCTCCTGCCACGCGTGCAAGGCAACCTTCGCCTCGCATGGTCATTCTGGGGTACGGCAGCGGGGCTCCTGATCTTGCAAGCCGCGCTCCTTGTTCGACTCCGGCGGACGTCCGCTAGCCGCTCGCTACAGAGCGCAATTCGGCCGCAGCATTACATACAGGCAATGATCCAGGTCGCGCTGTTCGCCTACTGGGGATGGTATTGGCGACCGATCTACGACTTCGCCTTGTTAATGGCTGCGCAGCTCGTGTTCGCCTACATCTTCGACATGCTGCTCGCGTGGTCGAGGCGAGAGACGTACGTGCTCGGCTTCGGTCCGTTCCCGATCATTTTTAGCATCAACATCTTCCTCTGGTTTAAGGACGACTGGTTCTATCTACAGTTCCTGATGATCGGCGTGGGCTTTCTGGGGAAGGAGTTCGTGCGCTGGCACCGCGAAGGCCGTAGGGTGCACATCATCAATCCGTCGGCCTTCACACTCGGGCTCTTTTCGCTCGTGCTGATCACGACCGGCACTACCGACCTCACGTGGGGCCAGGAGCTCGCCTCCACGTTGACGCTCGCGCCGGCGATCTACCTGTATCTGTTTCTGCTGGGCCTGATCCTGATGTACCGCTTCTCGATCACGCTCGTCGTCGGTTCCGCCGCGGTCGCGCTGTTCGGACTGAGCGCGCTGTACGCGTCGACGACTGGGGTTCCGTACTTCCTCGACTCCGACATTCCGGCTGCAGTCTTCCTCGGCCTCCATCTCCTCATAACCGACCCGTCCACTTCGCCACGGACGCCACCCGGGAAAATCCTTTTCGGAGGGTTGTACGGGGCGAGCGTATTCGGCCTCTATCTGATCCTGGGAGCCGCCGGGGTACCCACGTTCTACGACAAGCTCTTGGCCGTGCCGCTTCTCAACCTGAGCGTTCGAGGGATCGACAGCGTGGTTCAGATCGCCCGGGAGAGCTTCGCGCTCGCTCGGTGGCGGGTAAGCTGGACTTACATGGGCTCCAACCTCGTCCATATGTCGGCCTGGATCCTGTTCTTCGCAGCGATGACCGCGATGGGGAAGACCGACGGAATGCACACGGGTGACAGCCTGCCGTTCTGGGAACAAGCGTGCGAAGAAGACCGTCCGAACGCTTGCACACGCTTGATCCAGCTCGAGACCACCTACTGCGGAGACAATTCCGCCTGGGCGTGCAATGAGCTCGGTATAAACTTCGCACAAGGAGAAGTAGTAACTGCCAATGCGCAGCTAGCGCGCGGCTACTTCGGGAGAGCCTGCGAACTCCGGTTTCAAGCCGCGTGTATCAACCTGCTGGATCCGGCTGGCTTCAACCGAACCGACCCACGGATCCTCGATCTCAGGCTGCTGCTGCGAGAGGCAGGTCAGAACCTGATGGATATGCCCGAGACCGACCTGTACGACCGTGCGTGTGAGCATGACTGGGGATTCGCATGCGACCTGACCGGGGGCACACCGTGACGGACAACGCACCATCCGGCGAGAGAGAACTGTCGAGGCCGAGCAAAGTCGGGGTTCCGCTCGCTGCCCTAACGATCGTCGGAGCCGTGTGGCTCGCGCTGCGACTATCTCCGTCCGCGCCGGTGGTTCCCCAGAACGACACGCTGAGGCCGACGGCAGTAGGAGAACTTCTTGGATTTCGGTCGGACGCGTGGCACCTCCCGGACGGAGAGCTGCTCGGCTTCGTTGAGATTCCCGGGGGGACATTTGTGATGGGTAGCGACCCAGGCCTCGACCGGAGCGCCTTCGACCTCGAGCGATGGTCCAGCACGAGCACTCAAGGAAGGGTCGACCTTCCCACCTTCTACATGGGGCGCTTCGAGGTCACGGTCGCTCAACTCGGTGCATTCGTGGACGCCACGGGCCACACGCTGGATCCGCTGGCGCTGCAGGCACCTCCCGATCATCCTGCGAGCTTGGTCTCCTGGCCGGATGCCGTGGCTTACGCCCGCTGGCTCGGCACAGCGCTTCGAGAGTCACCGGCAACGCCTCCGCGACTAGAGGCATTGCTGCGCGACGGGTGGCAGATCTCTCTGCCGACCGAGGCGGAGTGGGAAAAGGCTGCCCGTGGCACCGACGGCCGTGTGTATCCCTGGGGAAACGAAAGCGACCCAGACCGAGCCAACTACGGAGGAAGAAGCTCCACACCGGTGGGCAGCTACGAATGCCCGGCATGCACGTTCGGACTCTCCGACATGTCCGGTAATGTCTGGGAATGGACCCGGAGCCCCTATCAGCCCTACCCGTATGACGCCACGGACGACGGAGACAACCTCGAAGGCGACGCCCTGTGGGTGATTCGCGGTGGCTCCTTCGGGGATCCCGAGGGGTTCATCCGCGCGGCCAACCGTGGGCGTGCTGACCCAGGTGCTAGACGGCCCTTCATCGGCTTCCGGATATCGATGTCACGGTAGCCGCGCTCGTTACAGGATCGAAGGGGCCTTGCGCACTTTCGAGCAATCGGTCACGATCGTGGATTCTGCCGTGAAGATCCGGTCGCAAACGACTGGGTCGAGTGAGGCGGGTCCGACCCACGAGGGAAGAAATCATGACGAACGACAACTGCTGGCGGTCCTCGCGACCGTCCTCCTTCCTATGGTTTACACTGGCACTCGGCGTGCTGGTGACCGCACCGGTCACGGTCGCGGCTCAAGGACCGGGGACTGAAAACGGTCAATGGACATTTCTCGGCGGTGATGCCTGGCACACACGCTTCACGCCGGCAACCGAGATCACCGCGGCCAACTTCAACGACCTCGAAGTGGCCTGGCAGTTTCAAGCAGCCAGCTTCGGTCCGAGCACCCCTAAGTCGACCGGATCTTACGTCGATGGGAAGTTCATTACCGTCACCGGTGAGCGCCGGCACGTAATCGCGCTCGATCCGGCCACCGGGGAACTGCTCTGGAGCTTCACGGAGCCTGACACCGAGCGGTACCAGTACTCGATGCGGAAGGGCTACGGTAAGGGAATAGCATACGGCGAGATCGGCGGCAGAGGCGTGGTCTACATCACGACGCCCGGCTTCTTCCTTCACGCGCTGGACGCCGAGACAGGCCAGCCGCTCGAAAATTGGGGTGAGGGCGTTGCGATCCCCGGCTTCCCGAAGACTGGCACGGTCGACCTGGTTGTCGACCTGATCCGGGGCTGGGCTCCCTGGGAGGACCTCAACCGGGAATACGATCCCTACGAGGGCATCCCGCTCGAGATCGGCTACATCACCTCTTCGTCGCCACCGATCGTTGTAAACGACGTCGTGGTCGTCGGGAACTCCGCTGAGCAGGGCTACAACCAGACCCGCACAGAGATGGTGCCTGGCGATATCCTCGCGTACGACGCGCGCACTGGTGACCTCAAGTGGAATTTCCACGTCATCCCACGTCCGGGCGAGTTCGGCCACGACACGTGGGAGAACGATGCCTGGGAGTACACCGGCGACGTCTCGTCCTGGGCGCCGATGGCGGCCGATCCGGAGTTGGGGCTGGTCTACGTGCCAACGAATGGAGCGACGATCGACTATTACGGAGGATTCCATCCGGGCGACAACCTGTTCAGCACTACCCTTATCGCGCTGGATGCAGAGACGGGCGAACGAGCCTGGCACTACCAGATGGTCCACCACGACATCTGGAACTACGACACGCCGACCGCTCCGATCCTGATGGACGTCGTGGTCGATGGCGTAGAAATCCCCGGTATCTTCCAGGTAACCAAGCAGAACTTCGTGTACGCGCTCAACCGCGAGACGGGTGAGCCGATCTGGCCCATCGAAGAGCGACCCGTACCGCAGTCCCTGGTGCCCGGTGAGGTGTTGTCCCCCACGCAGCCTTTCCCGACTAAGCCTGCGCCGTTCGACCTCCAAGGACGTACGGAAGAGCACCTCATCGACTATACGCCGGAGATCCGTCGCCGCGCGATGGAAGTGGCACGGGCTGGTAACCACTTCAATCCGCTGTTCAATCCGCCAACGCATGTGGGCGACCCAGCGGGACCCGCCGACCTCTGCCCCGGTGGTAACGGTGGCGCGAACATCACGGGTCCGCCGGTAGCGGACCCGGTAGAGGGCATCCTCTTCGTCACATCGATTAGTGCGTGTTCGCCCGCCTACCTGGCTCCTGGCGTCGAGTCGCCGTTGGACAGCGACCGTCAGACTGGCACAACGCGCTCCGACTGGTCTCGGAATATGACTGGCGGTCGAGGTGGTGGGGCGACGTCAGCGAACATCGACGGTCTCTCGATCTGGAAGGGCCCGGTGGGCAGGATCACAGCAATCGACCTGAACACCGGTGAACACCTCTGGATGATCCCGAACGGCGATGCGCCGGACGACCAGCAGGATCTCATCCGGAACCACCCGCTGCTTCAGGGCGTCAGTGGGGTTCCAGTGAACCAGGGTCGCAGGTCAGCCTCCGCACTGACAGTGAGTCCGACTCTGCTGTTCTCCACGGGCCAGACGAGTGACGGCACACCACAACTGTTCGGGATCGACAAGGCCACTGGTGAGCGGGTAGGGGCGGTAGAGATACCAGGCCCGTCGCGGTACGGCATGTCGAGTTGGGTGCATGAGGGCAAGCAGTACATCATCATTCAGCTCAGTGATGGGTTGGCGGCGCTCGCACTGCCGAACTGACCAGATTCAGTAGTCAGCAAGAAAAACTCGGGTCGGAGCATCGCTGCTCCGACCCGAGTTTTTATGCTGCACCCCTCCGACACTTCGCCTCAGAGCGCTTTCGGAGGCTCCACAAAAGAACAGGGCGAACGGCGTCCACGCCCAGCCTCGAACGACCCAGGCCTAGGCCCAGCATCGGCGCTATCCATGGCATCCGTGGCATCCGAAGCCGCGATCCACTGCTGCAGCACCTCTAACTGACGAAGTACGATCCCGGCCCTCCCCTCTTCCATCGCGACCGGATTCGGAGCCACGGTCCAGAAACTCCCCACGGCGATCGACCAATCGTTCAAGATCTCGCGGGCGACCACAGAACCCGTCTCCTCCTCATGGCGTTCGATCAAGGCCTTGAGCAGATCGATCTCCCCAGCCTCACTCGTCCGTTCCAAGGTCACGAACTCTCGGTTCACCTGGGTGGGGAAGTCACCTCGTGGGTCCAGGACAAAGGACAGGCCGCCAGACATGCCGGCACCGAAGTTTCGGCCAGCAGCACCGAGAACGACAACGATCCCTTCCGTCATGTATTCACAACCATGCTCACCGACGCCTTCCACCACCGCTACGCCACCCGAGTTTCGTACCGCGAAGCGTTCGCCTGCTCGACCAGCTATGAAGAGGCATCCGCCTGTCGCCCCATAGAGGACCGTGTTGCCGACCAGAGCAGCATCAGCCCCTTGGAACTCTGCTCCCGCCGGCAAACGGATGGAGATCTCACCTCCGCTCATGCCCTTGGCAACGTAGTCGTTGGCTTCGCCCACAAGGCGTAGATGCACGCCCTTGGTAAGCCACGCACCGAACGACTGGCCGGCAGATCCTGAGAACTTCAGGTCAACCGTGCCCTCCGGCAGGCCCGCATCCCCATGGATGCCGGCGATTCGGACCGAGATTCGCCCACCCACTGTACGGTCCGTGTTCTCGATGCCGTACGAACCCTTGAAGGGCGTGCCATCCTCAATCGTGCTGCCGAGTCGCTCGAGGATCTGGTCGTCCAGAGTAGTAACACCCGGGCGGTTGTTGCGATCCTGAACGCAGTGCTGAGGCCCTTCAGCAGCCGGAGCGATGAGCTTCGATAGATCAACCCCGCTCCACCGATGATCCTCGACTGCGGGTCTCTGTCGGAGCAGGTCTGCGTGACCCATGAGGTCCTCCAGCCGCTCGTAACCCAACTCGGCCAAGATCTCGCGCACTTCCTCGGCAACATGAGTGAGAAAGCTGATCAGCATTTCAGGCGTACCGAAGTACTTCTTGCGGAGCTCTTCGGCCTGAGTCGCAATTCCAACTGGGCAGGTGTTGCTGTGGCACTGTCGCGCCATCTTGCACCCGATAGCGATCAGCGCAGTCGTACCAAAGCCAAAGCGATCGGCTCCCAGGAGAGCCGCCATGACGACGTCGCGCCCGGTGTGTAGACCACCGTCGACGGCCAAGGTGACCCGCCCCCTGAGTCCATTCATCACCAAGGTTTGCTGCGTTTCCGCCAGACCGAGCTCCCAAGGGCTCCCGGCATACTTGATCGACGACAGTGGCGAGGCACCCGTACCGCCATCCGGCCCACTGATTTGGATCGTGTCGGCATACGCCTTTGCTACACCGGCGGCGATGGTGCCAACACCCTCCGACGACACCAATTTCACGGCGATCTTGGCGCTCGAATTGGCGGCCTTGAGGTCGTAAATGAGCTGGGCCAAGTCCTCGATCGAGTAGATGTCGTGATGAGGAGGCGGAGAGATCAAAGGCGTGCCTGGCATCACGTGGCGGAGGCTCGCGATGTAAGGCGTGACCTTGTGGCCCGGGAGCTGGCCACCCTCTCCCGGCTTGGAGCCCTGCGCGATCTTGATCTCGAGCTGCTGAGCACCGGCCAAATACGCCGGGGTCACTCCGAAGCGACCGGATGCGACCTGCTTGATCGCCGAGTTTGCATCCCCGAGATCTCCGTCCGGCGCATACCGCCGGGGGTCCTCACCTCCCTCACCAGTATTGGCGAGGGCCCCGATCTTGTTCATGGCCCGGGCCACATCCTCGTGGGCTTCGCGGCTCAGGGCGCCCAACGACATGGCCCCAGTCTGGAATCGGCGAAGCACCTGGTCTACCGGCTCCACTCGCTCGATATCGATGGGCTCTCGGACGGGTGCGAAGTCCAAGAGGTCTCGCAACGCGGCTGGTGGGCGCGAATGGACGAACTCGGAGTACGCGCGGTACTCTTCCTTCCCCCCGCCCTCCTGGACAACCGCGTGCAGCGCCCTCCAGACCTGCGGCCCGTTGGCGTGATAGTCGCGGTCCCGGCGGTACTTGTACCAGCCACCCCGCTCGAGGCCCTCTCCAGAAAACGCTCTTTCATGGCGCTCGAGCACGTCCTCGGCAATCTGGCGAAATCCGATGCCGCCAATGCGAGACGTAGTACCCGGGAAGGAACGCTCAATCACCTGCTCGCCGACCCCCAGCGCCTCGAAGATCTGAGCTCCGTGATACGACGACACAGCGGAGATCCCCATCTTCGACATCACCTTGAGAATGCCGGCTTCGGCCGCCCGGATGTAGGCTTGCATCGCCTGCGCGCGGTCGCTCTCACCGAGCTTTCCTGCGTCGGCAAGACCACACACGGTTTCCAGAGCGAGATACGGGTAGATCGCCGACGCTCCGAAGCCGATTAGCGCGGCCAAGTGGTGCACGTCACGCGCGTCGCCGGCCTCCGCCAGAATACTGGCGCGCATGCGGCGTCCGGTCCGAATCAGGTGGTGGTGGACGCTGGCAACCGCAAGCAACATGGGAATGGCCGCCTGCCCATCGTCCACAAAACGATCGCTGATGACGAGCGCGCTGTGCCCCTCGTCCACGGCGGATGCCGCAGCGTCGCACAGAGCGTCGAGCGCGCTCGTGAGTCCCTCGGCACCCTCCGCCACGGGGAAGCTCGCCCGCAGTTCGGCAAAACTGAGTCGCTCACTGGGCGTGCGCCGTAAGGACGCCCACTCGTCCGCGGAGACTATAGGACTTCTCAAGTGCAGTAGGCGAGCCGCTTCGGGTTTCTCGTCGAGGATGGACTGCCGTACGCCGAGATAAGTATCGAGCGACATGACGATCCGCTCCCGGATCGAGTCGATCGGCGGGTTCGTCACCTGCGCAAAACGCTGCCTGAAATAGGAATAGAACGACCGTTGAGAGCCGTTGAGCGCCGACGGAGGCGTGTCATCACCCATGGAGCCGATGGACTCCGTGCCATCTCGTGCCATCGGCATGAGGACGTCCCTGAGCTCCTCCTTCGTATACCCGTGCAGCACCTGCATCAGGGGGACCTCGGAGGCATCAGCTACGCTGGCTTGCTGCTCACCGCTCTCAGGGGAGTTCTCGAGATGCTGAAGATTCGCCTGTACCCAGCGACCATAAGGCCGCGCCAGCGACAGCCTCAGCTTGATTTCGTCGTTACGCAGGAAGCGACGTTCCACCGTATCCACGGCAATCATCTCCCCGGGTCCCACGCGCCCGGACTCGACGATCTGCTTGAGTGGCAGTCCGAGCATCCCGACCTCCGAACTCAGAACTACGAGACGATCTGACGTGACCTGATAACGAGCAGGTCGCAGCCCGTTCCGATCCATCGCTGCGGCCGCAACGACTCCGTCCGTGAATGCAGTGGCGGCAGGCCCATCCCACGGCTCCATCAGACAAGCATGATACTCGTAGAAAGCACGCAGCTCGGGTTCCATGTCATGAAGGTTCTCCCAGGCGTCTGGGACCAACATCGCCATCGCATGCAGTACGTCACGTCCGGAGGTGGTAAGCAGCTCCAGGACTTCGTCCAACGAGGCAGTATCCGAGCCGATGGGCTCGATGACCGGAATCAGGTCCTGTAGGTCTTCTCCCCAGACGGGGGACGTCAACTCAGGCTCCCGCGCGGTCATCCAGTTGCGGTTCCCGACCACCGTGTTGATCTCACCGTTATGCGCGACGAATCGGAAAGGTTGAGCGGTGGTCCAATTCGGTAGCGTGTTGGTGGCGAAGCGTTGGTGGAAGAGTGCCAGGGCGGACCGAGTGCGCTCGTCAGCGAGGTCTGGGAAGAAATCCCGCAGCTCGGGAGCAACCATCAGTCCTTTGTATACGACAGTCCGAGCCGACATCGACACGATGTACGCGTCGACTTCCTGCTCACGATACGCCGCCTCAGCCCTTCGACGCGCGAGATAGAGTACACGCTCGAATTCGATACTCGACAGATCCGACGCCTTCGCCAGCAAGAGCTGTTCGATGCCAGGAAGCGACTCCAGTGCCACACCGCCCAACATCGAAGGGTCGACGGGGACGGTCCGCCACCCCAGCACATCGATGCCGCTGCGCTGTGCAGCAGCTTCTAAGAGCTTCCGAGCCTGAGGACGGGCGCTAGCCTCTGTCGGGAGAAACACCATCGCCACGCCAAGCCGGTCGAGTTCGTCGGACCTAAGGCCCCAACGCGCAGCGTCCTCCGCCAGCAGCGCGTGCGGAACCTGAATCGTGAGCCCAGCGCCATCACCGGATCCCGCGTCAGCAGAAACGGCACCGCGATGAGTCAGACCGACGAGTGCTCGTACAGCAAGCTCGACCACTCGGTGGCTGGACTCTCCATCGATGCTCGCCACAAACCCCGTGCCACAGCCGTCGTGCTCGAAAGCCGGATTATAGAGTGGTGGTAAATCCTTTGGGCGCTTCAACCTTGTCGGCCGGAATCACGGATCATGTCTACTCTGTTTTGGGGGGAAACAAAGACCGGCCGCCAAGTGAGGAGGGCCGGTCGGAGAGCCGAGCTGGTTTTCAGTCAGCTCATGCGTTTCGCGCCTGCCTCAGCGGTACGCCCCGACGACCTCCTCGCAGGAAAGTCGCGGTTCGTACACCAACTCGGTGTGTGCAAAATGGTCATCGGATTCCTATGTCTTGTGCTCCGACACCTGGGGCAGCCAGGCGCAGCGCAGCTGGTCCTCGAAGGCGATCGGCACCGGATTGCGGTGGCGGTGGTGCCCGAGAAGGCGGGAAGCTGCTCAGAACGTAACCCCACTATAAATCACAAGCGGCCTTCCTGCAAATGCGCGTAGGATATTTGCGCATTCGTGTGCTGCGGGAACAGCGCCCATCTTGCTCCTGCCCTCGGTTGCCGTCAGCGGTTGCCTCGATAGCTCCTCACGGCTGGAAGCTCGGCGCCCGTGAGCCCCGCCGGCACCTCTCCAGCCACGACTGGCATGCGTAGGGTCCCGATTCCGTCGATCGTAGCCTCGACCACCTGGCCGGGCTGGAGGTAGCGCACTGCTTGATTCCGTTGATTGGCGATTCCGGCTGCTGTCCCGCCCGAAGTCCCGTTGTTGACGACGTCACCGGGGAAGAGCGTGATGATCGAGGAACCGTACTCGATCAGCTCCCAGAGTGAGTGGATCATGTCTCCGGCGGAGGCCTCCTGCACTGTCTCGTCACCGAGCCGGAGAGTCTGGCGCAGTATCTCCATCGGATTGCCGTAGAATTCCTTTGGAACGATCCACGGACCCTGCGGCGCGAACGTGTCGTGGCCCTTTCCGACGAACCAGTCAGAACCTGAACCGAAGCCTCCGGGCGGGCGCCCACCACGGTCCGAAACATCGATCGTGACCATGTAGCCAAACACGTAGTTCTCGGCTTCAGTGGCGGACACATATTTTGCGGCACGGCCGATCACCGCCCCTAGTTCGACCTCCCAGTCCGTCCGGTCACGGCCGTAAGGAATCACGATGTCCGCACCGTCCCCAATAACGGCCCCCCTGCTCGGCTTCAAGAACAGATAGGGTACTCCGCGGTTCTCGCGTCGCTCTCTGCGAGCCTCCACCTGCTCTTCGGGCGTCCCGGCCTCGTTCACGTGGCTATAGAAGTTGACCGCCGCGTTGAGGATCTTGCCGGGGTAAAGGATCGGAGGAAGCGTTCTCACCTCGCTCAGCTCGTGCACGTAGTCGGGTCGGTTCTGCCCGAGCAAGTCGTTATTGACGAGATCGTTGACGATCTCGTACAGGCGGTACTTCAGGCCATACTCGTATCTGCCGATGAGGTCGAGCATATCGGCCGCGAGAGGGATCGTCGGATAGGCAAGATTTCGCTCGAGCGCTAGGTTCGCGGCATCGAGCTCGACAATGAGCTGATCACGCAACACGATGGCGACCTGCGCACGGCCGTCGATCTCGAACGTGCCGACTTTGAAGGGCTCGGAGATCTCCTGAGCGGAGCCCAACAACGGGGTCACCAGCATCAGGAGGACAGCAAGAACCGGCGAACGTCGCATAATGGACTCCTTTGAACGTGCAGATCCATTCCAGGCACACGACC
>Ga0114999_10008916_pt1 | contig 11097 bp, 12 predicted proteins | sample ArcticOcean_MG_C_3_FD_89820 | JGI IMG/M metagenome (GOLD analysis project Ga0114999, IMG submission 89820) | Marine microbial communities from western Arctic Ocean - ArcticOcean_MG_CB8_126 | ecosystem: Environmental > Aquatic > Marine > Oceanic | place: Arctic Ocean: Canada Basin | collected... | reverse complement strand
CATCACGCGCGCCATGAATAATCATGCCCGAAGACGGGCAGGGCGCCAGAAACGTGAAGTCATACATATTGGCTGGTGGCGCCACGGCGATGAAGCTTTGGATTTCAGGGCGGCGCATCAGAACCTGCATTGCGATCCAGGCGCCGAACGAAAATCCGCTTATCCAGCAATATTTTGCGTTCGGGTTGATGGTCTGCATCCAGTCGAGCGCCGATGCGGCGTCACTGAGCTCGCCTAAGCCATTATCAAAACGGCCCTGCGAGCGTCCGACCCCGCGAAAATTGAAGCGAAGCACCGAAAAGCCACGCGCCCGGAAGATATGATAAATATTATAGACCAGCTTATTATTCATCGTTCCCCCATTTTGCGGATGGGGGTGGAGCACCAAAGCGATTGGCGCATTCGGGACTTCAGAATGGTGGTAGCGCGCTTCAAGACGCCCTTCAGGCCCGTTGATCATCACCTCTGGCATGATATTTAGTACATTCCATTACTGTTTGAGTGAGCCGCTATAATCCATATTTTAAGGCTGGACATAGCTAAATAATCGACTAAAAATAACGTGTATTAACTTGATTAAATAAGTCGGGTACTCTATGTGTGTAATTGAAAGTTTAGTCCCCGAGATGGTGTTGCTACTTGCGGGCGCGTGCCAAGTGAATAACTACGAATAAACCATTGATATACGACGGGTACGGTTATGTTCAAGCGCATTAAAGAAGATATGGATTGTGTATTCGGTCGCGACCCGGCCGTGCGTTCGCGCATGGAGATTTTTTTCTGTTATCCAGGCTTTCATGCGCTGCGCTTTTTTCGCCTGGGAAATTGGCTGTGGCGCCATAATTTTCGGCTGCTCGGGCGTTTTGTCTCACATTTGGGGCGGATGTTTACGGGCATCGAAATTCATCCCGGCGCGACTATCGGTCGGCGCTTCTTTATTGATCATGGCATGGGTGTGGTGGTCGGCGAAACAGCCATAATTGGTGATAATGTGACACTATACCACGGCGTTACCCTGGGCGGAGTCACCTGGACGCCAGGCAAGCGTCATCCAACTCTCGAAGACGATGTTGTGGTTGGTGCCGGTGCTCAGGTATTGGGCCCAATTATCGTCGGCAAAGGGGCCAGGATCGGCGCCAATGCGGTTGTCCTAAAGGAAGTGCCGCCTAGCGCCACTATGGTTGGCATCGCTGCCCGCCCGGCCACCGCTGTATCACAAGTCAAGGAGTCGCAGGGAAAGTTCGCCGCCTACGGCACGCCGTCGCCGGATGTTGCAGACCCCATGTCGCGCTCCATAGAAGGATTGCTCGGGGAATTGGAGCATCTACGCGCCCGCATAGACCAGCTTGAAAATAATGATTCAGACGAACAGACGAAAACCGTAACCGGTAAAGAAAGCGATGAAACGCAGGGTGAGGCAACTCCCCCCAACTGCTAGACGTGATCAATTCACCGGCAACTTCTATGAAAAAAGGAAGCCTGATATGAAGCTTGGTACAAAAGGCCGTTATGCGGTTATGGCAATGGTCGACCTTGCGAGCAGCACTGTCTTAACGGGGAAGAATAACCCCATGACGCTTGCCAATATAGCGAAGCGTCAGGAAATTTCCTTATCCTATCTTGAGCAATTATTTAGTCGTCTGCGCAAAGCCGGGTTGGTCAAGAGCGTGCGCGGCCCGGGCGGCGGCTACATGCTGGCACGTACGGCGGATCAATTGCGAATTTCGGATATTGTCATGGCTGTCGAAGAGCCAATTCGGGTGACGCGCTGTAACCCCAATAGCGGCGCCGGTTGTATGCCCGATGGCGGTCGCTGTGTAACCCATGACCTCTGGGAAGAGCTGAGCAATCACATCTACCTGTTTCTCAATACAGTGTCGCTCGAAGACGTTTGTGCGTGTCGGGTCCTGGGCGCCAGTGGTGCGTTGCATGCTGCGCAGCGCAACGAACAAGCTGATGGTCAGCCGCAAGTTTTGACATCTGCGTCCCCGGCATCTCCCGTGGCGGCCAAATGAACCTGCGTGCTAACGCTACAGAGGTAATCTATCTTGATTATAACGCCACGGCACCGGTCAAACCCCAAGTAAGCAAGGCAATCGCTGAAGCTTTGGCGATGACCGGAAATCCGTCTTCGGTGCATCAGTTTGGACGTGCCGCGCGGGATGCGGTGGAAGAGGCGCGAGATCAAGTCGCAAAAATGATTGGCGCGAGCGCGGCGGAGATCGTTTTTACCGCCGGCGGTACGGAAGCCAATAACACCGCCCTTGCCGGTGCCGGGCGTAAACGCCTGATTGTTTCTGAAATTGAACATCCATCCATTCTCCGTGCTGCCGAATCACTCGCTTCTGACAGAAGCGGTAGCAGTGGTAACAGCGGGAGTGACGGGGGTGGCGAGTACGAATTGATCATGCTGCCCGTCGATAGCGAAGGTATTGTTTCCATAGAAACGCTTGATCAGGCGCTCGGCGCAAACGCGGATGATGCGCTGGTGTCGATCATGCTGGCCAACAACGAAACCGGCGTGATTCAGCCGGTGGCTGAACTTGCCGGCCTAGCACGCGCACGCGGTGCCTTGGTCCATTGTGATGCGGTTCAGGCGCCCGGGCGTATCGCCTTTGATGTGAGCACCCTCGGCGTCGATATGCTTAGTCTCTCAGCACACAAATTTGGCGGATCAAAGGGTGTTGGCGCGCTCTATTTGCGCGCCGGCGTTGATCTCCAGGCATTGGTCATTGGCGGCGGGCAGGAACGCGGGCACCGCGCCGGCACGGAAAATGTCGTTGGCATCGTCGGCTTCGGCGTTGCGGCGCATTTGGCGGGCGAGGATTTACAACGGGCACCGCATTTGGCGACGTTACGCGATACGCTTGAACAGCGTTTGCGCGAGATTGATCCCACTGTCCGGGTTTTTGGCGGCGGCGCCGAGCGCCTGCCCAACACAAGCTGCCTGTCGATGCCGGGGGTGCAAAGCGAGATGCAGGTGATGGGCCTGGATTTGGCAGGGGTCGCCATTAGTGCGGGCTCGGCTTGCTCGTCCGGTAAGGTGGAACCATCTCATGTATTGCGCGCTCTTGGTGCGCCCGACGCGGAAACCGGTTGCGCTATCCGCATCAGTTTGGGCTGGGCGAGCGGTGAGGCCGATGTAGAGAAACTGGTCAGTGCATGGCGTGCCTTTTATGCCGGCATGTCGGCGCGCTATACTGGCGCGGCGCGCGCAGGTTAGAATTAATTTCCGTCACAAAACATTAGACAGCAATAAGACTGTCGGAGAATGAGGCTATGCCACGGATGACCTTCATCGCTGCTGACGGCACGCGCCACGAGGTCAACGCAGTGATCGGCAACACAATATTGGAAACGGCGCGCGCCAATGATATTGAAATCGAAGGCGCCTGTGACGGCGCGATGGCGTGTTCGACCTGTCATGTGATTGTCGAAAAAAAATGGTACCGCAAGCTTGAGGAAGCGAGCGAGGATGAAGAGGATATGCTTGATCTCGCCTTCGGTCTCACGCGCACCTCCCGTCTTGGCTGCCAGATTGAGATTACCGAAGAGCTGGATGGCTTGGTGGTGTCGCTGCCCAAAGAATCGCGAAATATGCTGCTGGGTTGAGCGTGGCTGAAGCAATTTCACACGATAAAAATGGCGATGCCCTGTTTGCCCGCCTCTGCGACGCTTCAGCCGGCGAATGGCATGACTACACCCACCACCCCTTCATCGTAGCTCTGGCCGCAGGCACGCTGCCCGAGGCGGCCTTCCGCGCTTATCTGATACAGGACTTTATTTTTCTACGACACTTCGCCCGTGCCTATGGCTTGGCGGCATACAAAGCCGAGAGTCTGGAAGAAATTCGTGCCGCTTCAAGAGGTTTGCACGCCATCATCGATGTGGAAATCAGCTTGCACGAGAAATATTGCGCTGGTTGGGGGGTGGACCTGGCGGCACTCGAATCAGCGCCAGAGCACAGCGCCACCTTGGCCTATACCCGCTATGTTCTGGAGCAGGGTATGGCCGGCGATCTGCTCGATCTATTTGTCGCCCTCGCGCCCTGTATTCTCGGTTACGGCGAAATCGGTGCGTGGCTTCTCGGCGATAAAGATACGCGTCTCGCCGACAATCCCTATGGCGACTGGATTGAGATGTATGGCGGCGTCGAATATCAGGAGACGGCAGCTGAAGCAGGTGCGTTTCTGCAGAAAATTGGTGAGGCGCGCGGGGCGGGGCAGCGCATGACCAAGCTCAGTACTACCTTCCGCCAGGCGACCCGCCTTGAAACCGCGTTTTGGCAAATGGGTTTAGCGGCGGCGGATTGCGAGGTCAACGGGTAAAGTTCGCCGGACGAATAAGGAGAAAGCGTCATTAAGCCCTTGCTCATCCAGCTTCGCGCCCTATATTTTTGCCATGCATATGCACATACCTTCCATAGAAGCCGGATTTAGCAAGCCGCGCAGCCAGACGCGCATCGTAGTCGCCATGTCGGGCGGGGTAGATTCCTCCGTCACAGCTGCGCTCTATGCTGAGGCCGGCTACGACGTGGTTGGCATCACGCTCCAGCTTTATGATGACGGCGCGGCCCAGGGGCGGGTCGGCGCCTGTTGTGCAGGGCAGGATATTCACGATGCACGTCGCGTCGCCGCTCATCTCGGCATTGCGCATTATGTGCTCGATTATGAGAATCGCTTCCGCAACGAGGTAATTGAGGATTTCGCCGATTCCTATTTGCGCGGCGAAACACCGGTGCCCTGCATTACCTGCAATCAGACGGTCAAATTCCGCGACCTGATGGCCGCTGCCAAGGACCTAAGTGCCGATGCGCTTGCCACGGGCCATTATGTTCGTCGTGTGGACGGCGCGGCGGGAGCGGAAATGCACCGGGCACATGACCCGGCGCGCGATCAAAGCTATTTTCTCTTTGCCACCACTCAGGAGCAGCTTTCCTTTTTGCGCTTTCCGCTTGGCGATATCGCCAAGAGCGACGTGCGCGGGCATGGCGAACGTCTTGGTCTCGCGGTTGCTGAGAAGCCCGACAGTCAGGATATCTGCTTTGTGCCAGGGGGAAATTACGCCTCGGTTATTGAGCGCTTGCGCCCGGGAGCTGCCGAGCCCGGCGATATCGTCAATCTTGCCGGTGACGTTCTCGGCAGGCATGAAGGGATCATTCATTATACCATTGGCCAACGGCGCGGGCTTGGCATTGGCGCGCCTGAACCGCTTTATGTCATTGGCGTTGATGCGGAAAAACGGCATGTCACCGTGGGTCCAAAGGCGGCGCTGTTGTGCGACCGCGTGATGCTCGGTGGGGCACTATTTCTCGACCCTGGTGTCACCAGCGGTAGCGCGCAGGATGTTACTGTGCGTCTGCGCTCGACCCACCCAGGCGCCTCTGCCCGCCTGATAATGGGCGAGAATGGTACCGCCGAAATTCACCTATCGCAGCCCGAAGCGGCGACGGCGCGTGGCCAGGCAGCGGTGTGTTACAGCGCTGATCGTCTGTTGGGCGGGGGTTGGATCACCGGCACAGGGCGGAGTGGCGCTCTTGCGAACGCCGCCGCTGCTTGAACTATTTTGTTATTTTATTCACAGTTCGCTGTGACAAAGTGGGGTAGGGTTGGTCTGGAATCGCATTTATGAAAATGGCAAACCGTCGGCAACGGCGGGACGCAAAGTCTCCGGTCCGGGCTCTCCCGGATAGCGGGGCCATCGAAAGGAAATGCCGTGCCGTCAGACACAAAAAACGACCAATCATCGCTCAAATATGAAGAACGGCGCAGATATCGCCGCGAACTAGATGCTGATTTACAGCTCCATTTCGTGGTCAATGGCCATGAATTGGTGACCGTAAACTGGTCCACCGGCGGTTGCCTGGTCAAAACGTTTGACCATTGGAAAGCCGGTGATACCAACGTCGGAACCCTGGAATCGCACGACGGTACCCCCCAGGGGCGCTGTTATCTGTGAGATTCTTAGAATTGACGGTCAGGCGCGCTCCGCCTTGCGCTTCACCACGGTCGCGCCGCTTTTTTAACCTATCTTTCAAGCAATTATAGAATGTTAAGGAGATTAGGGTATTTTTCAGCCTGCATGTTTATGGCAAACAAAATTGGTCGATTTGTGACAGACGTCACTTTTTTCAAGCCATATAATTCGCCATAATGTAAACACTGTTCATCGAAACGGCAAATTGTCGGTAACGGCGAGACGCAAAGCCACCGGCCAAGGGTCTGGGCGGCGGGGCTACCGAAAGGGACAATAAGTTAAAGTTATTTGAAGTATGGCGAAACCGGTGGTGCAATCGGCGAGTTGGCGTGCGGCTGGAGGATGTTGAGTTGAAGTTGATGGTTGGCGAGCAGGAACTTAAAACATTGAATTGGCCGGCCGGTGGTTTTATGGCGCATGGCCTTGAAGGTCTGGAGCCTAAAGACCGTTTCACAGGGCAAATGGAGCCACCAGGCGGCCCAGCGAGCGAATTTACCGGCCACAGGTCATTCGGGTAGACACCAATGGCGCCCGTGCCGTTCGTTTTGTCGAAGTTGACGTGACAACGTTTTTAGCCTTGCAGGACACACTCAACGCATAATCTTCTCTGAATGCCGTCCAAATTGCCGGTATTTTACCCAGATTTGATGCGCCTGCCGCTCTTTGCTTGACAGGTCGCTGCACCCGGTCGTATAGCGAACGCCGCGACGGCTTCTGTCGTCGCTGTGGCGGGGTAGCTCAGGTGGTAGAGCAGTGGAATCATAATCCATGGGTCGGGGGTTCAAATCCCTCCCCCGCTACCACTTTTACCGAACTCCTATAGTTTTCAATCGAAGGCGCTACCAGCGTTATTTGCACCCCCGTAGCCGGCAGGTAGAGTGACAGGTATCGAGATCGGTCTTCACCTCACTCGGATCGAAGTCCAGGCGATACGCCAGGCCTGTCCACTGCAGGTGCACGTCCAATCGAATCATTGATAGGTTCCGGTGCCGGAGCGGACAATTAATCAAAATGGCGATGAACAGCGTGTCGCGATATTGGAGTACAGCCGTCTTGTCCCGCTCCTCACCATCAATTAACGCATCAAGGCGTTGATACGCCCACTTCACGATTTCGCAGGGAGGGCGCATATGAGAGATCTTACCGCGGGATGCCTTGCGACGAACTTTGAGCTTGGCCACGATCTTGTGCAGCCAGTTCCAGGCACCATCCGGTTCGAATGCTTTGGCGACGATGAATAAGCTTAAGGTGTAGCTCCACACTGTCCAAGGAGCGACTTGCTCTTCTAGCGCCGTCAGGTATGCAGCAACGTTATCGCGATTAATCAGCGCGGTTGGCAAATTGTCTTGCCACATACGATTCTCGAAAATCAAGAAGATCAGCCACCGGGCATAGCCCTTGCGGACTTTCTTACGGGTCGGCGCGCGCCAGAGTCCACCACGACCGAGATGTTCGTCGAGTAGGTTGCCCCCCCGGCGAGGTAGCCGCCTCCTAGGCGTCCTGGTACGCCTTAGGCCATTGGTGGACATGAAGACAGCGACGCATGGGTTCTCCATATTCATGCGCCCCCCATCATATCGTCATCACGGACGCTTTTGACGGAAGACTGGTAGTGATCGAGCGCAGCTTTCTGCTCGAACTGGGTATAGGACTTCATGACCGTGCCGATGCGATATCCCATGTCGCGGACGAGGGCCACTCTTCGAAAAATTAGGCCCGCCCCACAAGCAGTGTGCGTTGGCATGGGTCGGTCCCGCTGATGAAATAAATAATGTTACGGACTCACAGGAGCCTGGACATGAGGCAGACGGGAACGACAACCGGAGTCTGATTATGGTAGGCGCCACGAATAGGGACGAAATTCAAGCCGACGGAATTCTGCGCTTTGGTGAGGCGATGGATGTGCTGGCGGAGCAAATGTGCGCGCTCGGTTTTCCGCAGACCCTCTATACGCATATTGATATGCCACGCCAGCCGGATGGCGCATTTAACCCCCTGCCACTCACGCTCCGCAATTTTCCCAAGAATTGGGACCGCCTGTGGCACCGCTACAGCCGCATGGACCGTTATTACCATGCCTGTTTCAACACCAGCTATGTCGTCGATTGGCAGAAAGTCCGAGCGGTGACCGAGTTTTGCTCTGCTCAGCAGGAATCCTGCCATTATCTCGAAGATATTGGCTTGAATCAGGGCATCACGGTTCCTATCCACCATCATGGCGGCGGCTTTTCCGCAATCAGTGCGATTTGCTCAACTTCAGAAAGCGAGTGGCCGGCCCTGTTCCGCCAGGCTTCCGAATTGGTGTTTGTCGCCTTGCATCGTTTTCAAAATAAATATTTTGATCTCTACGCGGCCGAACATGGCGAAGATTCCAATAGCCTGTTGTCGGTGCGTGAATCCGAGGTCATCAAATGGTTGGCTTATGGCAAGACGGTGCCGGAGGTCGCAATGATCCTGAAGAGATCGCCGGAAACGATCAAATATCATATTAAAAACATCTATTCCAAGCTGGGCGTGTGCAATCGCGGCCATGCCATCTCGCAAGCGGCAAAGCTCGGTCTATTATAGTAAGGAGGTCGTACCTCCCCCCCCCCCCATTCGGGGAGGTTGTTTAGCAAAACCTGTCAGAGCAGGGTCAACCTGCCTGAGGGAAGGTCCAACAGGGCCGAAAAAATAACGGGAGATAGAAATGCCAAATGTCAGCAATTATGCAAGTTACGACGCGTTGGGCCTAGCCGACCTGGTGCGCAATGGAGATGTGACGCCGAAAGAGCTTTTGCAAGACGCCTACGCCGCCATTGATGCGATTAACCCCGAACTAAATGGCGTGGTCTCACGCATTCCGGACCTGGCCGAGGCTGAAATCGCCGCCGGCCTGCCGGATGGGCCATTTAAGGGCGTGCCGTTCCTGGTCAAGGAATTGGGCATTCAGATGAAAGGCTCGCCGTCGCGCTGCGGCAGCAAACTGACGGAAGACCTTGTCTCCGCCGAAGATACCGAATTGGCGACCCGTTTTCGCGCTGCCGGTTTGGTCACGGCGGCAATGACGGCAACGCCGGAATTCGGCTTCAATCCGAGCACCGAATCTATTTTTTACGAACCGACACATAATCCGTGGGATGTGACGCGCAGCCCGGGCGGATCCAGTGGCGGCTCGGCATCGATGGTTGCCGGCGGCGCTGTTCCGATGGCGCATGCCAATGATGGCGGCGGCTCTATTCGCATTCCCGCTTCATGCTGTGGCCTTGTCGGACTTAAGCCGACGCGCGACCGCGTCCCCACCGGACCCGGTTACGGTGATTGGTTGAACGGCCTGGCCGGCGAGCTTGTGGTCAGCCGCAGCGTACGTGATACGGCGGCCATCCTCGATGCCGTCGAGGGCGCCGATATCGGCCCACCCGCCATAATCACACCACCCGAACGCCCCTATATGGAAGAGCTCACCCAGTCGCCCGGCAAGCTGCGTATTGCCTGGTCCGATAAAGCACTCTCGGGCGTGCAGGTACATCCGGATGTGGTGGCAGGGCTGCATGAAACGGTCAAGCTGTTAGAATCTCTCGGTCATGAAATGGTCGAAGATCAAATCGAAATGGATTGGTCGCACTTCTTTGAAGCGCTCGTCACCCTGTGGACGGCATATCTTACCTGGGCGATAGATTCGGTTGCCAATGCGATGAAGCGCACGCCGTCCTATGACAATATGGAGCGCGTTACCGTCGAACTCTATGAGCACGGCAAAACGCTCACCGCCATGGACATGCATGACGCCATTGCCAATATCAACACCGTCACCCGGGCATCGGGCGCGTTTCTCGCCAAGCATGATTTATTCCTGACACCGACCATTGCCCAGCCGCCTTTGAAATTGGGTACGCTCAATCAGAACGAAAGTGGTGTCGATGCGCGTGAATGGACACGTCGGGTTTTCGATTGGGTGCCATTCACACCGCTCTTCAATTCCACCGGGCAACCCGCCATATCCTTGCCATTACATTGGTCGCCGGACGGCCTGCCGATCGGCATGCATTTCGCCGCGAACCTGAATGACGAGGCGACACTCATTCGGCTGGCGGCACAGCTAGAAGAAGCCAAACCCTGGAAAGACAAAAGGCCGCCGGTATTTTATTCCGAATAAACGAGGCCGACAGAGACATCTAGAAGGCATTTAAGAGTCTACCCGCATTGGGTATTGTGACGACAAAAATAAGCAAACCAGTAAAGGGAGATTTCGATGAGAAAGTTTAGGGTAAAACGCCTGTTGGGCGCTTTGGCAGTAGCGGATTCGCTCGCTTTTGCCAAAGCGCCCAACAGATGCCAAGGCGGAGGGATGCACCTTCGTTTGGGGCTTGTTGAGCGAGATGTCTATTCTCGATCCGCATGTGGCTTGCGGCTGGCTGACGACAAACGCCATCCACAGCATCTTTGAACGCTTGGTGATGCTCGACTTGACCGATGCCAACGCCAAATCTGCGCAGCTTAAACCGGCGATCGCCGAATCCTGGACGGTTAATGACGACGGCACGGTCTATAACTTCGCCATCCGTGAAAATATTAGATTTCATGACGGCACGTCGGTCGATGCCGATGTGGTGAAATGGAACTATGACCGTTTCATGGACACCGGCGCCGAGCATGCCTTCGATCAAGCGCAAGCCTATCTCGGCTATTACATGCGCTGGATCAAGTCAGTTGAAGCCACCGGCCCCATGTCGGTCAGAATCACGCTCAATGAAACCAATTACGAATGGCTTCAAATGGGTGTTGTTGCCTGCGGCATGCCGATGATTATCAGCCCCACAGCGGTTGCCGAAATGGGCAATGAGCAGTTTGCCCTCAATCCTGTTGGCACGGGCCCGTTCAAATTCGTTGAGCGTGAACAGAACATCAAACTGGTGATGGAGCGCAACGAAGACTATTGGGGCAACAAGGCAAAGATCGAACGGTTGATTTTCCAACCGTTGCCAGATCAGGCCACACGCCTTAACGCTATTCGCGCCGGCCAGGTTTCGATGACAATTTGAGCCTGTCTGATTGATGTGAACCACTCTGCATTGAGAACCTCCCTGCGCAGAGTGCCGTTGAAGCATTCGTTGTAACCGTTCTCCCAGGGGCTCCCCGGAT
>Ga0114999_10008915_pt1 | contig 11097 bp, 10 predicted proteins | sample ArcticOcean_MG_C_3_FD_89820 | JGI IMG/M metagenome (GOLD analysis project Ga0114999, IMG submission 89820) | Marine microbial communities from western Arctic Ocean - ArcticOcean_MG_CB8_126 | ecosystem: Environmental > Aquatic > Marine > Oceanic | place: Arctic Ocean: Canada Basin | collected... | reverse complement strand
TAAATCTTTTAATCCATTAGTATTAGAATGCAATGATGGATTCTTAAATGATGTTATAGGTAGACATGTTAAAAATGATGATTTCATAAATTCTATAAATAATGCAAAGTCTCCTAATATATCAGAAGGTTCTGTAGGGGCAGGAACTGGAATGTCTGCTTTTGGATGGAAAGGAGGAATAGGCACCGCATCCAGAATTTGCGAATCTCTTTTAGGTACTTATACCGTAGGAGTTTTAACCTTATGCAATATGGGCGACCCTTCAGACCTTAGAATAGGCAGCATTCCTATTGGCCAGCACTTAAAGCCGCCTGGGGTTTCTGATGAATCAGGGGGCTCGATTTGTTTTGTAATAGCGACTGATGCACCTGTTACTGCACGTCAATTAAATCGAATGGCAAAAAGAGCTCCAAATGGATTAGCTAGATCTGGTGGAATTATAAGCCATAGAAGCGGTTCATTGGCATTAGCTTTCTCAACATCTCAAGACCGTCCTCAAATTGATGATGCTCATTTATCTACAATATTCAGAGGAGTTGTTGAATCAACTGAAGAGTCCATCATAAATTCAATGCTTAGAGCCGAAACATTAGAAGGAAGAGATAGCAATATTAGAAGAGCAATCCCAATAGAACCTCTCCAAAAAATAATGACTGCCTACAAAAACAATATTACAGAAACCTTCAATATAGAAAACATATAAACTATTATTAATTTATTACAAAATATAGAAGGAATAAAGGCAACTTTAATAAATAATATAATCGGGCATCAACCATTTGGAATAAGTTTAAATATTGACTCGTCCACTCTTGGAATATCATTACAGGAGATAGTTGATAAATTAAAAGAGAATGACCCACCCATTTGGACAAGAGTACACGAAAATCAAGATCGTATAGAAATACATATATTCGGCATGAATTCTGGTGAAGAAATTGTAGTGGGCGAAACATTAGCAGAATTATTAAGGTCATATACATGAAGTCAAGCACATTAGGATTAAATGGTCCTCATGTATCAAAAATATGCTTCGGCGCATGGCCAATCGGAGGAGGTATGGGGGCTATAGACTCTTCTCAAGCTATCAAAACCATTCACACAGCTATAGATGGCGGCATAAACTTCATTGATACCGCTGAAGGATATAAAAACAGCGAATCTATTTTAGGAAAAGCCATTATCGGGAAAAGAAAAAATTTAATATTAGCTACAAAACTCTCTGGAGATGATCATTCTGAGAAACATATTAGAAGCGCAATCGAAAATAGTCTGCAAACACTAGGGACTGATTATATTGATGTTTATCAACTACATCGTCCTCAATCTAAATGGCCTATATCCGACACTATGGCTAGCCTTTTAAAACTAAAAGACGAAGGTAAAATTAGATATATTGGAGTGTCAAACCATTCAATATCACAAACAAAAGAAGCAATGCGCTACGGAGAAATACAAAGTTCTCAACCTAGATATAACATGATATTTCAAGAAGACGAAACTGCAAATCTTGAGTTTTGCAAAGATGCAAACATAGGGATTATACCGCATTCAGTATTAGCAAAAGGGTTATTGACTGCAAAATACAAATCGAATCATTCATTCCCAGATGATGATGAACGAAGTTCATTTTTATTTTTTAAAGGAGAATTATTTAATACAATAAACACACTTGTATTAAAATTAGATCAGTGGGCTAGGGATCATAATAAAGATGTCATCCAATTAGCCATTGCCTGGGTTTTATCTAATTCAGCAGTGTCATCAGCAATAGTGGGTATGAAAACTCCTTCACAAGTAAACACTGCTTTAAAAGCTTCCGAATGGTTGTTGTCTGAATCAAACTTGTCGGAAATAAGTACTCTAATCGGTAACACCAATTTCAAATGGCACCAAAAATGGACAGGTAATTTATAACGTAATATTCTACAAGTTAGTTTCCTAGTTGTTACTATGTTAAAATTACTAAGTTTCGCATTCTCAAATAATAATAGGGATTTTGTAAATGGAAAAGTTAAACCTTACAGTAGACAAAAGAGAGATAGTAGGTAAAAAAGTAGCTACCTTACGTAAAGAAGGAATAACCCCTGTACACCTTTATGGAAATGGGGTAGCTTCTCAATCTCTCCAGTGCGATTCTACCCAATTATCAAAAATAATATATAAAGCAAAAACTAATATACCAGTAACAATAGAAGTGTCGGGAACAAAAGAGAGCAATTTGTGCTTTATAAGGGAAGTTCAGTACCATCCTGTCACAGATACATTAATACACGTGGACTTTTTTAGAGTCGATATTGATAAGCTAGTGCGGGCTGAAGTGCCTATAAAAATGGAGGGACTTTCTCCTGTTGTACGGAGTGCCGGGGGAACCTTATTGCAACCATTACGAAGTGTAACGGTTGAAGCATTACCTCTGAATATCCCTGAAGTTTTAATTCTACAATCAGATCTATTAGTAGACTTCGATACAAGATTATATGTCAAAGATATCTTTGTCGATGACTCTATTAAAATAATAAATGGAGCTGACTCATTGGTAGCTACTGTAGTTGCTCCAAGAGTGGAAAAATCAGATAGTGAATTAGCAGCAGAAAATTCTGGTGAAGAAACCACTGATGCCGAAAGTGAAAGTGAAGGAGCTCAATAGAATTTTAAATAATTCTTAATATTTATTAAACAGTTCTCCCCATTTTGTTTTCATAGCTTGTTTAATACGTTTTTTACCTATCACATTCAACCAATATTGGTTATGGTAAATATTGGAAGCTAAATAAGCTAATGGGGTCACCCAAGACCGAAGTAACATTTTTTCTAATGGTTTAAGTGGGCCCCAGTAAATTAGCTTTTGCCCCTTGCTCGCAAAAGTATTGCCTACATTAAAATTCCAATTAACCTTTTGTACATCTTCTCCTAGTATGTCTATTTTTTTTATTTCCCCACATCCTAGTCCTAATTCATGGGCAATTCGTATAAAAGGAATTTTCATCGGGTCAAACCCCATCATATGTGCTGCCACAGCATCAACAGCAACTTGGTCTGCCCCCGCGATAATTGTATTTTTTTCATGCCATGCCATAGCTCTAGGTCCAGACCCTGACCCTGCAAATGTCCCATCTGTAACAGCAAAAATGCCCGGATGAATTTGTTTCTGTATACGTAACAAATCAACTAATGTTTCATGTATAACAGAATGCGTCCAATGTCTCTGGAAATTCAATAACCCTCCAAAAGCATTTTTCATAGCTCCCGTTACAGTAGTGAAAACATGCGTTTTCATAGTAGGCAAATGTACAATATTTTTATCTACTAAAATTTCCGGTATATAAATCCCATCCTCATAAATCTTATTCAAAACCAATAAATCATCTATACCATCAAATGGGATCCATTTCATATCTTCTAAGTGAACACTTCGCAGATTATGCATTTCTTGAACTGACTTATGTTTGTTATTTAGTTCGCCTTCTCTCGAATTGACAACAACTGTACCGTTATGAGCAGGAATGATTTCATTGTATCCAGCATCCTTCAAAACAGAAATAACACCGTCCAATTGCCATGGGGATGTTGAACAGGCGGGATAATAATGTTGCCAAGATGTGTTAACTTTCAGAATAGTAGAATGCGTAGGCTTTAAATAGAATTGGTAATCTGCTAATTCCATAGCATTTTTAATATCACTCAAAATTGTTTCAGGTGACGTTTTAATTACTGCAACTTTGGGGTTCGTAATATGCTCCAATGTAATCAGAATCTACGAGTCTAAGTAATCTTTAAGTTTTTTAGATCGATTTGGATGTCGTAATTTTCTTAAAGCTTTAGCTTCGATTTGCCGAATTCTCTCTCTTGTTACTCCAAAGTCTTTCCCCACTTCTTCTAAAGTTCTACTTTTTCCATCTTCTAGGCCAAATCTTAATTCCAAAACTCTCGCTTCTCTTTCATTCAAAGTATGCAAAACATCAGTGACTTGCTCTCTTAGAAGTTGGTATGAAGCTGCCTCAACCGGAGCTAACGCTGTTGTGTCGGGAATAAAATCTCCTAGGTGGCTATCTTCTTCTTCTCCAATAGGAGTTTCCAGTGAAACAGGCTCTTGTGATATCTTTAGAATTTCCCTGACCTTCTCTGGGGATATTTCCAACTCAACTGCTATTTCTTCACTTGTTGGCTCACGTCCGTACTCTTGAACCAATCGACGGGTAACTCGCAATAATTTATTAATGGTTTCAACCATGTGAACCGGAATTCTAATAGTTCTAGCTTGATCTGCAATGGCCCGTGTTATTGCTTGCCTAATCCACCAAGTAGCATAAGTGCTAAATTTGAATCCTTTCCTATAATCAAATTTTTCGACTGCCCTTATAAGGCCTATATTCCCTTCTTGAATTAAATCTAAAAGAGACATACCTCGACCAATATATTTTTTTGCAACACTAACGACAAGTCGCAAATTTGCTTCAGACAAATGCTGCTGAGCTTCATCTCCAGCACTCTTAATTCGTTCTATTGATTGGCGAAACAATAATTCGTATGGCTGCATCAATTCATCTAAGTCTTCTGAATCCAAAAAATCTTTAATTTCTGATAAATTTAAATTCCTATTTAAAACTTTGAAAATATCGTCGGGCATTAGTCTTGTATTAATTGAAGCTTGTTTTATCATTTCTTTAAGCTCATCCATTGGAGGAGGGTCTTGGTCAATCAATTCTGAATAAATAGCTGATATTTGCTCAAGAATCTCATCTTGGAATATTCCATCAACTGCTTGGCGAACATCAGGATTAGCCATTAAATCAGCAAGTGTCCCGTCAAATGAAATTTCTTTTGCAACTAAAAGAGCTTTTATGATATTTTCGCTTTCCCCAATAATCCCAAGCATATCCGCAATTATTTCTCTAGATTTTGGGGCAGCCTGACTTACGTCTCCATTAGGTTCACTTAATTTTTCAACATATCTTTTAGCTTCAAATTTTCGAGCCAAATCTTGCTCTTGTGGAGCCTTCAATAAATCAACGCGCCCAATCTCACGTAAATACATACGGACTGGATCATCAATTACTTCACTAACAGCAATTTCTTTTTCCCATTCTCTAACAGATTTAGCTTTTAATTCTTCCAAACTAGGCGTCACATCATCTGGCTTATAGGTATCTTCAGTATTAGAAGTCATCCCAAGTTCTCTTACTGAATCATCATCATCATCATCATCATCATCATCAATTATTTCTTCAGCATCGTTAGTATCGTCTTCTATTACATATCTATCTTCTTTAGTGGGATTGTTACTTAACGCCTGATCAATTAAATTCGAATCACCGCCGCTTAGATTCTGAATTCCGTCCGTTGACATCAATGGCTCCTTATTTATTTAGTAATGTAATCAACACTAACATTAATTAAATGTTTCCGCATTTATTTAGTTTGTTCACATTTTATCAAAAATCATAGAAACGCATAAATATTAATACTTATACGTTTCTATGATTTGTTTATCCAAATCTGTTACTACTTTTTGGTCTTCTTGATTTATAACAGTCGGATCTTCTACTGAATCAGTTACCGCTGCCCTAAGTTGTTTTAAAAACCTTCTCTTCAATTGACGAACATATGCATCTAAATTTTGATCTAATTCAGAATTTGTCATTTTCGGAAAATCATACATTATAATTTGATGATATCTATCTTTTAAAAAGCCATCTAAGGACATAGCTAATTCTTCATGCGAATCCACATTAGAATCTATCCACATTCTATATAATTCTCGATCTTCTTCATTATTAAAACATCTATAATCTAACTCTATTGGTATTTGTCTCAAATTCGGGTTTTTTAATAATAATGCTAAAAATTTCTCATCTAATATATTGTCTTTATTTTTAATAGTATTTTTAACAATTCTAAGTTTAGGTGGTTTAATAGCCTTTTTAGGCATTTTGTTAACCGTAGTTCTAATTAAATCAACATCCAAACCTAACTCTTTTGATATTTCATTAAGATAATGTTCTTTATCGAGAATATCCATTGAATTCAAAACTGGCGCTAATACAGTAATTATCTTATTTTTACCCCCAGGCAAATTAACATTATATCTTTCAAAAACCACACTAGTTAAATAATCAAAAATAGGAGTGGCAGAATCAATCACAGTGCCCCAGTCGTCCATGCCATCAGAATTTCGAATAAATTCATCTGGATCTTTCCCAGAAGGTAATGACAATACCTTTAATTCAACAGGATTATCTGGAAAAACAGAATCCACACGCGAATCCCGTCCATCAAATACTCTCCACGAAGATTCCAAACTTCTCAATGTAGCTTCTTGCCCCGCATCATCTTGATCTAATGCTAAAACAAATGATCCTGCCAATCTTTTAAGTTGTGTAACTTGATTGACCGTAAGGGCTGTACCCATAGATGCAACAACATTTTCATACCCATACTCGTGTGCTGCTATGACATCCATATATCCTTCAACAATCACTCCTTTATTAGAAGCTTTGATCGCGTCATTCGCTAAATGTATCCCATAAATTAAACTTTGCTTATCAAATATTCCTGTCGCGGGGGTGTTTATATATTTAGGAGGAGATCCATCTAAAGTTCTAGCCCCAAATCCACATACTCTTCCTTTATTATCATGAATCGGAAACATAAGTCGTCCGCCAAAAAAATCTCTTACCCGGCCATTCTCTGTCATAGTCAAAAGGCCACACTTTAAAGCTTGATCGAAATCTATTTCATGAAATGCTAAATGAATTTTTAATGCATCAATAGATTTTGGACTATATCCTAAAGAAAAAGTGTTTATTGACTGGTCTTTTATACCTCGTAGCTCTAAATAATCTCTAGCATTTTGAGCTTCATCAATTAACAATGATTCTTGAAAAAATTTTAGCGCGATATCATTAATATCATATAAAGGTTTCTTTGAAGAAGATTGATCTTGAAAAGATACATCAACACCGGCTTTAAGTGCCAAAGATCTCAGAGCCTCAATAAATTCAACTTTCTCAGACTTCATTACAAAACTAAACACATCCCCCCCTGTTGAACATTGTCCAAAACAATGCCAAGTTTGCCTTACAGGATCAACTATAAAAGAGGGGGTTTTTTCATCATGGAATGGACAATTTGCTTTATAATTCCGTCCTGATTTTTTCAGTTGTACAGTTTCAGAAATGATATCTACAACATCAAGTTTTGACTTTATTTCTTCAGTATCAGCCATGAACATCCAGTCCGTTAATAAATCTTATCCATTAATATCAACATTATCGTAACTATATTTAGAGATTTTTAAGATGAGTTCCTTTATATCTTTCATATGCCATGAAACATGGTCTATATGAGTATAAATATCAGTAAGGGAATCTCCTATAGAATCCCAAGCATCAGAATTATCTATTAATGTGTGAATTGAGTCAGTAATTCCAAGATGCGCATCCCAAATATCTCCTAAACTTGTTGCTAACTTAGCAACTTCATCATTCATTTCAAGTGGGAGGCCCATCTCTTGAAATTTTACTAAAATCTTATGCGCCATAATAGATTTATTTCTAGCTTGCGCTAGGTTAGGCTCCATAGGAAATTCATTATTTGATTTAACCATAATTACCCATCATATACGGCTCTGATCAATCATTCCATAATGCGTAATATAAGAGACCCAAGTCTCTCGGATACTTTCTAATGATTTTTTTTGAGCAATTTCCCCCATATTATTTATAGATTCAAAGATACGTTTCCAAATATCATCAACTTCTTCCTTCCAGTGAGTATATTCAGGACTATGTGCATCTCGTTGCATAGCTTCTAAATGTTCTAGAATTTGACTGACATTATTAGATACCAATCTCAAAAAAAATCTATCTGAAGAATTAAGCATACTCATTCTGAGATTATATCAGGGTGTCTGATTATTATCAGATACCGGAAGAATAAAGAAATCTATTACTGAAAACTTTTGCAATTCCCGGTGACAATGTTTCCGCCATGTTAATAGCATATTGGTCGGTCATTCCAGATATATAATCTATCACCGCTTTTGCATAGGTCTCGCTACGCAGGTTATACTCCTGAGGAATTAAATGCTTATTAGTATTGTAATGTTGAAACAGTAAATTTATTATATCTCTCGCGATCAACCCTTCTTCACTATTATCTTCAGGAATATATACATTCTGAAACATATATTCTCTAAGAATATTTACAGCACTCCTAACTTTAACACTCATAGAAATAACAGGGATATCTTTAATTCCTGTTATTCCTGTGCATGCCCAAGAGTTAAATATAATATCTGAAACCATCGTATTTATTCTTTCAGAATGTCTGTTCCCCAATATTTCACCCACTTCATGTGGGAAATTTTCTTCCTTAATAACTCCAGCTCTTAGAGCATCAGCAAGATCATGATTTAAATAAGCAACAGCATCAGATATCCTGACCACTTGCGCCTCTAAGCTTAAGTCTATTTCTTCTATATTAGAAAGGAAATCACCTCTGGGTTTAGAGTGATGAAGTATCCCGTGACGTACTTCCCATGTCAAATTCAATCCTTTCCCTTCTTTTTCTAATCTTTCAAAGATGCGAACACTTTGTTGGTTATGGCGAAACCCTTCCGGAACAAGTTTCCCCAACTCATCTTCTCCTATATGTCCAAATGGAGTGTGCCCGACATCGTGTCCAAGGGCAATAGCTTCCGTCAAATCTTCATTGAGGTTAAGTGATCTAGATATTGTTCTAGCAATTTGAGATACCTCTAGGGTGTGTGTAAGTCTAGTAACGTAATGATCTCCCCGAGGAGAAATGAAAACTTGGGTTTTATGCTTTATCCGTCTAAAGGCTTTAGAATGGATTATACGGTCCCGATCTCTTTGGAAATCTGTCCTGAAGTCACATTTCAATTCTTCTCGGTCACGTCCTTTTATATTAAAAGACTTTAATGCAAAAGGAGATAAATGTTTTTCTAATTCTTCTAACCTAAGTCTTACAATCGCATTGTCGTCAAACATGTATTTTTTATCTATGGTGACCGTACTTGGCTAACAAAGCATCTTTCAAACGTTCTGGAGAAAAATCTTGAGCAATGCAGACATCAATAATTTCTTTTTCTCCAGCTTCAACTTTAGCTATTGCCGAATCTAAATCAGAAGCTACATCAGAAGGTATGCTAATTACACCATGCTTATCTCCTAACAATATGTCTCCAGGATTGACTGTTAAGCTTCCGATCGTTACTGGAACATTAGCATCAACAAGATGGACATGTGCTCTAGAAACTAATTCTGTCGTAGCAAAAGCATTGAAATTATGTTTTTGCATATCATCTAAATCCCGAACTCCACCATCTGTTACAACACCAACACAATTTAAAGAACTAAATATAGCAGCTTGTACCTCTCCCCAAAATGACCCTATTACATTAGGTGAATCCAAATCTTTCATAACTATTACACGTGGCCCAGGTATTTTGAGAACCTCGTCTACAAATTTAACTCTAGAAAACGTAGAGTTTTCTGTAGGGGCTACTGAGGCTTTTATGACAGCAGTTACTGCATGTCCTGCCATTCCTCCCATATTTGGAAACATACTCTTAATATTAGGTGTCATAAACCCTTCTGTTTTTGATCTAATATTCATGCCTTCTATAGCATTAGAAACGGCACAAGTTTGCATTTTACTGATTTTTTGCATTTGATCTTCTGAAATTCCTGACATACACGCTCCTAAAAAGTCTTAAAAGTTATTCGGTCCTAACATCTTAAAATATTATGCACAACTTGACCATATCTAATGCAGGCTTATAATTAAAATCTTATCCCCTAAATGGATAAATAGGCTTACTAGTTCAATTACTTTAAGGAGAAATTTATGTCAAAAGGAAATGTGGGATTTATCGGATTAGGCATTATGGGTAAACCCATGGCTCGTAATTTGATCAAAGCCGGCTATACTGTATCAGTTTATGACTCAAAACCTGCCTCTATAAATGAGCTAGTCCAAAATGGTGCGCTTCCAGGTAAATCAGCGTCAGATGTTGCATCTAAATCATCCGTAACGATAACAATGGTTCAAGATTCTCCTCAATCCGAAACTGCTATTTTAGGGCCTAACGGAATATTAGAAGGAGCCTCTAAAGGGAATAGTGTTATAGACATGAGTTCAATTGCTCCGGGATCTTCACAGAAAATAGCCAAGCTATGCGAACAATCAGGAGTTGATTTTTTAGATGCTCCAGTAAGTGGCGGTGAAAGTGGTGCAGTTGAAGGCACCTTGGCCGTCATGGCAGGGGGGAAAAAAGAAGTATTTGAAGCTCATTTCGAAATGTTATCTTCAATGGCAGGAAGTATAGTCCTTTGTGGTGGATATGGAGCTGGCAATATTACTAAACTAGCGAATCAAATTATTGTCGCTGGCAATATAGCCGCATTAGGAGAAGCTCTCACTCTAGCTAAAAAATCTGGCATAGATCCTAAAACTGTATTTGAGGCTATTAAGGGAGGCTTGGCGGGAAGTAACGTGATGAACACAAAAGGACCTATGATGTTAGAGGGGAATTTTGATCCTGGATTTAGAATTAATCTTCATCAAAAAGACTTACATAATGCCATACTTACAGGAAAAGATGTAGGAGTCCCATTAGTTATAACAAGTTTAGTTCAACAAATGATCGGATCTTTAATTAATGATGGGAAGGGAAATTTAGACCATTCAGCAATAGCTAATTTTATGGAAGATATGGCTGGAGTGACAATATCAGGTAAATAATAATGCAAGAAGAAACTCGTTTTATTAAAACCCCACCTGGATATAGCTTCAATAAAACTTGTGATTTTGCTTTTTCATCAAAAAGGATATCTTTAAATAACAATTTCTCAACAAGCATATATGACTCAATTAGTTACAAAAAAGTTATAAAGTCAAATAATGGTTTGTTTTTATCTGAAGTTACAGCAGCTAAAGATAATTCTTTACAAGTAAGAATAACTGGAGATAATCTATCTAATACAAATATACAGAAGACGATCAAGACCCTTTCTAGAATACTAGGATTAAATCAAAATCCTAGTCAATTCTACGATATTTACAAATCAG
>Ga0114999_10008913_pt1 | contig 11100 bp, 14 predicted proteins | sample ArcticOcean_MG_C_3_FD_89820 | JGI IMG/M metagenome (GOLD analysis project Ga0114999, IMG submission 89820) | Marine microbial communities from western Arctic Ocean - ArcticOcean_MG_CB8_126 | ecosystem: Environmental > Aquatic > Marine > Oceanic | place: Arctic Ocean: Canada Basin | collected... | reverse complement strand
TTCTTTTGATGAAGTTTTGTATGGATATAAAATTTTAGATACTTTTTTTTGAGTTTTTAAAAAATTGATAACTTTCTTTGTGTTTTCTTGATGCTTATCCATTCTTATATCTAATGTTCTAAGTCCTCTTATAATTAAATAAGCATCATCAGGAGATAAACGATAACCCGAAACGTGATTATACCACCAAACTTTTTTATACACTTTTTTATTAACTGCAAGTGTTCCACCCATTACATCACTATGTCCCGAATAATATTTAGTTGCAGAAGTAATCGCCATATCAAAACCAAGCTTTAATGGTTTAAAAAAATATGCAGTTGCCCAGGTATTGTCTATAGCTGTAAAAATATTTTTTCTTTTAGCTAAAGAAACAACTTTGCTTAAATCTTGCATTTCAAACGTGTTGCTACCAGGATTTTCTACATAAATTAGTTTAGTTTTTTTTGTAATTTTATTTTTTAAATCTTCAAAATTATTAGGGTTATACCAAACTGTCTTAACATTAAACTCTTTGAGCAAATTATCTGTAAGCTTTTGTGTAGGTCTGTAAACGCCATCAGAGATTACTATTTCATCACCAGGTCTACATATGCTCATTATTGCTAAAACAACCGCACTAAATCCTGTTGGTGTTAAAAAAACTTGATGTGCTTCTTCCAAGCCTCTAAGTAATTTTTGTAATTGAACCGTTGTTTGTGTCCCTTGTCTTGCATAATCCCAGTGGTCTACGTCTTTATGTTGCGCTATATTTTTTTGGTGTTTTCTTAACTCCTGCATAGTTTTAAACAAGATTGTCGATGCACGCACTACAGGAGGGTTAACTGATCTAGATGTATAATCTTTTGCTGCAGTTTTTAAATATGTTTTTATAGATTTTTTCATAAATGTATTTGATAACAAAATAAGAGAATGCTATATCCCACTAATAAGGTCAATTAATTAATTATAAAGGAGTAAAAATGGGATACCCGAAAAAACATAGGGGAAGAAGAAAATTGGGCTCAAAGAAGAGAAGAGCTAGAAAAAGAAATAAAAGAAAATAAACGTTAAAAGTGCAAGGTATAAATAAAATTAGAACACTAAGTCTTTGGATCTTTATTACACCAGTTGTAATAATTAATTTATGTCTTTTTATATCTGTGAATTACCATTTCCTTGAAGGAACGATATTTACTGTGGATGCAATTGGAAAATCAGGTTTTACCATCCCTTATATTGATGGGGGTCTTTCAATAAGCAGAGCTAGCAGAACTTATCCAACATATCTTTTATTTAAACCAGGTATGATTATAACCTCCTTGTTGCTTATAAAATATTGGATAGCAAATAATAACTTAATTAAAAAGGTTGCAAATGATGATGAAAATAATAACAAGTTTCTGATTTTCGGTGTTCTATCTGCTGTTTTTTTAATTGTTCATTCAATTTTTTTAGGTGTTTCTTTTGAGCATAATTTATATAAATTTTTTAGGAGATTTATGCTTTTAGGATTTATTATATTTGAATTAATAGCTCAGGGTATGCTTGTTTTTAAATTAATAAAATTCAGAAATAAAATAGAAAATTATATTAACGGTTTTGTTTTAAAATTAAAAACTGCTCTTATATCGTTGTTAGTAACAGTAGCAATAGTTTCAATACCGATTTTAGTTACTACAGATTACACTCACTTTAAACATGCGCTTGAATGGAATTATTTTATTGGAGTTGTCACTTTTTACTTGCTGACATTTTTTTTCTGGAAGAAATCTATTTAACCCTCTGTCCACACACCCGAGGGTGTATGAACGAAAGTTTTGGCTCGTCGTTTTAGGCGCTACCGCCGAACCCGCCGCCCCACTTGTTTAGCGCTGCTTAGTGGAGTTTTCTGCCCTATAAGCTTGAACCTCTCGGCTTTTCCTTATCTGGTCAGTTAAGAGTTGCCTCTTAAGTCATTTATCAATTTATCATAAACAAATAAAATTTAAATCACTTTTTAGTTTACTTGCATTGCAGTTGTATGTGACCTGTTAATTATGTGGATAAATAATCATTGATTGTTCTAGATATCCATCCTCCACCCAAAACTTTATCCCCAATTTTATTTTTTGAATAAAAAACGCAAGCCTGTCCTGGCGAAACACCTGTTTCAGTCTCAAGTAAATTTACTTCTGCTTCACTATTATACAATTTTATTCTAGCTTTTATTAATCTACCTGTTGATCTTACTTTAATAAATATATCATCATTTTCAATCTCATTCTTACTAAGAATATTAATATTTTTTAAATATATTTTTTTAATATTTAAAAAATCTTTTACCCCAACAATTACTTCGTTTTTTTTGGCATTAATATTAATTACATAAAGGGGTTCGCTATACGCAATTTTAATACCTTTTCGTTGGCCTATTGTATAATTTATTATTCCTTCATGTTGTCCTATTACATTATTTTTTACATCTAAAATATTTCCTTTTTTAAACGAGTTAGGTCTAAACTTTTCTATAACAGAAGCATAATCACCATTTGGTACAAAACATATATCTTGACTATCAGGCTTGTCAGCTACGTTTAGTTTTAGGTCTGTGGCAATTTTTCTAGTGTCTGACTTATTTATTTTTCCTAATGGAAAACGTAAAAAATTTAATTGCTCTTGTGTGGTACTAAAAAGAAAATAACTTTGATCTCGTGACGCATCTATTGCTCTGTACATTTCTGCATCAATATTTTTTTGGATTCTATTAACATAATGGCCAGTTATTAGTGCATCTGCATTTAAATCTTTTGCATAAGAATACAAATCTCTAAATTTTACTGTTTGATTACATTGCACACAGGGTATAGGAGTTTCTCCTGCTACATAACTATCTATAAATGAATCAATCACATCTTTTTTGAATTTTTTTTGGTAATATAAAATTTTGTGCTCTATATTTAGTTTTTGTGAAACTCTTTTTGCATCCATAATATCCTGTCCAGCACAACACTGTCTGCTATTCTTAGATGAGGAGGCATCATCATAAAGTTTTAACGTAATGCCTGTTACCTTATAACCTTCTTTCTTCATTAACCCAGCTACAGTAGAAGAATCTACTCCACCAGACATGGCGACAACTACATTTGTTTCTTTTTCAGGTTTGCTAAAACCAAGTGAGTTAAGCTTTTTTGCTGTAAAATTCATTATTTTTATGTTTTAATACATATATTAATACTTTTCTATAAATGTTTTTTAATTTTGAGCCAGGAGACTATGTTGTAAACCCCAAAAAAAAAGATTGGGGAGTAGGGCAAATTCAATCAATGATTAAAAGTAAAGTTACTGTCAATTTTGAAAATGTTGGAAAAATTGTAATTAATAGTAAAGAAGTTTATTTAGAAAAAATTAATAAAATTGAACAATTTAAACTTTAAAATTATAACTGAAGACCTTTTAGAAACGTTTCTCGTAGCTGGTAAAATTGCTAAAGATATAAGTAACGAGGGTGTTAAAATTAAGATTAAAGCTGATAATACGCCTGTTACAAATGGCGATTTAGCTGTTGATAAAATAATAAGTGAAAAAATACGAAAATTGACACCTAATATTCCAATAATATCTGAAGAAACAATTGACCTTTCCAAAAAAAATAATGATAGGACATTTTGGTTGGTTGATCCAATAGATGGAACAAGGGATTACATAAAAAAAGGTGATGAATATACCCTAAACGCCTCTTTAATAACTGATTTTAAGCTCTCTTTAGGTGTTATTTATGCACCAGCTAAAGATAGGCTTTTTTTTTCTTATGGAAAAGATCAATCTTATGAAATTCACAATGGTAATAAAATTAAATTAAATTCTAATTTTAAAAAAGTTAATAAAAATAAAATAATCGCTTTAAACAATTCAGATAATACTCCTGATGAAGTTTTGTCCATATACAAAAAATATAAAGTCACAGAATCAACTAGAATGTCTAGCTCTCTTAAATTTTGTATATTAGCTGCTGGTGAGGCTGATATTTATGTTGCTAAAGCTCGTGCTTACGAATGGGATATCGCTGCAGGCCATACAATTTTAGAACACGCCGGAGGTTCAGTAACCGACCATAGTGAAAAAAAATTCTTATATGGTAAAAAAAATTATAAAAATTTACCAATCATAGCGAAAAGGTCCTCAAACATAGAAGTATAATTACAACTTAAAGTTGCGCTTAAAGTGGGACATATATCACTTTTGTTTAGCTATAAAAAAATATACAATGCAGCCTTCGAGGGGGAGTCGATGATTAAAAGAGTAGTAATATTAATTACACTAGGTGTAACTTTATCAGGATGCTTTATGGCACCTTTGGCATTATTAGGTCCGGCAACATCTGGATTCTCAACTGCATCATTAATACAATCAGGTATTAGCAGTGGAGCAAACTACATGATTAAAAAAAGTACTGGCAAAACGATGTCTGAACATGCGCTTGATATAGTAAGAAGAGATATATTGCTTCAATCTTATTTCCCTAAAAATATAGAAGTAAAAACTGTGTTACCTCAAGCAAAACCTCTCAAAAATAAATAAAACTTATAAATTTTTTATTTTATGCTGAAAACAATACTAATTATATTGGTTTCGGTTACATTGTTTGGTGTTCTATTTTTTATTTATATAAAAAGAAAGTTAAAAGCTATCTTGGTGTATAACTTGCAGAAAAATAAAAAAAAATCTATCAAACGTAAAAAAATATCAAAGTAATTTACAAAATTTTAAAAAGTCCTCTTTTGAAAGCTCTAAAATTTTTTTTGATACGTCGTAACTAAAACCTGATCTAGCTAATATTGATATATCTTTCTTATAAAATAGTGGACGATTGCTTTCTTCTCTAGATGGTCCTATCCTTCTTCTTTTGCAAGCTTTTATGGCTGAAAAAAAATCAGGATCTGCCTCATCTTCTTTAATTTTTAAAATACTATCCTTTATGTACTTCTCATTTATACCTTTTTTAATTAAATTATATCTAATTTTATTTAAAGAATAACCACGCCTAAAAAAAGCTTTTGATTTAGCATCTGAATAGTATTTATCACTTAAAAGCTTCTGCTCTTCTAGTGAAGATATAACTGTGTCTATTAAATTAAATGTTTCTTTTTTACTCGATATTTTTTGACTTATTTTTATCATTTTTTTAAATAAATAAGTTCTCAATTGTTGCTTGGATGAACTATATTTTTTAAGATATGCGTATGCAAAATTTCTTATATCTTCAATTGTACCTTCTAAGTTTTTCTTATTTTTAATAGGATTCATGCTGTTAATATACTATATTATAAATAAAGGTTGATATGCTAATGCAATTCGAAGAGTACTTAACGTTTGAAAATATATACCTATGTATCACTTTTGGTGTTTTGCCATTTTGGTTAATGTTAGTTTTTATTCCAGGGTCAAAAATAACTCAGATACTTGTTAATTCAATTATAATACCACTATTAATTTCAGCTGCTTACATATATTTGATTTACAAAATGCTAATATTATATGAGGCTATATTCGACATATTTAGATTATATTTAAGCCTAGATGATTTATATACTCTATTTTCAACTGAAACTTTTTTATTAGTTTTTTGGTTACATTTTATAGCTATAAATATTTTTGTAGGCTCGTGGTTATCTAAAGATGCCTTGAAATATAATATTTCAAAGAAAATGATTTTTATTCCTTTATTGCTAGTTTATTTTTCGGGTCCACTTGGTCTTGTAATATACTGGATCCTAAGAATATTTTACGCAAAAAAATTAGGATTTCACGATTAAAGAGATTATTCTTTCTTTTTTTCTACAACGCTAAATCCACTAATTTTCATAGCACCGAATCCACCATTGATATGTGAAACATTTTCATAACCCATATCTTTTAATGTCTTGGCTGCTAGCGCTGATCTTAAACCTCCTGCACAAAAAAGTACGAACTTTTTTTTATCAGTTGAGATCTTTTCTTTTTTAAAATATGGACTGCTTGGATCAAGCCAAAATTCAAGCATACCTCTTGGTATATGTATAGAATTCTTAATCTCTCCATCATTCCACAATTCTCTTATATCTCTAATATCAATTAATGTGCATTTATTATCATCATTTAATTTTAAAGCATCCTTCGGCTCAAGTGTATCTATATGATTTAATGCTTCGTACACAAGAGTTTTTGATGATTTTATATTCATAATAAGTTAATACTAAACTATAAATAAGAACTTAGCAAAACCTATGAAGAAACAAAATAGTAATAAAATTAATATATTAAAGAAATTATTTATTAAACTTTGTAGACTTTTTAACTATGAGTTAATTGACCAAAGCACTTTCTCTTCGCCTACTCAAGAAAAATTACTTAATTTAAATTTAAGTACTCCTGGTAAAAAATCTATAGTACTTCCTTTGGGTGAAACAAAAATTACTCGAAATGTTACACATCTTTCTGTGATTTTTAGATCTTGTACCAAAATTAATATGTTAACACAGACTAAAAAAAGACTATTTGATAAAAATAAAAATGAATATTCATTTCGATCTCTAAACTCAATTATTAGATCTTTAAAACACGCTCAATCTAAATTTAATAATGTTACTTTTGATTTGATCGTTATTGATCATAATTCAGATAAGAATGATCTGAAGCAGATGAATAATATGCTAGAGCAATCTGGTTTTAATAACCAAGTTATTTCTTTAAATGTTAATAATTATTTAAGTAAAATCAATGATATTAATTCTAAAAAAGAAAATGTCACAAATAATCAAAAATCTAATATGGCAAACATTTATGAATCGTTAAAGTATGCAAAAAATAATTGCAAGGATTTAATATATTTTGTTGAAGATGATTACTTACATAAAGAAGATGCGATTGAAGAAATGATTTTTACTTACGAAAGAATATCTTCTCAAGTTGATAATGAGTTGATTTTGTGTCCTGCTGATTATCCTTATTTATATACCAAAGTTGAACCAACCAGTATATTTCTTGGTTCAAGAAGTCACTGGAGAGTAGTAAGTGAAACCTTGTGTACTTTTTTAACCAGCACAAAAGTAATAGAAAAACATTGGAATAAGTATATTTCTATGTGTCAGTTTGAACATTACCCTTTTGAACAGCCACTACATGAAATTTATAAATTAGAATATTGTTTATCTCCAATTCCTTCTCTGGCTTTACATTGTACAAATATTAACTCTATCTTTGGAATTTCACCTAATATGGATTGGAATAAGATTTGGAATGATAATGAGAATTATAAATAAGAAAAACAGCCTTTATTTTTTAATAATAAAGGCTGTTATTTTTGAAGTTTATTTATTAAACATTTCTTTAAGAGCTTTAGCTGGTAGGAACTTAACTTTTTGAGAAGCCCCAATTTGGATTTGCTCTCCAGTTCTTGGATTACGACCTACTCTAGCTTTTCTTTTAGCTACTTTATAAGTCCCAAAACCTGCAATTTTAACCTGCTCATCACCTTTTAAGCAGCTTAAAATTATATCCGTAATACCATCAAAAGTTCTTTCTGCATCAGCTTTGCTTAAATTCATTGATGAAGATATTTTCCCAACTAGTTGTTTTTTGTTCATTTTTGCCCCTTTATTTAACTGTTTACGTATCCTTTAAGACTTTTTGCATAAATACTAATAAAATCAACATTTTTTTAGTATTTATTAAAGATATCAACACAATATATAGTTTGTATGCTTAAAAAGCCTTATTTTACTTGGTATTTTGAATATTTAAAAAGACTAATAAAATTAATTAAAACAAGCCTAAATCTTTTAAATCATTAAAAGTTACAAAAAACATTAGAGAAAACAGTAAAAAAAGACCGATTCGAAAAAATCCTTCCTGAGTTTTTTGACTTAATGGTCTACCTAATATCTTTTCAAATGAATAAAACATCAAATGACCCCCATCTAGCATAGGAATTGGAAATAGATTTATCATTCCTAAACTTATGGAAATATAAGCCATAACGCTCAAAAAGGGGATAATGCCATACTCAGCAACTTGGCCAGTAATTTTAGCAATTTTAATTGGACCACCAAGTTGCGACGCATCTCCAGATCCAACAAAGATTTTACCAATATAATTTAGTGAAGTAGTTGTAACAAACCAAACTTCTTTAAAAGAATAGTAAATAGCTTTAACTGGACCGAGCTTCTTTTTTTGCAATTTGTTATTTATGGTTGAAAGTTTAATTCCAATCATTCTTTTATTAACTAAATTACCAAGAGAGTCCTTGCTTTTTACTACATTAGGTTTAATTAACATAGAAATTTCTAATGACTCCCTTAAAATAACAAATTCAATTAAATCTTTTGTCGATGTATTGATAAAAGTAGAGACCTCAAGTATGCTTTCTACTTTTTTATCATCAATTAATAAAATTTTATCCCTTTTTTGAAGCCCAGCAACGAAAGCAGGACTATCCTTTTGAACTTCATCAATGATAGCAGGCGTCATATCTTTTCCAACAAAAAGATTAATAATTGTAAAAATTACTATAGCTAAAATAAAATTAGCTATCGGTCCTGCAGCAACAATAATTGAACGTTGGTACAAAGGTTTTAGTATAAACAGTTTTTTTCTATCTATTTCACTATATTTATTTATAAGCTCCTGTTGCTCAGATTGACTAAAGACGTTTCTATCACCAAAGAATTTTACATATCCTCCTAAAGGTATCCAACAAATTTTCCAACGAGTTCCTTTTTTATCTTTCCACCCAAAAATTTCTTTTCCGAAACCAATTGAAAAATCAGTAATTCCTACGCCAAATTTTTTTGCAAAATAATAATGTCCATACTCATGAATAAAGACAACGACAGTAATTAATATTATAAATGGTATTATGTAATTCATTAACTCCAAGGACCTTTAATAATTTTGTTTTTTTTCTTATCTTTTTTATTAAAAAATAATATCAAAATCATGCCTGAAACAAAACCACCAATATGAGCTGCGTAAGCAACTCCTCCTCCACTAGATATAAATTGAAGAATAAACCAAAATCCCAAGACATATAAAGCTCTTATTTTTATCAATTGGCTAAAAAAACCGAATGGTATTAAAACTAATACTCTAGCATTCGGATGGTTTATCAAATAAGCACCCAATACTCCTCCAATAGCGCCACTAGCACCAACCATAGGCACTTGTGAATGAGTGTCCATTAATACTTGTGTCATGGCAGCTCCAATTCCTGACAAAACATAAAAAACTAAAAATTTTGAAGGTCCTAGGTTGTCTTCAATATTATCTGCAAATATCCACATATAAAGCATATTGCCAGCTAGGTGCATAAAACCACCATGCATAAACATTGATGTAAAAATACTTAGCCATCCAGGAATAGCATAAAGATCCATTGGCAATTGATTGTGTCCCATTAATACTGAAGGAATTAACCCGTAGGAGTAAAATAGTTGTCCTGTTTTGTATGATTGAGTACTAAATTGTAGTAAAAAAATTAAAACACATAAGCCAATTATAAAATATGTTACAACTGGTCTTAGTGACGTTGGGTTATCGTCCTTTAAAGGAATCATGAATCATTATAACAACAGCTGGTCCAACTGTTGCAATTAAAAAAGAAAAAAAAAGTAAGGATTGTGCAAAAAAAGAAGGGAAAAAATCTATAGGCAGTATAATTCCTACTAATAAACTCTTTGAGAAATCTGGCACTGGAAATAAAAGAAGCCCCCCAATTAAACCTGCATATATTGAGATATAAGCTATTTTTTCAGTTAGATGCTTATTATAGAAACTATAAAAAACCGTTACTACGAATGCACAACAAAATAAGTCAGCTAGTAAAAATAAATACAAAACACTAAATCCTTTTGATGCAATAAAAAAAGTAATTATAGAAATAAATATCATAAAGTATTTAGAAAGTTTTAAATAATCAGTTTTATTTGCAAAGTTAAATACATACTTTATGTCAACAATAACTAGACTTGAAATTGCATTAACCAATGTATCTACTGTACTAATAGTTAACGAAAGGCCTAGTACTATTATAACTATTGATAAAAACACATCTTGATTTTTTAATAACAAAGAAAAGAATCCAAGATCTGGCACAACATTTGAGTCAGAAGAAATTGCCACTAATCCACTAAACCCCATAAATAAAACAATTGGAATGATTGTTATAAAAGAAAAAAGTAAACTACTTTTAAGTACTTTATTATTTTTGGCAGCATAAACCCGTTGCCAGTTACCTTGATGAAAAAGATTTGTTGCAGCAACAGCAATAAAAAAAGTTAACCCAGCTGTATAATTTGGAATGTAACTTGCACTTAAAAGATGTGGGTTATTTTTGCTGATAAAATTTAGCGAAAACTGAGAATCTGATAATGATATTAAGTAAGAAAATGAAATTAAAAGTAAAACTAAAATTGTTATTAATTGAATAACGTCTGTAAAAATAGAAGCCCTTAGACCTCCATAAAGCGTATAAGTTAAAGTGGCAATTAAAATTATTAAAGATGTAATCCAAAATGCTGTTCCAGAAATATAATTAATTAATAAAGCAACAGCTGTAACTTCAGCACATAAAAAAATGAACATATAAAATACTGTCATTAATAAAATTATTTTATACAAACTTTTTTTAAATCTTTTTCTTAAGAACTCTATTAAAGTTGAGCCTTTAGGAAACTCATTTCGTATTTTTTTTCCTAAAAATATTAAAAAAATCATAGGAAATGCAGTTCCTAAAGCATACCCTATAACAGCTCCTATTCCTCCCCAAGTTGCTGCAGATGCAGGACCAAATAAAATCCATGCTCCCAATGCAGATGCAATAAAACTTGTGGTCAAAGAAAATGTTCCTACATTTCTACTTGCCGTTAAATAATTATTTATACCTTTATATTTTTTTGAATATACCAACCCTATAATAGTAAAGATTAAGCTTATAAAAATAATTAGTGCTAATGCTGATGATTGGTTAATATAAATTATTTTATTCATTTTCTCCCTTTCTGAATTACCGGACAGGTTATTAGGGTTTAATCTCAGTCTGTTAAGACACCCCTTAAGAACTATATTATGATATCAATATGCTTAATTTAATTGAAGCTAATTTTT
>Ga0114999_10008911_pt1 | contig 11101 bp, 13 predicted proteins | sample ArcticOcean_MG_C_3_FD_89820 | JGI IMG/M metagenome (GOLD analysis project Ga0114999, IMG submission 89820) | Marine microbial communities from western Arctic Ocean - ArcticOcean_MG_CB8_126 | ecosystem: Environmental > Aquatic > Marine > Oceanic | place: Arctic Ocean: Canada Basin | collected... | reverse complement strand
CCATGAACCTTAAAGTCTCCTACTTCAAACTTCTCTCGCTTTCCATAGATTACTGGAGTATCGCTCCTTGTAGTCCTAATATATTTCATACCCTTAATCCTACTTGCTAATACTGTTAATCTTTCAGTACTCATTGCATCACTAGGATAAAATACAGTACTTTCTGGAAATCCTCTAAACATTGCAATGTCGTCAAGCCCCATCTGACTCCCTCCATCGGGCCCTATTGAAACTCCTGCATGACTTCCACATATTGTCAAGTTTGGGCTTGAAAAACTAGCCATTCTAAATTGATCATGAGCTCTTGTTAAAAATGCAGCAAAACTACTTGCAAAAACTGTATGTCCTTTTTTGCTCAAACCTAATGCCATACTTGCCATATTCTGCTCAGCAATAAAACTTTCAATAAATTGTTTTCCAGAAACTTCATTTGCAAATGTAGAATTACTAGTCTCCCCATCTAAAACCAAAACACTAGGATCACTTTTAGCTAGATTACATAGAACATTACCATAAGCTTTTCTCGTAGCTAATTTAAAACCTTTATTATAATCACTAATTTCTACGGCTTTAGTCTTAATTCTTTTAGTGTTCTTTTTTCTTTTCTCAATTTCTATCTTTGGCATAGGATTATCGGGGATATTTCTTAATGCTAATTTCAACAATCCTTCATCAAAGGCCTTTCCGTGCCAACCATTTTTATTTTGAACATATGTAAATCCTTTTCCCTTTATTGTAAGTGCAAGTATGACTTTTGGATGATTTGTCTTTTTCTGTAAGGCACTCAAAACTTCATTTACATTATGGCCTTCAACAATTATTGCTTTCCACCCAAAACTCTCAAATCTTTTCTTATAGGTCATGGCATGATGTCCTAACATAGTTTCTCCCCTCTGACCCAACCTATTAATATCCACTATTGCTGTTAAGTTATTTAACTTATAATGTGATGCCAATTGCATAGCTTCATAATTACTACCTTCAGCCATTTCACTGTCTCCTAACAATACATAAGTCTCATAATCTTGCTTACCTAATTTAGCAGATAATGCTAAACCTACTCCAAATCCCAATCCCTGTCCCAAACTTCCACTAGCAGTTTTAGCCCATGGAAAAACACTAGGTATTGGATGACCTTCAAACTTACTCCCAAATTTTCTTAAACTATTCAAATCGCCGCTAACTGCTCCTGCACGGTGTAATGCAGAATAAAGAATCGGAGCAGCATGCCCCTTACTTAAAACAAACTCATCGTTTCCAGGATCCTGAGGGTCCTTAATATTATACTTCATATGCCCAAAAAACAAACAACTCATTATTTCAGCAGCACTCATACAACTAGTTGGATGCCCACTACCTGCCTTAGTAGTCATCTGTAATACATCTCTCCTCATTAGATTCGCTATGTCTCTCAACTCTTTTGAACTAACCATGGTCTGGATACTATAATTATGCCAACTATATAAATCTAATCTCAAGGATAGGTTAAGTTTTTATACAAACATTACTATTCAATAAGAAGATGGAATTAAAATTAATTTTATTACTAATACTTGCAATCACAGGTTTAGCAATAGCCTCATATCTAATTTACTCTAGAAATAAATATCATTCTATAAGGGGTTGTCCATCTGGAAAAGGTTGTAATGCAGTACTTAACAGCAAATACAGCCACATCTTTGGAATAAAAAATGATATTCTTGGAGCCCTCTACTACCTAATAATAATCCTAGAATATTTCCTACTAACAGCACTAATGACAAATCTAGTAATATACTTCAAGATCCTAACAAGTTTTGCATTACTATTTTCAATCTACTTATTTTATATTCAGGCAAGAGTTCTTAGGCAATACTGTTTCTATTGTGTGACCTCTGCAGTTATCAATCTATTAATATTTTTGATAATAATTACTTTATAAGATTTAATACTGCCCGTAGCCCATATTACCTAATGCTGCACCAACACTAGCGACTAATCCTACTGCAGAAGATAGCATTCCAGTAACATATCCATAGGCATTAGTATCTGTAGTCCAAAAATCCTCTCCCTCAGGAGTATCTGCAGTATTTCTGAACGAGCTAGTAGCATATTCTAATGTCTTCATAGCACCTTGTCCAAATCCCTTAACAAAACTATCTTTCATGAAAATCTCAAATAAATTACATTTATAAATATTCAGGTACTCTAACTATCATGGCAAAAAGGAAGGTGTTAATTCTTGGTGCAACAGGACGTCTAGGCCCGTCCCTACTTGAAGAGCTTCAACAATATGAAAATGATTATGAAATTATTCTTGGAATTCATAAAACTAAAATAAAAGGATATCTCAATAGGGCTGTAAATTTACAAAGCATTAGAAAATTAAAAAATTCTTTTCAAGGAATTCACACTGTAATTAACCTTGCTGCAGAATCAGATGCAAAAGCGGAATTTGATGAGATTCTTAAACCAAATATTATTGGAGCCTATAATGTTTTTGAAGCAGCAAGACTAGCAAAAGTAAAACGTGTTATTTATGCATCTTCAGTTCATGCAATTAGAGGATACAAACTAGGGACCAAGGTAAAAGAAACTCAAGCACCTAAACCTCTAAATTTCTATGGTGCATCAAAAGTCTTCGGAGAAGCTCTATGTAATGTATTCTCAGAGAAATATAATCTATCTTGTATAGCAATTAGAATTGGAGCTTATGTATCTAATGATCTAAAGAAAAAAGTTTGTCTAACAAGGAATAACCTAGATTATGTAATAAGCCAAAGAGATATGGGGCAACTAATCCATAAATGTATTATGGCAAAAAGTTCTATAAGGTATGGAGTCTTAGCAGGATCATCAAACAACAAACGTCTTTACATGGATCTAACTTCTGCAAGAAAACTAGTGGGTTATAGACCTCAGGATGATGCATTTAAGATGTGCAAAGAGGTAAAAAAATGAAAAAACAAATATATTATGGAGGATTATCTCTATTGATTATTTCTCTATTTATCATAGCATATATTTTAGGAGGAGATATTACACAAGAATTAATTAGTGAGAATCCTAATGAAGGTTTAGGACCTATGTTTACATTGCTAGGATTCATAATAGGACCCATAATATTAATTACAATCTCAGTAAGATCTTATAAGAAACAAAATTATTATCTAGCATTTTATACGTTGATTGGATCTTTACTAGGAGCTGTTAATTTTTTTACCTTAGGCCTCTTAGGATGGCCATTTTATATTGCATTCGGAAAAATATTTGAGATTTTTATGAAATGTTCAGGAGAAGAATGTTGGAGTATGGCAATTTATATAGGAAGCACAATCTACATGTTACTTGGCCTAATTTTAGGATACATAATTCAGATGATTGAAAATAAAAAAAAGAAACAAGGTAACCCAATATGAAAAAAACAATAGGTATAATCGGCCTAGGAAAAATGGGGCATAATATTGCAGAGAATCTTCTAGATCATAAATACAAAGTAATAGCTCATAATCGTTCTTCTGAACCTGTTAAAAAAATTGCAAAAAAAGGCGCAATTCCTGCCTTCACGATTCCAGAATTTGTAACTAAATTTAAAGATCAAAAAATAATCTTACTTTCAATAACTGCAGGTCCTGCAATCGATGCTGTTTTAAAATCACTAAAACCTTACTTGAAAAAAGGAGATATAATTATAGACTCGGGAAATAATTTTTATAAAGACTCAGTTAGAAGATATAAAGAAATGAAAAAACTTGGAGTCTCTTTTATGGATATGGGTACAAGTGGAGGTTTAAGTGGAGCAAGAAACGGAGCATCATTAATGATTGGGGGAGATAAAAGTACTTTCAAAAAGATTGAACCTTTGTTTAGAGACCTTGCTGTCAAAGATGGTTATGGTTATATGGGAGAGTCAGGAGCAGGCAATTATGTTAAAACCGTTCATAATGGTATTGAATATGCTCTATTAGAGGCATATGCTGAAGGGTTTGGTGTCTTAGATAAGAGTAAATACAAGTATGATTACAAAACTGTAGCAAGAGTTTGGTCTAATGGTTCAGTTATCCGCTCTTGGATAACTGAGTTAGCCGAAAGTGCTTTCACTAAGTATCACAATAAATTAAAATCTTTCAAAGGAATAATTGGTGGAGGGCAAACTGGTAAGTGGACTGTACAAATGGCTAAAGAAGTTAAAGCAGATGTACATACTTTAGAACATGCAATCGCGAAAAGAAAGAAATCTCAAAAAACACAATCTTTCGCAACTAAATTTGTCGCAGCAATACGTTTCGGATTTGGCGGACATACCGAACCTATGTAGATTTTATAAGGTAAAGATAACTAATAATAAAAAAGATGGTAAAAAAAACAAGAGCAAAATCAAAAACTAAAAGGGTAAAAAAGTCAACTAATCAAAGAAAGATTTTAGAGAGACATGAAAATCCAATCTCAGAAACTCCTTACAAAGATTTAATGGAACAATTTTCAGTTAAAGGAATGCCAGATTTACATGAATGCGTTCTAGGAGCATTAGAATTTTTTCAAGATATCAAGATTCCCGAAATAAAACTACCTTACAAGCATCCATTAATTGTTGGTTCAGGTAATGCTGAAGCTACAGGAAGAATAATCTTCCAACATGATGATGCAGTATTTGCTTCAGAAAGTAGTTTTGAAGAAAAACTAAAAAACATAAAATCAATCGATGGAGTTGTTTTAATTTCAGCATCTGGTGGAAAACATGCTCCAATAATAGCAACTGTAGCAAAGAAATATAAAAAACATATCACCTTGCTAACCAATAATTACTATGCAAAGGCAGAGAAACTCTTAGATCATAAACACAAACATGATCTATTCCTTTTTCCTCACCAAAGAGAACCTTACACATACAATACTTCAACATATCTATCAATGATTTTAGGAAAGACAAATGAAGATCCAAAAGAAATTTACGATTTCATTAAGTCAAATACTGAGAAAATTAGAATGCCTAAATTGGGCAAGTATGATAAGTTCTATCTAATCATCCCTCCAGAATTTTCAGGAATAAAAAGAATGCTAGAAATAAAGTTCATAGAATTATTTGGAAGGCAAGTTGCCCACACTATTGAAACTTCAGAATATGTAGGGCATGCAACGACAGTAGTTCCTTCAGATGAGTTATTTATAAGTTTCAAAGAGAAAAACAATACATTCGGCTTACCAGGTCAACGTGTCTTTGTACCATTACCTGAAAACGCAGACTATGGTGCTATGATGGCCATAGCATATTATGTTATAGGAAAGATTCAAAAATCCCATCCCCCGTATTTTAAAAGATACATAAGATCTTACACCACTCAAATTTCAAAAATCTTCAAATATCCAATCAAACCTATTGTACCTTAAAATGCCAATAAAAAAAATCTATTTATCTGGAGACCACGCAGGGTTCAAACTTAAACAAAAACTAAGGGTATGGCTATCCAAAAAATATAAGATCGAGGACATTGGCCCTCAGGAATATAACAAGCTAGACGACTACCCTGATTTTGTGATCCCTATGGCAAGACTTGTAGCAAAAAACCCTCATTCCCCAGGAATTATAATTGCAGGGAGCGGGCAGGGCGAAGCAATAGCAACAAATAAAATTAAAGGCATCAAAGCAGGACTTTATCACGGAGGATCTAATAAAATAGTAAAAACTGGAAGAGAACATGACAACACTAATGTTCTCTGCATGGGTTCTCGTTTCGTAACCGAGAAAGAGGCAAAAAAAGCAATTAACATTTTTCTAAAAACAAAGTTTCAAAAAGGAAGACACGCAAGACGTTTAAAAAAAATTGAGAAAATTGAGAAATAATTATCCTTTATGAACACTTCTTCTAGCCATTTTAACCACCAACCACCTAGGCGCAAATCTTGATAAATTAATCAACAATCTATTCTTCCAGCCATGAACAGCAACCACCTTGCCTTTCATCATTGCCTGATAACCATAAAGTGCAACGTCTTTAGAACTAGGTAAATTCTTTCCCTTAAACAAAACACTTTCTTTCATTCCAGCACTTAATTGAAAACCACTCTGCGTTGGCCCAGGACATAACGCAGTAACACTAACTCCTTTTCCAGCAACTTCATTTGCTATTGCTTCAGAGAAATGCAATACATACGCTTTAGTTGCAAAATAAACTGCCATTAAAGGCCCTGGTTGAAATCCAGCAATAGAGGCAACATTCATAATTTTACCATTTCCACGTTTAACCATTTCCTTAAGAAATAATTTACAAAACTCTGTCAAGGTACCAACATTCAACTGAATCATCTTACTCTCCCTTTTCAAATCAGTATCCACAAATTCCCCAAAATTCCCAATGCCCGCATTATTAATTAAATAATCAACAGTAATATTCTTACTTTTAACCATATCATACACCTCCTTAGCAGAACCTGATAATGATAAATCCTTAACAATTACAAGAACAGAAATATCATTCCCTTTTTCTAGTTTATCTTTCAAATCAAGTAATTTCTTTTTATTTCTAGCAACAACAACCAAATTATCTCCATGCTCTGCATGTATCTTTGCAAGTTCTAACCCGATCCCACTAGAGGCTCCAGTTACCAAAGCAGTTCTCACCATTATTTATAAAAAATGAGTAGTTATATAAATCTATTCAAACTTATTATAATTATATAAATTAAAATGATAAATATAATTCCTGCAATAATCGCAAAGTCCCAAAAGGAACTTGATGAACGTTTTGAAAAAGCAAAGGCAGGTTCATTAATCCATTTAGACGTAATGGATGGCAAATTCGTAAAACAACAATCTTTAAACTTCCCATTCAAACTACCTAGAGAAAAAAGAGACTATCAGGCACATCTCATGGTTTCCCACCCTTTAGCATGGATAGATAAAAACGCCCATAAAGTAGACACAATAATTTTCCACATAGAATCTTACAAGAGATTTTCAAAGATAGTAGATACTATAGACTTAATCAAGAAGAAGCATAAAAAAGTTGGAATAGCACTTAACCCACTAACTCCTGCAAAATCTATCCAACATCTTGTAAAGAAAATCAATCTAGTATTATTAATGACAGTTTATCCGGGAAGGTACGGAGCACATTTTACTCCTTCAGCACTGAAAAAAGCAGATAAGATAAGGTCCTTTAATTCAAAGATTAAAATCCAAATCGATGGGGGAATAAATCCCAAGACGGTTGAACGTGCAAGTAGATATGCAGACAGTCTTACTTCTGGATCATATATACAAAACGCAGAAAGTCCAAAAAACGCTCTTAAAGAATTAAGTGATGTAGCAAACAGTTAGGCTCCTCGGATCATAGCCTCTTCATGCCATCCATCAATTTTCTGACATCCAGTACAAACATGTATTAATTCATTAATGCCTATTTCATTCTTCGATTTAATCACAGTACCCTTTAACTTACCATAATTCTCATCAATTCCTTCTGAACACAAAACGCATATCTCACCCATTTTATAAGTTATACACGCAAAGGAGATTATTAAACTTTTTGATAATCTTTATCTCAGTAATCCTCAAAAACCACACTCTTTAAGGTGTGGTGATTACTGTAGATCCTAAAAACGAGGCCTGTAATAAACCACCCTCTTTAAAGTATGGTAGCCATCGTTTTTTTGATACCAGAAGTATTTTTAAACATCCTTAACTAGGTAACTTTATGCCATTAATAGCAGATGTATTAAATCAATGGGAATCATTAGGGGTGTTTACTATTATTCTACCTTTCATATTAATATTCTCAATTTTATATGGATTACTTACAAAGATGGAATTCTTTGAGAGCAAATCTGTCAATTCGCTTATCGCAGGATCTATGGGCCTAATTGCAACAGCTCTAGGTTATTATGGAGACTGTCTTTCTGCATTTGTCATAGCCTCGGTAATGGCAATCACAGGAGTTCTAATTATCTACATACTTATGGGATTTATAATGGAAGATCCAAAAAAGGCCTCATGGTTAGGTTGGGTAGTCACAATAATAATCTTTTATTTTGCATTCACTCAATTTAGAGAGTGCAGAATTCCTTTCCTAGAATTCTCTTGGCCAATGATATTTGCAGCATTAGCAATCGGAGGACTAGTCGCATGGATCTTACTAGATAAAAGTAAGCCACAAAAGGTAAAAGACTATCCTAGTTCTTCTAGAGCCCCTAGAGCCCCTAGAGCGCCTCAGGAACCTCAAAGAAGTAGCAAACCTGGGAAGAAGCCAAGACCTCCAAAGCCTCCAAAGCCTCCTAGAAAGAAAGATTCAAGGAAGAAAGATAAGGATAAAGGTCCTGACGGAAACCCTGACAGAAACCCTGACAGAAACCCTGACAGAGATAATGATTCAGTAGATGGTCCATATGGAGATCCTTATGGAAGCCCTTACGGGGATCTTTATGATAGCCCTTATGGAAGCCCTTACGGAGATCTATACGGAAACTATGGGGATGCATATGGTAGTTATGGTGATTTATATGGTTACTACGGAAATGCATATGGGAACTACGGAGACCTTTACGGATATTATGGTAATTCTTATGGATCCTATTAATTAAAGCTATTATTTGGAAGATAGGGACCTATAGGCTGTAGCATAGGTATCTGCATAAGAACCCATAGATAATTCGTCAAGTGCATATTGTCTACCTCTTCTTGAAAATTCTGTTCTTAATACCGGATCCCCTTTCACCTTAGACATAGAATCTGAGATCTCTTCTAGAGATCTCGGATTAAATAGGACTCCCACATCGCCACTAGAGGTCTCTATCGAGTCACGGAGACCCGCATCTCCTGAGGCCATAACTGGTTTCCCCATGGATAGAGCCTCAATAAGAGATCTTCCTCTACCCTCATTAGTGCTTGGATAAATAACCGCATCTACTGCAGCATAGTGGTCTCTCATTTGAGTAGAAGTTTCAGTAGCACCTTCAATTATAACTTTGCCCCTAAGGCCATACTGGTCCACTAGTTTATTTAATTCATCCATATATCCTCTATCATGGCTTTGCCCCATTAAAAGTAATTTTGCCTTAGGATCTTCATTAGATACTCTAGAGAAGGCTCGAACTAGATTTGTCTGGTTTTTTTGTTGATCATATCTTCCCGGAAAGAAGAATACAAAATCATCTTCTTTTATTCCTAATCTAGTTTTGATAGCATTAACATTTCGATTATTAACTTTCCTAGGATCAAAAGTATCTAAATCCACTCCAAATGCAATCTGGGCATTTTCTCTATCTTGCTGATAGGTGAATGCCTTCTTCCCAGCATTAGATATTACAAAATTATAATCTGCAATATCTGCAGTCTCGTCATGGATTTTTCTAAGTCTATCTATTTTAATATTACCTCCATGCCAGGTGTGAACAACTTTTTTATCTCTATCTTTTGCCATTCTTGCAACATCTCTATGCGGACGATAATATCCGTTATGTATGTGGACAATATCCGGATCCACTGCATCCATAATTTCTTCAATTTGGCCAGCATACTGTCTTTTTACATGATCACTGTTTAACCTCATAATCTTATCCTTATTTCGCGTCTTGATAATGATTGGGTGTATCTCAACACCTGAAATTGCATCGTAATATTTGCCCCTCTTCTTTTTCATCTTTCCTTTAGATAAAAGAGATGTAAGGTCTGTTTGATAAAATGGAACTGCTTGATGAACTTCAATACCATTTTCTTTATTTAGGGCCGTATTTAATTCCTGTAGGTGTTTTTGTAATCCTCCAGTATTTCTATTATAATCATGAGACACCCTTAAGACTTTTGTTCTATGGTTCTTAGAGGGTTCTAATGCCCCTTTTTCAAGCAACCTTGTTAAATAATTGAATCTATCTTGGGTATTCTTCCCAGTTTTATCTTGGAGTTTTTTTGGAGTTCTACTTAATCCCTTTTGGAATTCGGGATCAACTTCTGCTCTAAGTTTTAATAGGTTTGAATAGTCTAGCTTAGCCCTAGGGGAAAGCGTAGGATCTTCCCTCACTTTTTTAATCAATAACAAGAGTCTATCTGAAATTGTACCTTCAAATCCTACATTTAAATTTGGGTGTACATCAAGTATCTCATCTAAGGTTAAAGAATGATAAACCATGGGCCTCACCCCTCTAAATCTATCATTTACAACTTTATCCCTAAATACTCCTGATCTTCCAATCTTCTTTTTTTCATCCCTAGTTAGATTTCCTGAAAGATTTCTAGCAATACTTTCATAAGCATCTGAGAATGCCTTCTCCCAAATAGGTTTTCCTTCTTGAGTAGCACTTTGCCTAAACAGGTCATAGGCAAGATCTAATTTTCCACGCCTAGATTTTGGGAATTTAATTGCTTTTCTAAGAAGTCTCCTCTTTCTTTTTTTTTGGACCATAATTTATAATTCAAAAATCTCTTTTAATTCTCCAACAATTTCATTTAATGCATTAGAACCTCTATCCATTTGTATTTTTTGAGGAGATCCTACTAATGGTCCGAGAAAAGTTAAGAAATCAGTTTTTAGATCTTTCTGTCTCATCTGATAATCAGGCCTAAACCTAGTAGGTCTATGTGCTCCCTCATAATCTCTAAAAACTCCGCCCTTAGGATCAAATTCTATATTCTCTGGATCACTATTTTCATAGTAAATTGTAAGCCTGTAATACTTTCCAGGGATTTTATGTATTGAAGATCTAGGTAGAACCTCGTCTTCAAATATTATGAAATATTCTGAACAATTATTTGCAGCTACCATCCTATTCTTCATAAATCTCTACAAGTTTATTAATATAACTATTTTCAAATTTCTCAGGAATTAATTCCTCTCTATCCTCAATACCTTTCTTAATAATATTAACAACAGAATCAACATCTCGGGGATCGAAAAACAATCCATTTTTGCCTTCTTCAATATACTCTAAATGCCCTCCCTCATTTGCAGCAAGAACTGGGATTCTCAAAGCATGAGCTTCCAATCCACATCTAGGCATATTTTCATTGAATGAAGGCATTATCATGAAAGAACTTTTCTGCATTATAGACAACAAAATGGGATGAGGCAATTGAGAGATAACATGAATCCTATTCCTTAGATTCTTCTTATCAATTAAATATAACAATCTT
>Ga0114999_10008910_pt1 | contig 11103 bp, 9 predicted proteins | sample ArcticOcean_MG_C_3_FD_89820 | JGI IMG/M metagenome (GOLD analysis project Ga0114999, IMG submission 89820) | Marine microbial communities from western Arctic Ocean - ArcticOcean_MG_CB8_126 | ecosystem: Environmental > Aquatic > Marine > Oceanic | place: Arctic Ocean: Canada Basin | collected... | reverse complement strand
GCGCAGGTGTGCGATGACAGTCACTGTCACGAGTTTCGTGCCGTCGTTGCCAACCATGGCAGCACTCGTGAAATTTCCGAATTCCGCGGCCGTCTCGAATCGCACTCGGAAATCACCGACGATCGTCATGGGCCCGCCGAGTCCGGTGGGAGATCAAGTGCTTCACGGTGATCTGACGTGACCGTCACTGCGCCGGACCCGCCGTCCTGGCGTGAGCTCCTGCTGGAGGAGCCCTTCCGCCTGTTCTTCCCGATCGGGGTGGTCGCCGCCCTGGCCGGCGTGGCGCCCTGGGTGCTCTCCTTTGCCGGTGTGCAGATTGGGATGGCCGGGTATGGCCACGGCATGGTGCAGGTCCTGGGTTTCGAGATGGCCTTTGCCGTCGGCTTTCTGATGACGGCCATGCCTCGCTTTCTGGAGGTGCCCGGCACACGGATGGGGGAGTTGGTCCTCGGCCTGGCGCTGTGTGCTGGGACCGTGTCGGCGCTGAGCCTGCAATACACCGTCATCGGCCAGGGCCTGTTCCTGGCCCTGTCCATGCACCTTCTGGTGTTCGTCCTGCGGCGGTTGCGTGGGCGTGGCGATGACCCGCCGCCGTACTTCGCTTTTCTTCCCATCGGGCTGCTCAGCGCCATCCTTGGCACGGCGTTGATCCTGTGGCCGATCGAGGTGCTGCCGCGTCTGGGCGTAATCCTCGTCGAACAGGGGGTCATGCTGTCCTTCATCCTGGCCGTTGGCAGCCACCTGGGCCCGCGCTTGATCTACGGCCACCGCGGTTTCCCTGAGACGACGACGCCCGCGGCACACAAGCGGTTGCGCCGACTGTTCGGGGTCGGCCTGTTGTTGCTGTTCAGTTTCCCGCTCGAGGCGGCCGGCTTCGCGCGCGCCGGCGTTTTGCTGCGCGCCGTGATCGTTACCTGGTACCTCTTCGGCGTGCTCAAGATGTACCGCACGCCGACTCAGGCCCTGGTGCACGTTCACCTGTTCCGACTGTCCTTCCTCAGCGTCGCGGCAGGCCTGTGGCTGGCTGCCCTGGTGCCGTACCCGAACAACGCCTCCATGCACCTGATGTTTGTCGGCGGCTTCGGTCTGATGACCTTCGTCGTGGCGACACGGGTCACCGTCGGACACGGCGGCTTCGAGGAGTTGTGGGACAGCAATCGAATGGCCACTGTCGCCCCACTGATGCTGATCGCCCTATCGGTGCCGACGCGCCTGGCCGCCGACGCTCTACCGTACTTCTACGTCGAGTTGCTCGCCGCTGCCGGCATTCTGTGGCTGGCCGGGGTGGCTCTGTGGGGTCTGGTGTTCGTGCCCAAGCTGGCGCCCTGGCACGTGGCGCCCGACGACTGAACAACCTGGTGGTGCAGTGGGCCCGGTGACACTTCTGGTCAACTGAGGTGTTTAACTACTCAGAGGAACAACACCAGGAACCAGGAGTTCGCATCATGAGACGATTCACGACGATACTGGCATGGACCGCACTGAGCAGCTTTGCCACCGGCTCGCAGGCGCAGGAGGCACCGCGCGTCGATGTGGTATTTCTGCTGGACGCGACCGGGAGCATGGGGGACGAGATTCAGGTGGTCAAGGACCGCATCCGCGAGATGATCTCGGATATCGCTCTGGGCGAGCCCGCACCGGATGTCCGTTTCGGCATCGTCGCCTACCGTGATCGCGGCGATGACTACACGACCAGGGTCTACCCGCTCAGCCGCGATATCGATCTGATTGTCGACAACCTCGGTGAGATCGAGGCCAGCGGCGGCGGTGATTACCCGGAGAGTTTGAACGAGGGTCTGCATGTCGCGATCCATGAGATGCTATGGGACGAGGCCAATGGCGTGGCACGCCTGGTCTTCCTCATCGCCGATGCCCCGCCCCACACGGACTATGCCGACGATTACGACTACCGCGACGAGGCACAGCTGGCAGCCCAGTTCGGCATTACCGTCCATGCCATCGGCGCCAGCGGCCTGGATGAAGAGGGCGAACGGATCTTCAAGGAGATCGCCACGGGCACTGAAGGTCAGTTTCAGTGGCTCGTTTACGAGAGCCGCTATATCGCCCAGGATGGCGAAGAGGTGATCGTGCGGGTCGAGGGCAGGGAGGCAACCTACACCAAGGGCGACAGTACGTGGACGGCAGAATCAGGCGGTCCTGTAACCGCAGGCGGACGCGGCTCGGAAGGCGGTTTTGACACCGATGATGTCGTCCTCGCTTCCGGTGACAGTGGTGCACCCGCCGGGGAGGTGGAGACGTCGACCAACCTGGACGACCTGATAACGTCCGCGATCAAGGACGCGGCGGCGGCGGGAGGCGCCGAGTACGACGACGCCACCGCGGTAGAGACGTCGACCTGGGGCGAGGTAAAAGCGCGTACCAGGAGGTAAGGGAAGATGCCCAAACTTTTCGTCGTCAGCGCAGTGCTGTTGTCGTGCGGATTCGCCTACGGTGACGGCATCATCATACCGGACCCACCATTCCAGCCGCTGGCCATCAAGTACCACCGGGTTCAGGTCGAGATCGACGACCAGACCGCTCACACCGACATCGACCAGGTATTCCTCAATCCGCAGCCGTGGGACGTCGAGGGCACCTATCTCTTTCCGTTGCCGCGTGAGGCCAGCTTCTCGGCGTTTTCCATGCATGTGGATGGTGAGGAGTTGGCGGCCGAAATTCTGCCGGCCGACGAGGCGCGGCAGATCTACGAGGATATCGCGCGGCGGTTGATTGACCCTGCCCTGCTGGAGTACGTCGGGCAGGGTGCGTACCGGGCGCGCATCTTCCCGATTCCTGCTGGGGGCGAAAGGCGGATCGAGCTGTCCTATGACGAAGTGCTGCGGCGGGACGCGGGCATCATCCGCTATGTCTATCCCCTGAACACGGAGAAGTTCTCCGCCGCGCCCCTGGAAGATGTGTCGGTGCAGGTGCGCATCCGCTCTTCCTCGCCGATAAAGGCCATCTACTCGCCGTCCCATGACATCGTTGTCGAGCGAGCGGAAGACGAAGGCGGGGCGACGGTCATCTACGCCGACGAAGGGGTCACGCCAACTGAGGATTTCGTCCTCTACTACACCGTATCAGAAGATCCCGTCGGCATCGACATGCTGAGCCACTTTGCCGAACAGTCTGATGAGGATGGTTATTACATGCTGCTGGCCGCACCCCAGGCAGAAGCCGTCGTCGACATCGTCATTCCCAAGCGGATGATCTTCGTCTTCGACCGCTCAGGCAGTATGGCCGGCGAAAAAATGGAGCAGGCGCGCGAGGCGCTCAGATTCGCCATCGAGCGTATGCTGCCAGCGGACGAGTTCAACATCGTCGACTACGGCACCACCGTCGAAGTCTTCTCCGAGGCTACAGTACCGATTACGGCGATCTCCAGAGCCGCCGCCCGCAGCTACATCGATGGCATCGAGGCGACGGGTGGTACGAATATCCAGGGCGCTCTGCTCGAAGCGGCGCAGATGCTGCGGGGAGACGAATTCGCCCAGATGATCGTCTTCCTCACTGACGGTAAACCGACGATTGGCGAGCGTGATCTCGAGACGATCCTCCATGACGTGTCGGCGGCCAACGCCGATCGCGCCCGTCTGTTCGTCTTTGGCGTCGGTGAAGAGGTCAACGCCCACCTGTTGGACCGCCTGGCCGGCGATAATGGTGGCACTTCGACCTATGTAAAGCCCGGCGAGGACATCGAGGTCGCCGTCTCCTCGTTCTACACCAAGGTCAGCAGTCCCGTGCTCACCGACCTGGAGCTGCAGATCAGCGGTGGTCGGGCGCGCGACAATTATCCCCAGGAACTGCCCGACCTGTTCCGCGGGTCACAGATCGTCCAGCTGGGCCGGTTGGCGGCCGGGGGGGTGGTATCGGTGTTGCTGTCCGGCAATATCCTGGGTGAGCGGCAGGTTTTCGAGCGCGAGGTCGATCTGACGGCGGGCGGACCGGAATTTCTGCCGCGCCTGTGGGCGACGCGCAAGGTCGGGTTTCTACTGGACCAGATTCGCCTGCACGGGGAGGACGACGAACTCGTGGACGAGATCGTGGCGCTGAGCAGACGCCACGGCATCATCACCCCGTACACCTCGTTTCTGATCGTCGAGGACGAGCCGCCCACACCGATAGCCCAGGACGACGCGCTCAGAGCGGAAAGCGGAGCCGAGGCCGTCAGCGCGGCACAAGACGTGCGTGACTACGCCGAAGCCCGCACGACGACGCAGGTACGCTCGCAGGAAGTCCGCTACGTCGGCGACAAGACCTTTTTCCTGCGCGAGGGGTTCTGGGTCGACAGCCAGTTCGATCACAGCCGTGAGGCCGGCAATTACCAGTACGGCTCGAACGCCTACTTCGAGCTGCTGCGCTCACAGCCACAACTGGGACGCTACCTGGCCCTGGGCACAGAGGTCGTGCTGCGCAGCGGCAGTGAGCAGATTCGCATCGTCGAAACCGCTACGGTCATCGAGGGCGAACCGGTGCTGCCCCGAAGTGTCTCGCTGAGGCAGAATTTCCCCAATCCCTTCAATCCGTCCACGACCATCCGCTATGATGTCATGGAGCCAGCGGTACTGATGTCACTGGCCATCTACGACATGGCCGGACAACGAGTGCGGCAGCTGGTGCGTGCACGGCGCCAGAGCGCAGGACCGCACGGAGTGGTCTGGGATGGACGTGACGACCGCGGCGAACTCGTCGCCAATGGCGTCTACCTGTATCAGCTGCGAGCCGGCACGTTCAGGGAAACGCGCAAGATGGTGCTGTTGAAATAAGGCACGGCTGTCGGTGCAACCCAACCGACTCAACCCCGGAAGTACCTGGTCGCGACCAGGTGAGGTCTTTGAGCCACCCCCCCGAACATGTAAATTGGTGATATGGCTTGGCACCCTTTTGACTTTCCTCAAACCAGGTGCCTTCGCGCCCGCGACCATTTGAGAAAACAAGAGCTGATGAACTGAGATCAACGGAAGAGGAGGGAGATAGAATGGCTGTGACCGTAGAGCATATCGCCGTAAACGTCGCGGATCCGGTGGCGATGGCTTCGTGGTACTGCGAGCATTTGGGCATGCAAGTCGTGCGCCAGGGCGATCCGCCGGCGAGCATGCATTTTCTGGCCGACGCCAGTGGGCGCGTGATTCTGGAGATCTACAACGCCTTGCCGGATGACGTGCCCGATTACGGCTCGATGAAGCCACTGGTGCTACACATCGCCTTCGCGTCGCAGGACGCTGAGGCTGACTTCGAGCGGCTTGTCGCCGCCGGCGCGCTCGCAGTAAGCGACGGGGTCGGCGTGAATGCTGACGGTGATCACATGGCCATGCTCAGAGATCCATGGGGGATGACCGTGCAGTTGTGTCAGCGGGTTGTGCCGATGCCCTGATTCGACCGCAGCGGCTTCGTGCCTACGCGGAAAGGTCGGACATCATCGGCATGGCAACGGCCTACACGGCGGGTATCGTCGGCAGCCATCCATTCATTCCGCAACGAGCTTGCACTCGCGATCCCACGAGAGGACTCAAACGCAATGGCTAAACTGACCCTGGCGACTTGCCAGTTTCACCTGTACAAAGATCCCAAGCGCAATCTCGCGGCCATGCTGCGGCAGATCGAACAAGCCAAGGCTGGTGGAGCGCATCTGGTGCACTTTTCGGAGACCTGTGTTTCCGGGTATCTCGGCTCCGAGCTCGAATCCGATCGCGAGTCGGACTGGGAGGGTGTCGCAGCAGCGATGACTCAGATAATAGCCGCGGCTCGACGGCACCGGGTCTGGGTCGTAGTCGGCTGCAACCACAAACTCAGCGGTCGTCACAAGCCACACAACTCCCTCTATGTTATCAATTCAAAGGGGGAACTGGTTGACCGCTACGACAAACGATTCTGCACCGGCGACGACGCCCGAACGGGAGATCTGCTGCACTACAGCCCGGGTGAAAAGTTCGTCACCTTCGAGGTCCGTGGAGTGCGCTGCGGGTTGTTGATCTGCCATGACTTTCGCTACCCAGAGCTCTTCCGCGAATACAAGAAACGCGGTGTTGAGCTACTGCTGGCCTCTTTTCACAATGCCGGCATGGACAAGGAGGCTCACGAGCGCTACGTGGTGTATGTGCAGGCGACGATGCAGGCGGCGGCGGCGAGTAACTTTTTCGCGGTGAGCGCCAACAACGGCACCCGGCGCCACGCCTGGGGTAGTTTCGTGGCCAACGCCGAGGGCATAATCATCGACAAGGCGCCGCTCCATCGCCCAGCGGTTCTGCTCAACACCATCGACACTCGGGAGAAACTCTACGACGCCTCCTCGGCCTGGCGCAATCGCTGCATGCGCGGGGTTTTCAACAGCGGCACCCTGGTGAAGGATCCGCGCTCGAAGGATCGCAGATCGCTTTAGCATTGGGGGGGAGACGCCAACGCCATGTCTGAGCGCCGCGCTAAAATCGTCTGTACCATCGGCCCGTCCAGCCGGGCGCCTGAGGTGTTACGGCAGCTCATCGAAGTGGGCATGGACGTGGCTCGACTCAATTTTTCGCACGGTAGCCACGCCGATCATGCGGCCACGGTAACTGCTTTACGCCGAATCGCCTCCGAATTGGGGCGCCCCGTGGCCATTCTGCAGGATTTGCAGGGACCCAAGATTCGCCTGGGTGTGCTCCGCGGCGAGAGTGTGGAATTGGTGGCCGGACAACGCTTTGTCCTGACGACCGCAGAGATCGAAGGTGATGATGCGCGCGCCTCGATCACCTACGCGGCCTTGCCCGAAGACGTCGTCGAGGGTGACGAAATCCTGCTCAGTGACGGCTTGCTGCGCCTGGAGGTCGAAAAAATCCAGGGGTGTGACGTCGTGTGCCGGGTTGCCGACGGTGGTCGCCTGCGGCAGCGCGCCGGTATCAATCTGCCTGGCGCCGACCTCAGCGTGCCCTCGATGACGGACAAGGACCTTGAAGATCTGGCCTTTGGCTTTGAGCAGCAGGTGGATATAGTAGCGCTCTCTTTCGTGCGCCGCGCCGCTGATATCGTCGCGCTCAAGACCCAGCTGCGGCGCCTGGGCAGCGATGCGGTGGTGGTGGCCAAGCTGGAAAAACCCCAGGCCCTCGACGCCCTCGACGAGATTATGGCCGAAGCTGATGCCGTAATGGTGGCGCGCGGCGATCTTGGTGTCGAGATATCACCCGAGCGCGTGCCTTTCATCCAGAAGACCATCATTCGCGCCGCGGCCGAGGCCGGCAAACCGGTTATCACGGCGACGCAGATGCTGGAGTCGATGATCGAGAATCCGCGTCCGACGCGGGCCGAGGCTTCCGACGTCGCCAATGCCATCTTCGACGGCACGGACGCGGTCATGCTCTCGGGAGAGACGGCCATGGGGCAATATCCGGTGCAGGCGGTGCGTATGATGAACCGAATCGTCTGCGAGGCCGAGAGTCACGGCGGCTTGCATGCCGAACGTCGACGCAGAGATCGATCCTTGCCGCTGGAGGTGCCCGATGCCATCGCCGAGGCCGCGGGTCGGGTAGCCTTTGATACGCAAGCCACGGCGATCATCGCTTTCACTCAGTCAGGCTTTACCGCGCAACTCATCGCCAAGTACCGCCCGTCCACACGGATCTATGCCTTCACCTCGAACGAGCGCGTACAGCGGCGACTCTGTCTCTATTGGGGTGTGGAACCCTGCCTGGCCGAGTACGTCGAGCGCACGAGCGAGATGATCGAACTGGTCGACGGCAGGCTGTTGAGTGAGGGGCGTGTGCAGGAGGGTGATCGCCTGGTCTTCCTCGCCGGCATGCCCAGTAACCGTCCCGGGACCACTAACATGCTGCACCTACACCGGGCGGGCAGCGGCCAGCGTTAGCTGCATCGGTGCCTCGAGCACCGATTGTTCAGCTTAACTCGCGCCAGACGCCGTCGATGCCCCGCTGAACTTGCCGCTGTGAGCCTTCTCGATTCAACGGTTCCAGCTCGCCGGTTTCGCTGTTTCGCTGCGCCAGCAGGTAGGTTCCGGAGTCTTCGGGGGACAGCATGAGCGTGTGTGGCATTTTGAGCGTCGTGCCGGCAATTCGGGTCTCGACACTTTTGACCAGGGCTCCACCTCGCCGCTCCTCGTTCGACAGGGACGGCTCTTGCTCGTCGATCACATCCGCTGGATGGTCCGACTCGTTCGTTCCGTCGGTGTTCTGGGGCATGAAAGGTTCAGCAGGATCGTGACGCGTCAGGGATTCGCGCTCGCCAGAGGCGACCTGCAGGGCGTGCTGGACACAGGCCGCGGCATCGATCGCGCTCGACCTAAGCCCTACCTCCGCGAGCAGCTCGCGGACTCGGTTCTGCGACTTCAAGCGGGCGATAGCCATCAGACCGAAATTCTGGATCTGCGTCGGATCCCATCGAAGCTTCGAGCACGTCGATTCAAAGGCCCGGCGTGCGGAATTCTGAACACCAGCGGCGACATACCGTTCAGGGCGCGACCTGTTGATGGTTACGACAGTATTGGCCACCAATCGTCGCACGGTCCTGCTCATCCGCTGTCCGGTGATACCCGCATAGTCTGCCTCGAGGGCGAGCTGAAAGTCTCGGGGTCGGACGAGGCTGTCTCCACGCTCCAGCCGGGAGTCGATGCACTCCCACAACTGATTGTCGATGGCTTCGGACAACGGTCCGATATCTCGAGTTTGGGGTGCAGATGTCATCTGTTCCACGCTTCTCGGGGATCAAGAATGGATAAAACTAGCATAAAAAGAATAAAAATCACAGTGAACGTCAAGGGCCATCCTGCAGGAGTGGGCGCTACGGGAGCAGCCTCCAAAGGGCGACATGAGGCCACCCCCGGATGAGGTTCCGGACTGCATCCAGTTGGTTCGGATATTTGGTAGCGACTAGCGGCGATTTTGATGAGGCGGGGTGAGCGATTTGGCGGTCGGGGCGACGCGGGATGGCGACGGTGGTGAAGGCCTGCCGGTCAGTGCACGGCGACGACCCTCGACTGAAAGACCTCTTCGTCCCATTCGGCGCCCCAGCCGGGCAGGTCGTTGGGGGCGATGTGGCCCTCCTGGATCAGCGGCGCGTTGGTGATTCCCCACAGGGCGCCGGCCTTGCGGTGCCCGTCCTGGTTGGGGTAGCGCCCTGAGCACTCATAGTAGTCGGTATTGTCGATGCTGCATCCCAGGTGCGCGTGGACGTGACCGAAGAGGCCACCGTGTCCATTGAGCTCGATGTTGGTGTCGTACATCTCGGCGAAGTGAGCCATCTTCAACACTTGAGTGGTACCGTTGCGTGCGTTGCCCCGCAGCCGGTCGGTGGCGCCATGCATCAGCCACTGTGTTGAGATGCCGATATCGGCCATCAGCGTCTCGTTGCTCATCACAGGAATGGTGAGCTCGCGACACAGCTCCTGGTACTGGTGCATCTTGTACTCGTGCAGGGGCTCCTCCAGCCAGACGAAGTCGAGCTCCTCCATCAGGTGGCCGACTTCGATCGCCTCGCGCAGGTCATAGGAACAGACCGGATCGTGAAGCAGGGTGTAGTCGGGTCCGACGATGTCACGGACTTCCTGCAACATCGGCATGTCCGCCCGACCGCCCTTGTAGGAATGGAATTTGTAGGCGTTGATTCCGGACGCCTCTTTGGCCTCTTCGATCGCCTTCAGATAGCCTTCGATCGGCATGCTGCCGCCGGTCAGGTACACGGGAAAGCGTTCCCGTACCTTGCCGATAAGTGAGTATACCGGCAGGCCAGCGGCTTTGCCGGCGATATCCCACAGGCAGTTGTCGAAGTCGCCGAACCAACCCGGTCTTAAGTAAAGCCAGCGCGTGCCCTTGTGCAGCATCTGGTACAGGCGCTCGCGTCCGAACGGATCCTCACCCTCTACATTGGCGCGCAGGATCTCGACCTCCTCAGGCCTCATCTCCGTAGTGCAGCGACTGGTGATGCCCTCATCCGTGCTGACTTCGATGAAATGCTGTCTTTGCTTCTTGTCGGGGTGTCTGATGCCGCCGTGCTCGTACTGAATGCGGCGTAGATTCGGCACCTGCTTGAGCTTGAGAATGGAGCCGGTACTGTCCGGATTTTCGAGGACGTACAGTTTTACATCGGTGATTTTCATATGGATGTTGGCCCTGTAATAGATGCAGTAAGGTGATCAGGTCTAAGGTGATTGGAGCTGACGGCCATGATGGATTTCGTCAGACCAAACGATCTCTCACTTATGATCCGAGCGCCATGAAACAGCGCCGACATCTCCTTCTTGTCCAGCAGATGCCAGTCGGGATTGGTTTTCTTGACCCAGAAAAGATTCGTGACGCGCAGTACCGGTATCAGTACCCATCTCGGCAGCCATGAAAGAAACGGCAGCCAGGTGTGACTTTCGATGGGAAAGTGTCTGTAGGGTGTCTGCACAAAGTACTGTTTTCCCAATCGTTGGATCTCAATGGCAAACTCCTTTTGCCTCTTGAGCGACTCTTTTTTGAATTGATGGCCAGAGTAGACGCTCCATACGTTCGCTTTTGGAAGCGTAACATGCTCGATGACGGACGAACAATAGACGATATCAAAGTATTGGTCTTCGAAGGCAAGGCGTTGCGCTTCGTCTATGGTAATGGGGTTGAATCCAAAATCCTTGCTCCCTCTGGCAACCATCTCGGCATCAATGTCGGCTATGAAAACGTTATTCGCCTCCACGGATGTATTCTCGAGAACAGCCTTGATGTGCGAGCCGTCTTCTGAGCCTAAATCCAAGATCCTGGTTGATTCATCCAGAGCAAACGCGCCCCTGAATATCTCCGCGCGCTTCTTCCTGGCGTTGGTAGAAAACCGCCTCGCCAGACTCTTGATTGGATTCATTTTGGACTCACGGGTGCCATCCCGCCGGTCTGCGCCACGGGCATCTCCAGTTCAACGGCCTCAGCCAATTTCGAAGATAGCCTCTACCTCTACGGCGACCCCGGTCGGCAGCTGGACAAAACCCACTGCGCTGCGAGCGTGGAAGCCGTCGCCTTCTTTGCCGAAGATCTCATGGTACAGGTCCGAGATCCCGTTGATGACAAGATGCTGGTCGGTAAAATCCAGCGTCGAATTCACCATGCCAAAGAGCTTTACAACCTTGAGGCCATCGAGGGTGCCGTGTTC